>OCAM01001252.1_pt1 | contig 14003 bp, 16 predicted proteins | sample 1538281 | NCBI WGS metagenome assembly OCAM01 (sample SAMEA2580273, study PRJEB22360) | human gut metagenome | biome: human gut; feature: human-associated habitat; material: faeces | place: Denmark | collected 2008/2010 | reverse complement strand
TATTATATATTTTTCAGAGAGGTACAAGCTATGGGACAGGAAATTATAGGTAGGCGGACTATCCGCCGTTGGTTAGATAACTGGGAGCATATACAAAGGCGCGAGCCTATGGAAGACCAGGTAAAGGTTAATAGTGGCTGTAAGCCCGCGGACGGAATTACAAACGGTATGCTTAATAAGATCATGCTGGAAATGGCTTACGACCGCTTACCCCTTGAACTTAGGCGGGTTGCTTACTATCGCTGGGTTATTAAAGGACAGTATAGCTTATTGCAGACTTTGACTATCTTAGGTCTTACAAAAGACCAGTATTACTACCGTTGCGATCAAGTGGTTAATTCTGTTTTTGAGTTTGTCAATGGGTATAAATAATTTCAGTAGTTTTCTGTAAGACAAAACTAGGCTTGTATTTATTCCGAAAATCTTATATAATAGCATTACAATGCTATTATAATGTACAAATTAAGGGATAGGGGAACCCGGATTTTCTGGGACCTGTCCCTTTTTCTCACGCTGAAACGTTGATTTTCCGAACGACGACACACGAAAAAGGAGGTAAAAGTCAGTGGCAACTACAAAAAAAGTGCAGTTACCGGAAGGCTTCGACCCTTACGATATGCGTCTTAAACGCCAGTTTTCAGACCAGGCGGATAAAATGAACGTAATAGCTTTGTCCAGGAAAAACTATAACCTTTGTTGCGGCGCCATGCACAACGGACAGCCTTGTAAGAATCCGGCGGGTATGGGAACACCACATAAAGGATATGGTCGGTGTAAGATACACGGCGGGCTTGCTACAGGTCCGAAGACAGCGGAAGGACGCGCCAGACAAATAGCAGCTTCCACAAAACACGGTCTTTTTTCTAAGGTACTGCTTCCAGAGGAAGAAAGCATTTTAGAAAGCATTAACCAGGAAGAAGAGTTTAACGCCTTGGATATGATGATAAAAGTACAGACCGTTAAGATCGTAAGCTATCTACAGAAGCATAAAGACCGGTTTGTAAAAGACCGCGATCTGGAAGGCGAAGAAGTGGCTTACAGGAAGTCTAGGGTTATATGTCGGGAAGGTGACGGTATGAAGACTTTCTACCATGCCGGAACGATTGAAGATAACGCCTTAGATCGTGCTATGAACACCTTACGGCGTCTGATCGGACAGAAACACCTTATAGAAGGCAAGGACGACGGACCAGACGACATTATGGCTTCTCTTAATGCAGAGTTAAGGGCAGCGTCTAAAGGTGAAGTCTACGTGTCCTGGGGTGGACAAGCACAAAGTAAGGGAAATAACGAAGATCATACACAAAAAGAACAGGAAACGTAGTAAAAACTGTAGTAAAAAGCCTTGTTACAGGTTTTCTGATAACCAGAAACCTTGTAAACATAAGGCTTTTTCTTGTATTTATGAAAAACTACGACTTTTTTACTTAGAATATGGGGTGTAAATATTATGGCAGAAGATAATAAAAGCTGTAGGGGTTGCGTCTGTTTGACTTGCCAGTACAGCGAACAGAACGGGGACTTTAACCGGTGTCCGTTTAAGTCGTGTCGCTTATGTACAGATACAGTACATCATATCCGTAGCATATGCGATAAAGGCGTACAGCTGCCTAAGAAAGCAGATTACGCGGACTTCGTGCTATGACATACGAATATCAGACAGAATTTACTTACGTGGCAGACACGGACCCCTTGACCGGCGCCCCGGTAATGACGGCGATACCCCAGACCGTCCGGGCAGCGAAACAAGGGATACCGTACAACGTACTTAGTAACTTCGGTGATCTGTTTAAGAGGGAGAACCTACGGGAAGCGTGGCGGCTTCTTCGTAAAAATGACCCTTTCGACTACCAGATACAGGTAGCCGACGCTATTCTTTATAGCTGCTTAAATGGGTTGGGCTGGTACTTCGTGGTACAGATCACACGACAGGCTGGTAAGAATGAGATTAGCGCCTTCTTACAACACTATTTACTGCTGTATGGCTGGTACTTCGGTGTACCTGTATCGGGCGTAAAATTCGCCCCGGTATACAAGCCACAGATACAAGCGTCTATGGACCGTCTGGAAGGCGCCCCAACGCTGGACAGTGGCGGGCTTGCCGGTAGCGTGATAACGTCCGGTCAAGCGAAGGTAGACGGCCAGCCTTGCAAGTATAGTAAATCAGATGGCTATAAATTCCATATCGGACCGCCCCGCGATAGTAATAAATGGGCGTTCCTGTCCATTAACCCTACGGCTAATGTTGCGTCCCAGACAGCTTACACACTACTGGAAGGCGACGAAAGCCAGGACATAGACGCCGATAAGTGGGAGCGTGACGCCCAGCCTATGGGTTCGTTTAACAATGCTACTACGGTGCTATGGGGTGTAGCCTGGACAAAGGACAGCTTTATCTATCGTGGCGAACTGATGGCCCACGATATGGAAGATCGCTTAGAAAAGGAACTGGGGTACCGGCCGAAGTTGGTATTTAAGATAGACGCCTACGCGGTTATCGCTTCCGGTAATACGAACTACAAGAAAGCGTTTGATAACCAGGTAGCCCGTCTGGGAATGGACCACATAGCCATACAGACACAGTACCTTCTTAAAGCTGTAGACGCTATTGGTCGTTTCTTTTCCGCGGAAGGCGTAGCCCGTATGTATTCCGGTGGCTTTGAAATGCAAGTAGAACCGGTCAAGGGACATAAATACATATGGGCGTGTGACGTAGCCGGACAGGAAGAAGAAACCACAGACGTAGAAGCGTCTGTAGGTATTCATAAGCGCGACGCCCTTACGTTTATCGTCGGCGACCTCTTACGGGACGGTACAGTAGTTCCGATCTGCTTATACCAGTGGGTCGGAAAACAGCACAGCAAAGTAAGGGATATGTTACCGAAGATCATACGTTACTGGGGTGCTATCGGTGGGGTATGTGACGGTACCGGAATCGGTGAACCGCTGGCGTACCACCTTAAAGAGTTATTCGACAGAAATAACGACGGACTGGTAGAAGCTTATAAGTTTAAGGCAGCCGGTGACGAAAGTAAATCTAAGCTGGGGTATCTGGCTTATGATTTTAACCATAACGATTTAATCAAAGTTCCGAAGGCACCGGAAGACCCGGACCAGCTGGAACTATGGAAGGAACTACGGTGGCAAGTGGAACACCTTACAAGGGAAGCCAAACGCCAGCAAACAATAAATTTTTATGTCCCAGCGAACGCCGAACCACGTAAACCGGGACACGTTCCACACGACGACTTAGTAATGGCCCTATTCTTGCTTATGAGGGCCGCACGAAACATAGACCCGAACACTGGCAAGGCTACAGCCTTTGACCGTGAAAAGTCGGGAGTATAGAAAGGGGGTAATAGCATGGCGGTATCTTCGTACATTCCGCAGACATTGGCAGAAATGAAAAAAGTAAACCAGGTGACCGCGGAACGTTGGATTAAAGATAACGCTTCCTGGGTCGCGGCTATGGTGGCAAAACACGACAGCTGGATAAAGGATAACGCTGTAGACTTGTACCAGGCAGCCTATGACGGTGAACTGGACGAAATTGAACAGCGCGACAAGGCTAGGGACGGCGGTACAGAAAATAAGCTGATTTCTAACTATGTCCAGATTATCATAGATACGCTTGTGGACTATATGCTAGGTAAGTCCCCTATCTATACAGTCGAAGACCCGGACCAGGACGACGAAGAAACAGAAGAACGTGAGATTATCACGGAATACCGTAAAAAAGTTATGAAGCTGCTAAAGGATAAGGCACAAGGGGAGTTTTCCGACTTGTTACGCGATATGTGTATAGGTGGCTTTGGTTCTATTATCGTATGGGTAGACGAAAAAGGTAAGATTGATTACAGCGAATACCCGATACAGGAGATCATACCGATTTACGACGGCAGAAAGAGGTTAAGGCTTCTTTTCCGGCGTTATGAAGTAGGGGTATGGGAAAATGGTAGCGAAACCACGAAAACAAAAGTAGAGGTTTACGACGATCGCTACGTTACTTACTATACCGGTGACAGTATGGAAAGCCTACACCTGGACGAAACCGAAGCGAAGACCGGGAACCCGATAGAGCATAAGGCCGGCCGTATCCCGGTTGTGGTCTGCCAGAACCAGCTACCGGCGAAATACAGCGAACGTGTGAAGGGATACGGTAAGTCTGATCTTTCCTACGGTGTCGTTCCACTTGCTGTAGCTTACTGCCACGGTTTAAGTGATAAAGCGAACCTTATGGAGTACCTACAAGATCAGTATTTATGCTTAACTGGTGTAGATGTAGACGAAAACGAAGTTCTGAAAATGCGAAAGGCCCGCGCCCTGGCACTTAAGGACAAGGATAGTAAGGCCAGCTTTATAGCCCAGTCACAGGACGACAACGCCGTAGAAAATGGTCTTACTAGAACGAAAAACGACATTATGGACACGACCAACACCCCACGACTGGCAGAGTTAAACGGGGCGACGGCTACAGAAATCAAAATGAAATACGCCGGTCTTGATATTAAGGCTGGTAAGAAGGAACCGCTTCTTATACAGGCGTTCCGTAGCTTCTTCGCGATCATTACGGACCTTTTGAATGTTCAAAAGCTGTATGCTGCCGGTACGGTTTCTGGTGTGTATGAAACAATCACTACCCCGGAACTGATCGAAGCCAGGGACGACCTGTACCAGTCTGAATGGCTGGAAGTTACGATAAGCCGGAATCTTCCACAGAATAATAAAGAGATCGCCGACATTGTGGCAGAACTGGCCGACATTGTACCAGATAGTTATTTGTATGAACTGCTGTGGTTTATCGACGACCCACAGAAAGCACTTGAAGAAATGAGAGCGCAGAAAGAGGAAAGCCAACAGACAAGCCTTACAAACAGTCTGGCAGCTATTGGATACGGGGCGGATAACCTGGGGGATACCGGCGGCGACCCGGATAACCCAGACGATCAGCAGAACAGCGCTACAGGTTCCACGATCACACAGCCGCCAGAATAGGGGGTAGCGTATGGCGTGGATAAGTGAAGCCCAAAAGCACTATGAAGAATACGTAGACTATTATACTTCCCTTTTGGAAGATTACGTAGACGATCACATTCTTGAACTTGCCCCGGCATACGGACAGTTACAGGAAGCAGCTGTAGGCTACCTGGAAGAAGTTGCTAAAAAGTATGTAAATGAACAGAACCCGGACTTCGTTCCTACCAGACGGTGGGCGAAAAAGATACAGGAAGAATACCTTACGAAGATCATACCGGAACTGAATTTACTAAACGCAAAACTACAGCCGTTTGCTACGTCTGTGATATGCGGAACTGTTTTTTATGGGGCTAATACTACAGCGTATATTTTGGAACAGGCCGCGAAGTGCGCGGTAACTGTACCAAACCTTACGGCTTCCGGCGTGTTGGGTATTATAGCTAACCCATGGTTACCGGATAAGAAAACCTACAGTGATCGTATACGTACCAGTGTTTCCCTTGTGGCTTCTAAGAGTGAAGAAGTCGTAAAAGAACTGGTTACAAAGAAAATGCAGTATAGCGACGCCGCTAAGAAGCTTTCACAGGGAATACAGGAAAGCTACTATAATGCTTCCCGTATTATCCGTACAGAAATGACCAGGGCGAACGCTTTAGGAACTTCCTACAGCCTTATGGAAAATGCGGATATTGTAGACGGTAAGTATAGGGACGCCACTTTTGATAGTAAGACGTCTGCCTATTGTGCAGCAGACGCCGACTACAGTAAAAGAAATCCCTATGATCTGGATTATGATACACCTATGAACCCAGGGCTACCAGGAAGGCGTATACCGAACCACCCACATTGTCGCTGTAGATGGGTAGCTATCCTTTCTGGTTTAGGTATTAAGAACAGACAGAAAGCCGCTTTAGATCAATACGGCGACCTTTATTACACGAAAGCCGCCAGTTATGACGAATACGCGAAAGAAGTAGGGCTTCCGTCGGTAAAAGATATGGTAAACGCGGATAATCCGAAGAAATACTTAAGACCAGGGGAAACGCTGGCAGACCTTAACCGACAGGTAGTACGGAAACGCTTTAACGGGCAGATCATAACCGTACCTTTAGGTCTTGATATTCATAATTGATTATAGGGCATAAGCCTTTATAATACCGACGCGGCGGATACCGCGGATATGACACGCTTGTAAGGCGTGTTTTTTATTGCCGTAACATAGCCAGGGCGTCAAATACTGGCCGTGGAACCCGACAGCGCGGAACGCTGGATATAGCCGACGGGCTTAATACGGAAAGGAGTTTTTAAGATGGGAAAACTTAGAAAATTACAGGAACGCTACTTAAAAGGAGAACTTACAAAGGCACAGTATGAAGCAGAGTGTAAGAAGCTTCTGGACGACGAAATTTTAGACCAGGACGCTTACGACGACGCTTTAGATTATGACCCGGACTACGAAAGACCTAAGTACAGCCAGGCCGACGTAGACAGCACCGTAGCAAAGAAAGCCGTAAAAATGGTTCGTAAAGCGCTTAAGGACGCTGGGGTAACGGTCGAAGCGGACGATAAGACCTTACTTAGCAAAGTGGCAGAAACCATTAAAAACGGTTCTTCTGATAAAGGCGACGGCGAAGGGGGAAGCGGTTCTTCTATCGACGAAACAGAATTATCTAATCTTAAGACTAAGGCAGCGAAAGTGGACGATCTTGCAGCACAGTGTAAGAAGCTGCTTATCGAAAACGCGGTTCTTAAGGAAGCCGGTAAGTATAATCCTGTAAATCCCGCACAGGTAGTAAGGGCAATCAGTGCTGACTATCTGGACAGTATCGAGTTTGACGAAGAAAACGGAACAGCGGACGCAAAGAGTATTGCCCGCGCTATCCGTAAGGTACACGACGCCGAACCGAACTTATTTAAACCAGCTGGGGACGACGGCGACGATAACGGCGCTGGTGGTTCTGGTAATGGTTTCCGCGGTAAAGGTCCTGGCGGTGCTGGTAGCACTAAAAACGGCGAACTGGAAGCAAAGAAAGCGGAAGCTTTAGAAATGCTGGGTATTAAGAAAGACGATAAAAAGTAGAAAGGTAGGTTTTTGTTATGCAGAATAACGACGTAACAGTTAGACGAAAATCCTATGCAGCGGCTAAAGAGATCAAGGCCAGCGCCCATTATGCGTATGTCGTAAATGGTATCACGCTGGACGGTTCTAAGTTTGAAACTGGCGGCTTCGTAGAAGAAGGTACCTGTCTTGTAAAAGACAACACCACAGGTAAGTACGAACCGTACAAGGATACAGCAAGTGCTTTTCCAACGGGAAAGAGTGACCCGGTTATCCTTGACGAAAGTATTAAATTCACAGTTGACGACAAGGGCAAAAATCCAGATGTTACCGCCGGACAGGTTCTTGTACATGGTGCGGTATATGAAAGTCTTCTGGTAGGCTGTACCGCAGCTTTTAAAACAGCTGTAGGCGTTGCTATCAGATTCGTGTAAAGAAAGGGGTAAATAAAAATGGCTGGATTAGCAAATTTAAGCGAGTTCTTTGAGAACCCGTTATTTACCGAAACTATCCGTGAGGTTCCAGTGGAAACCGGATATATCGGTAGCCGTTTCCTTCCTTCCGAAAACACATATGATATGGAGTGGAACGAAACAGTAATTGAAAGACAGGCAGATATGGCCGACCTGGTAGACGCTGGGGCGGAACTGCCTTTAACAGATCGTGACCCGGTAAGACGTGTAAGCGGTTCTATTGCAGATATGGGACAGTCCTATATTCTGACAAAGAAAGAACTTGCTGCTATGTCTGACAAGGGTAACGAAGGTCGCCGTAAGATGGCTGTACAGCAGGTCCTTAAGAAGACCGCACAGCTTAAGTCTAACATTGACGCCCGTGTAGAATGGCTTCGTTGGCAAGCGCTGGGTAACGGTGCTATGATCTACGATAAATCCGGTATTAAACTGGGTGTAGATTTTGGCGTACCAGAAGCCAATAAGGTAACCGCTGCTACAGCGTGGGGGGCTGACGGTGCTACTATTCTGGCGAACTACGAACGCTGGGTACAGGATTATATCGACGGAAACGATAACGGCTACGCGCCGGACGTATTCGTTACCGGTATTGAAAATATCCGTATCGTACTGAATGACGTAGCGATCAGAAAGGCAATTACAGGATACAGCGACAAGCTGCTTACCCTGGACGAACTTAATACTTTCCTTCGTGGTCGTGAACTTCCGCCTATGGAAGCGTTCGACGCAAAAGTTACTTACCGTGACCCTACAAACGGTGGTAAGAGGACTACCGCCCGCCTTCTGGACAGCAAGAAGGGCGTGTTCCTTATGGAAGGTGACAAGATCGGTAACGTACAGATGGGTCCGACTTATGAGAATAACATGGAACCTGGTATTTTTGCTCGTACTTTCACTATGGAACGTCCGCTTCGTGAGGTCGTAGAGGTTGTAGCCGCTGGCTTCCCTAAGATCATGTACCCGGAACTTATTAAAATCTGTACTGTACGATAAGGGGGTAAACCATGAAGGTAAAAGTATTAAAAACAGGCGTAACAGTGGAAAGTGCCATTCTTGACGTAGGCGCCGTGGTAGATATGTCCGAAAAGGACGCTACCCGCCTTTCTGGTTATGGACTGGTGGAAGTCGTAGACGAACCAGACCCAGACCCAGAGCCGGAACAGGAAACACCTACCGAAGATCAGCCGGAGCCTAAAAAGGCTACACGAACAAAGAAAACAGAGTAAGGGGGTAACGGTATGCTGCTGAATAAAGCCGAACTTCTGGAAAAGTATTATACGCGGGGAAATCCTATAGACGACGCCGACGTAGACCTTTACCTTTCCAGGGCGAATACCTGGTGTATTGGATATATCGGCGGTGTGCCGCCTTTGCTTCCAGGAGAACCACAGGACCGCCCAGGACTTAAAATAGCTGTAGCTACGTGCTTTGAAATCATGGCGCGAGGGGAAACCAAACAGATAAACCCGGATACCGGTAATATCACAGAGGTAGCCCCACCAACAGGCGCGGTAAAAACGTCTACCCAGTATAAAGCTTTCGACCAGTTCGTTATTGTTAGAGAAATGCTTCGGGCGTATAAAATCGCCTTTGAAGACCAGACCAGCAAAACAGACAGAGGGGTAAAGTTTTTATGATTATAAAAATCGAGTTAGACGGTGGCCTTGATAAATTTATCAGCGGTGCGAACAGTGCCGCCGCAGCTGTAGACAGCATGGAATACAACATTATTCGACAAGCTGGTATGGCTGGGTTGGAAAACGTAGCACAGTTAATACACACTAAGACGGGACGATTGGCAGATAGTTACAGCGTCGGAAATGCGGAAAACATTTTTGATATACAGTCCGGCGGCGGTCATGCTTCCGTAAGATATGGGTCTAACTGTCCGTATGCAGAAGCACACGAAAAAGGCTATAACCAGTCTAACCGTGTAAGTAAGTCTACTGGACGAAAGCCGTCTTTATGGGTACCTGGTTCTGGTTCTGGTAGTAACTTTAGTTATAATCCTGGGGCTAAAACAGGAATGAAGCTTTCCGGTAGGTTCGTTCCTGGTGGGCATGAGTTTGAAAAATCTATGTCCGATACGGAAGACAATTACAAAACAATAGCAAAAAAAGAAGTAGAGCGCCTTTTTAGGGCGCTTTTTTAGTGGGGTGGTAATGTGGAGTATTCAAAAGAACTTACAGCTATACAAATGTGGCTTAAGTCTACAGCTGGGCTTAATTCTTTTAAGCGTGGTACAAGTGTGAACCTTTCCCGCCCTGTAGTGCTTTTTGACGTTCCAGGACGCGGACGGGCTAGACACCTTACCAGGTATGCTTACGTACAGACGGTAACGTGGCCGTGTACATTGTATGTGGACACACTGGACGAAGCTGTAAGGTACCAGGAAGCGCTTGTAAGTGATCTGGAAGATCGCTGTAACGTTCTGGAAATAAAAGAAGATGGAAAACACGTAGGCTGGCTAAAAAACGTCGTCGCCAGATTTAACAACGGCGAAAGCTTAGACGCTACTTTTACACTTACGTATGAAGTGGCTTATAAGCGTAAGGGTTGGGACGCAAGTACACCGACCGCCGACGTTATGTATACCAGACTGGACGTAAAACCAGAAAAATAGAAAGGAAGCGAAAGTATGGCAGCTAAAGAAACCGGGAACGCACAGGCGGAAAAAGTTACCGCTTCTACGTTCTCAAAAAATGATTTAATCGCATCTGCCGCCGTATTTAACACAACACCCGCCATTATGACAGGTGCGTTGTACGGCGTAAAAAAAGATGAACTTACAAAACAGGAAGCCGCGGACGCTTTGACCGCGTTCCTCAAAAAACCTGTACACAAGGGGGTAAAGTAAAATGGCTGGATTGTACACAGAAGGCGAAAGCAAGATTTTAAGTGGTGTATATTCCCTTATCCTTGCTATTTCAACTTCTATAACAAGTGGCGGTCGTGGTATCGTAGCATACCCGTTTACCGCTGACTGGGGACCGGTAAACGAACTTACGGCCGGAAATCTTAGAGAATTAAGGGACAACTACAACGCGGTGGGTTCTTCCCTTTCCGTAGGAAAGATTTATACCCACGCGTCAAACGGAGAGCCTAAAAAGGTACTGGGTTACCGTATGGCTACAGCAGAAGCTAAAGTAGCAGCTGCTACCGTTGATACCTGGGTATTTGAAACTGTCTATCCAACTACAAGACCTTTTGTACTTGTGGTAAAAGACGGTGTAGAGGACGGTTCTATTAAGATCAGTCTGGTAGAAAATGCTGTAGAGCTTACTTCGTTCCTGGTATCTGATGTAGATAGCCTGGTAACTATGGTAAATGCTTCTGACTATATCCGTGTAAAGACTAAGGGTACCACGCTTCCGAAAGCAAACGCGGGCGTAGAGTTTAAGGGCGGAAATAACGGCGACGCCGTTACTGTGACAAATTACACAGCGTTCCTGGACGAGATCGAAGCAGACGGAACCGCTAACGCTTTTTCCTTAGACGGTGTATCTGACGAAAGTATTATTTCTACAGTGATCGCCTGGGTAAAAGATGTACGACAGGAAGGTTTTTACGTGTCCTTCGTAACAGGTGGTCCGAAAGCCTGGGATTCTGCTACGGATACCGCTAACGCGAAGTCAAGGGAAATCAATTACAGACCTGTAATTAACGTAGGTAATGGTTGTGACGGGTATACAGCGGCAGAAATGGCGATCTTTGTAGCTGCAAGAGTGGCAGCGGTAGCCCTTAACAGTTCCCTTACAGACGAAACCGTACCATACCAGGCGGTTAATGTACGTCTGAAAAAGAGTATCAGAGAACGCGCAAAGAAAGCCGGTACCATTATTTTTGTAGCGAAGGGCGACACAGTAGAGATCGACGAAGGGGTAAATACCCTTACTTCCCCGAAATCGGGAGAGGTTAAAGAAATGGGGTCTGTCCGCGTTTCTTCCACGATCGACTACGTGGTACATGATCTGGAACTTTTTGGCGAGGAATACAAGAAAGCGAAGTCTAATACAGATTCTTTCCGCGCGACCTATGCGACTACTGTACAGCAGCAGTACCTTGACCCGCTGGTAGCACAGGAAATTCTTAAAGAAGGCGCTTCCTATGAGCCAGACCCGGACTACTACGGGGAGAACGCCACAAAGAAGGCTAAGGCAAATGAAGCCTTTTTCGTAGGTGACATCACACCGAACGAAAGCCCAGAAAAAATTTATCAGAAGCTTAGTACGGTATTTTAATAAGGGGGTGTAAAGAATGTTTGATGCTAACGAAGTAATTAACGGTTTGTATGGCTTTGTTTATGACGAAAACGGTAAGCAGATGCAGGAAACAAAAGCCTTTGAAGCGAACGTAGATTATGACAAAGAAGAAGTTTTACAGGCTGGTAAACTTATGAAAGGTCATAAGGTAATTGCTGCTTCTGGTGCTGGAACCATTACAGCGCACAAGATCGACAGTAGACTTCAACGTAAAGCGGCGGATAATCCACATGCGAAATACAACTTTTCCGCGAAGCTGAAAGACCCAACATCTAAGGGCGAAGAATATATTATGTTTATCGGTGTATCCTTCGACAGCGCCCAGCTTATGAGTTTTGAACTTGGGGAACTTGGAGAGATCGAAATGGACTTTACTTTTGACGACTTCAAGTATTTGAAATCTATTAGCTAATTATCCGGGGCGTGAAAAGCGCCCCTTTTTAAACAAGAAAGGTAGGAAAATAAAAATGGCAGATATTACAGTAATGAACAAACAGGAACAGGAAATTAACACAGGTGCTACACAGGAAAATACAGCTACACAGCCGTTACCAGTAGAGCCGGTAACACCGGTACCGTCCTATGTGGAAGGTCTGACAGAAGACGAAGCAGACCAGGAAGCAGTAACTACAGAAGAACCGAAGTTCTTAAGCCTGGAAGAAATCTTAGGCATGGATACAGCAGACCTTACAGCTGAAAAACAGGGCTTCTTCCATTCTGAAAAGTTAGGGGATATTCCTTACACAGCTATTTCTTACGACGACTATAAACAGGCTAAGAAAGACTGTGTAACATACGACCAGGACGAAAACGGCGTTATCCAGACAAAGGTAGACGACGACAAGCTTATGACGAAGATCGTTATTTTAGCTGTAGACAAAGACCAGCGTAGCAACTTTACTTTTGCAAACGGTGCGTTGCTTAAAAAATTGGGTGTTCATACAGCGGAAGGCGCTTTATCTACACTTCTTCCACCTGGCGAAATCGTAAACTTCGCCGTAGCTGTACAGAACGCTTCTGGCTTTGGAAATAAGGCAAAGAAAAAGGTTAAAGACTCTGTAAAAAACTCTTAAAGTCGGACAGGGAAGCGAAGCTTCTGGCCTATATCTGGAACACCCAGGGCATAACGCCGGGTCAGATATATAACCTTCCCTATTCCGAAAAAGAATTTGTTTATCAAGCCACTTTGCTTAAGATAAAAGAAGAACAGCGCGCAGCAAAAGCAAGACAGAAAAAGAGGTAATATAAATGTCCGATTTTACAATGGGGGCAACCCTTACATTAACGGATAATTTTAGTAGTACCTTGACCGCCGCCGGACATAATGCGGAAGCTTTCAAAAGCCAGATTACGGGTATTTCTTCCGCTATGTCTTCTTCCACAGCTTCTATGGCAGAAACAGCAAGCGCCGCGAACGGGTTAGGTTCCGGGCTACAGAATGTCGGTTCTATCGCCGACAGTATGGGTAGCAGTATGACCGACGCCGTAAGTGGTGCCGAAAGTATGGCCGATACCATACAGGAGATAGGGAGCGCCGCACAGGAAAGTCAAGCGCCTATCCAGCAGTCTACAGAAAGTACAAACCGCTGGAAAGCTGCTATGGACCAGTTCGACGCTGGAACCCAACACCTTAAACAATTACCTGGAACTTTAAAACAGATCGCTTCCCAGAAATTAACCGGGCTTGTGGAATCCATGAAGAACGGGGTTACGTCGGCGAAAGACTTGGCGACGAACCTTAAGACAATGGCACAGCAGAAGGTTACCAGTCTGGTAGCCAGTTTTAGAGAGTTCAAGTCTACCATACAGGAAGGGCGTACCGGTGTCGTTGGCTTCGTAAACGCGCTTAAAAATATCGGGAAGATAAGCGTTACAGGTGCCGTTAATGGCGTGAAAAGTTTAGCTTCCAACATGAAGACGTTTGCGGCTACTAAAGTATCTGGTATCGTAAACAGTTTAAGTAATATAAAGAATAAAGCGACGGACGGTAAATCTGGCGTAGAGGGGTTAAAGACCGCTTTACAAAAGGTAGCCAGTACGTCGCTTTCTGCTTTACATTCTGGCTTATCAAAAGTCGGAAGTTTAGCAAAGTCCGCCGGTTCCGCTGTACTTAGTGGACTGGGTAAAGGTATAACCGCGATCACGAAAGGCGTGGCGGCTGGTGTTACAGCTGCCGGAACTGCTGTAGCTGGGGCTACGGCGGCCGGCCGCGAAAGGGGGGGAATATCGGAC
>OCAM01001247.1_pt1 | contig 14045 bp, 11 predicted proteins | sample 1538281 | NCBI WGS metagenome assembly OCAM01 (sample SAMEA2580273, study PRJEB22360) | human gut metagenome | biome: human gut; feature: human-associated habitat; material: faeces | place: Denmark | collected 2008/2010 | reverse complement strand
GCTCTACGTAAAAATTTAATTGAAAACATCACAGAATAAATATTTCGATATGCAACATCACCTTTTCTATCGGCTTCTCATCATAAGCTGTACATTCTTTTTAATCTCTTGTCAACAAACAATCGAATGTTACCTTATACCTTCGACCGACAAAGCATCTGATTTTTATAAAGTTCAACCTCGAAATTCCGGCACGTTATTCCTCGCTAAAAATGAAGCGGAACATATCCAAATCGTTTTCAAAGGCTGTCCGGGAGAGACCTATAAAATACATCGAAACGAAAATGCCGACAATTCTATCCGATATAGTTGTCGGCAAATCAAATCGGTATATGGATTCGACGATGCCTTAGTCCCCATAGATGGAGAACAAGTTACTTTAAACGACTCTATCGCTAAACTATGGATTACATTCCATACGGCCGAGTCGACCCGACCGGGGAAATACGAAGAACAAATTTCGATCGATGGTAACGGAAAACGGCAAAAAATAAAAATCGATCTGCAAGTGTACGACACGGCATTACCCTCGACACCTTCGCTACCAGCAGCATTCGGGATCATAGAAAAGAATCTCATCGACTCGGCTTCGAAAGAACAAACTTTGCAAAACAAACTGGAATGGGCAGAATTATGCCTTGATTATCGCATGAACCCCTATTTCTCCACATGGTTGGCCAACAGCATGAAACATGAAGCATCTTCATCTCCGTGGAAATGGAACGACAAGCGAACGGTTCCTTTCCTATCGGACAAACGATTCAATCGGTTCGCTGTCCCCTACCACTCTCTGTCACACAACGAATTGGACAGCTTATTACAGCAATTAAAACAAACCGATTTACTCGATAAATCCTACTTCTACTTATGGGACGAACCTACTTATATGAAAGAATATCACCTCATCGGTCAATATTCCCAAGAAATACACAAGCTCATGCCCGAAGCAAAAGTCCTCACGACCTTTTACTGCGGACCAAAAGACGGGAAATACAAAGACCGGTTGTTTTCCGTATTCGACCTTTGGCGAGGAGACACTCAAATTTTCAGTATGAGCGCTTGGGCTTTACAAGCGAACGAAGCCAACGCAGACACATGCCGTTCTCTTCTCCGAGGCAATGAAGAATGGTGGACTTATGTCTGCATGGGACCCGGAGAAGAGCAACCCAATTTATTACTCACGATGGACGGATATCAGCATCGAGCTGTATTATGGCGCAGCTGGAAAGAGCGTACCACCGGATTCCTATATTGGGCAGTCAATGCCTATGCCGAATCCGACACATTGGCTTTTCGCAAAGACCTCCCCGAGGGCGACGGTGTGCTGATTTACCCCGGCCAATATTTCAACAGCACAAGCCCCGTAGTATCGATACGAATGGAACGTTGGAGAGACAGTATGGAAGACTATGAATACCTTGCCAAGCTCGAAAAGAAAATAGGAAGAGCCAAAAGCGAAACCCTTTTCCAATCTATATACCAATCGCCCGAAAAATACTCGAAAAACAACGCAGAAATAGAAAAATTCAGAAAATCCATTTTAGAAATTCTTAGTAAATAATTCTTTAATCATTTAAATTTCAAATCTATGAAAATAATTACTTCATTCAAAATCGCAGGTTTAATAACAGCCTGTCTTTTTGCAGCTATGCCTACAAATATTCATAGTGGAGTTATTTCTTTAAAAACATGGGCTGCCGGTATGAATGCGTTGGAAACGACAATCGGGTCTAATCAAATGACTTTAGAAACATGGTTATATATAGACAATAGTACCGGATTTTTCGCCAGCAATATGCACAACGACAAGGGATTTGCATTAGGATTCGACGGGTGGTTTAAATTTCAGTTGGACGGAGCATCTATATGGATCGATCCTACTTCTTGGAAAGAGAACTGGACTCACATCGCTTGTGTCGCCGACGGAAGTCAGATGATTGTCTATGTTAACGGTGAAGTAGCCGGAACACAGGAGAATACAACAGGATATAATACGGAAGCCGATGGAAAGCCTCTTTTTTTGGGAACTGCTCCGTGGGGCAATCCTTGCAATTGCAAAATGGCAGACTTTCGACTTTGGAGTGTAGCCCGCACAGCAGAAGAAATAAAAAATAATTATCAGAAACAAGTAGAACCGTCCGCGACAGGACTGATTAAAAATTTCAATTTCGCAGAAGGTAATGGAGACCACACGGCCAACTTAGCAGAGCCCGAAGGGAATCAAGCATGGTGTATGGGCGCTATCGATACCGATTACAGTTGGGAAACAGTAGCGCAGATACCTACGAATCTACGGACAGAAAATCAAACCGAAAATTCATTCGACATTTTATGGGACGGAACCGACGGTAACACATGGAGTGTCGAATTATCTGCCAATGGACAAGTTGTCGACACGAAAACCAGACTTACCGAAAAGAAGGCCAGTTTCTCTAATCTCGATAAAAAAGATTACACTGTACGTGTAAAGGCACATTCGTTTATGGAAACTGCATTTTCCGATGCTTTCTCGGTCAATCTATCTACCTCCTCGGCCATAACCAATATTCATAAAAATATTTCTATTGTCAGACACAATAACGCAATCCAAATTGACGGCATTCAAACTGGAAAATTGATTTCGATATATACCGATCAAGGCATTTTGAGCCGACAAATTTCAGCCGAACACGAAACAACGGTTCTCAGTATAGAAGGATTCCCTCATGGCATATATTTCATCTCCATAGAAGGGTACGGTCCGACATTTAAAATTGCTCTTTAATAAATCTTCCATAAACTATAAAGGCGGGAACATGCAATGTCTCGCCTTTTCTGTATCTGCTTTTTCGGAACAAAAATATATCCTATCTTTGCACGCATGAGTAAGAATGAGAATATTATAAATAAGGTTCTAATCATCGACGATGAACCACAGATAAGACAGTTATTAGCCCGCATTTTAGGGCTGGAAGGATATGAAGTTTTACAGGCAGGAGACTGTAAAGCGGCAGTAAAACAAATGGAGTATTCTCCCAATGTTGTCTTATGCGATGTTTTTCTCCCCGACGGGAATGGTGTAGATTTCATAAAAACAATTAAAAAAATATCGCCCGAATCGGAAATCATTTTATTAACAGCCCACGGAAATATACCCGACGGGGAAAAAGCCATAAAAAACGGAGCCTTCGACTACATAACCAAAGGTGACGACAATAACAAAATTATTCCTCTGATTAGTCGGGCTATGGAAAAAGCTCGAACTAACGGAGTAAAAAATCGTCCCGAAAAAGAAACCTTTCAGCAATATTCATTCAATTCTATTCTTGGTCAGTCAAAGCCTTTGCTGGAAGCTATCGCGTTGGCACGAAAAGTGGCATCAACCGATGTACCGGTTCTTTTAACCGGAGAGACCGGTACAGGAAAGGAAGTTTTCGCCCAAGCGATTCACCACGAGAGCAAACGAAATAAAGGAAATTTCGTTGCAATAAATTGTTCGGCATTTAGCAAAGAACTCTTGGAAAGCGAAATATTCGGACATAAAGCAGGCTCCTTTACCGGAGCCTTGAAAGACAAAAAGGGACTTTTCGAAGAGGCTCACAACGGAACGATATTTTTAGATGAAATCGGAGAAATGGCGATAGAGTTGCAAGCCAAGTTGCTTCGAGTATTAGAAACCGGAGAATATATCAAAATAGGTGAAACCAAACCGACATCTGTAAATGTTCGTATTATTGCAGCAACCAACCGAAACTTGCCGGAAGAAATAAATGCAGGGCATTTCAGGGAGGATTTGTTTTATCGGCTGTCGGTTTTCCAAATACATTTACCGCCTTTGAGAGAACGTCCGGGAGATATTAGACTTCTAACCGAAGCATTTGTACAATCCTTATCCGAAAAAATGACCCATTCCTCGAAAACGGTTTCCAAAGCATTCATCGACATGCTCGAACAACAAGAATGGAAAGGCAATGTGCGTGAACTCAGAAACGTTATCGAAAGAAGTCTTATTGTTTGTGAAAGTGATGAGTTACACCCCGAAGATTTACCCATAGAAATACAAAATGCAACTTTTAAGGAAAAAAGTAGTAATAATAGTGGTTTCGAATTATCGGCTATGGAAAAACGCCACATCGCCCGAGTACTGGACTATACAAACGGTAATAAAACCGAAGCTGCAAAACTCCTAAAAATAGGACTTACCACTTTATATCGAAAAATAGAAGAATATAAACTCTAATTTTTTTCAAAATAATACACAACCCTACCAAAATGAAAAGGGAGCATCTGGTGAACAGATACTCCCTTTTCATTTATAATACTAATTATGAACCAATTAAAATATTCAAAAACAATATTGGCACAACTTTGGCATACCCCAAACCGAAAAAAAATAATTTAGTATTCACTTAAAAAAAATGTAACATGGAATTTGACGCATTAGGTTTTGGAGTTTGTATACTCAGTGGAATTGCCTGTTTCTGGCTCTTCTATAAGTGCATAGACTGGTTTGAAAAAATTTAATTAAAAGGAGATTTAACATGTACACTGCATTATTTATTATCAGCGTAATTATGTTCGGGTATCTGATGTATGTATTAGTAAAACCCGAAAAGTTTTAGTCATTTATAAAGATTAAACACAATGAATACAGAGATATTAGGTGTTATTGCACAAATTGTCCTGATGGTCGTACTCGCCTACCCCATCGGGAAATACATTTCAAAGGTTTTCAAAGGTGAGAAAGTTTGGTCGGACTTCATGACTCCCATCGAAAAAATCATGTACAAACTGGGAGGTGTCGATCCAACAGAAGAGATGAACTGGAAACAATTCCTGAAAGCATTGCTCGTGATAAACCTCTTTTGGTTTTTCTGGGGAATGATATTGTTAGTTTCTCAGGGAGTACTGCCCCTAAATCCAGACGGCAATTTAGGACAGTCTGTTCATCAGGCATTCAACACATGTATCAGCTTCCTCGTGAATTGTAACTTACAACATTATAGCGGAGAGAGTGGGCTAAGCTATCTCACCCAGTTATTCGTTATCATGCTGTTCCAATTCATCACCGCTGCAACCGGTATGGCGGCAATGGCGGGTATCATGAAGGCATTGGCCGCTAAAACGACCAAAACAATTGGAAACTTCTGGTACTTCTTAGTAAGGAGCTGTACCCGTGTTTTACTTCCTATTTGCCTCGTTATCGGATTCATACTGATTATAGAAGGGACCCCTATGGGCTTTGACGGAAAGATGGAAGTGACTACAATAGAAGGACAAACACAATATGTATCGCAAGGTCCTACTGCGGCGATAGTTCCCATCAAACAATTAGGTACGAACGGAGGTGGATACTTCGGAGTAAATTCATCGCACCCTCTTGAAAATCCTACCTATCTCACTAATATGATAGAATGTTGGGCCATATTGATTTTACCTATGGCTATGGTATTCGCTTTTGGGTTTTACCTTAAACGAAAGAAATTAGCATACAGTATTTTCGGAGTAATGCTATTTGCTTACTTAGCCGGGGTATGGATAAATGTATCCCAAGAAACAGGTGGCAACCCGCGCATCGACGCAATGGGTATAGCACAAGACAACGGTGCTATGGAAGGAAAAGAAGTCCGACTGGGTTCTGCTGCTACGGCGCTTTGGAGCGTGACAACCACCGTTACTTCCAACGGCTCTGTAAACGGTATGCATGACTCTACCATGCCTCTCTCTGGCATGATCGAAATGCTGAACATGCAAATCAATACATGGTTCGGTGGTGTAGGTGTAGGTTGGATGAACTACTTTACTTTTATCATTATCGCCGTATTTATCAGTGGATTGATGGTTGGTCGTACCCCCGAATTCCTCGGCAAAAAAATAGAAGCTCGAGAAATGAAAATCGCTACGATCGTTGCCTTGTTACACCCATTTGTCATCTTAGTAGGAACCTCATTAGCGGCCTATTTATATGTTCATGCACCTTCCTTTGTCGAAAACGAAGGCGGTTGGTTGAATAACCCGGGATTCCACGGACTAAGCGAAATGCTTTATGAATTTACTTCCTGTGCCGCCAATAATGGTTCCGGTTTCGAGGGATTGGGTGATAATACATGGTTCTGGAACTACTCTTGCGGTATAGTATTGATACTCAGCCGATACCTTCCCATCGTAGGACAAGTTGCCATTGCAGGATTATTAGCCAATAAGAAATATGTACCAGAAAGTGCAGGAACCTTAAAAACCGATACAGTTACTTTCGGTGTCATGACCTTCGCTGTCATCTTTATCGTTGCAGCTCTGTCATTCTTCCCGGTTCAAGCATTAAGTACTATTGCAGAACATTTCAGCTTATAATAACAGAACGATAGATATGAAAAATAATAAATCAGCTTCTTTATTTGAAAAAGAGCAAGTTTTAACGAGCTTAAAACAATCATTCGTTAAATTGAATCCTCGAATCATGGTGAAAAACCCCATCATGTTCACGGTAGAAGTTTGTACAGCCATTATGTTCCTTGTGATGATTTATTCCATCTTTGACAACGCTCAAGGTTCATTCGTGTACAATGCATGGGTTTTTGTTATCTTGTTTATCACACTATTATTCGCCAACTTCGCCGAAGCTATCGCTGAGGCCCGAGGCAAAGCACAGGCTGATAGTCTGAGAAAAACCCGCGAAGAAACTCCGGCAAAACTACTTGTCAATGGACAAATAAAAACGACAAGTAGCTCTCAACTGAAAAAAGGTGATGTATTTATCTGTGAAGCAGGTGATACCATACCAGCCGATGGTGAAATCATAAACGGATTGGCTTCTATCCACGAAAGTGCGATTAACCGGGAACTGAATAGTGTGAATTACCGGAGAAAGTGCTCCTGTAATTCGAGAAGCCGGTGGTGACAAAAGTTCAGTGACCGGTGGAACAAAAGTCCTTTCGGATCGCATCGAAGTGCTTGTCACACAACAACCGGGAGAAAGTTTCTTGGACAAAATGATTGCTCTCGTCGAAGGCGCTTCCAGACAAAAAACTCCTAACGAAATTGCGCTGACAATCCTTTTAGCCGGCTTCACACTGGTATTCCTAATCGTATGTGTAACCCTTAAACCGTTTGCCGACTATACAGGAACTGTTATTACAATAGCATCTTTCTTATCGTTGTTTGTCTGCCTTATCCCGACGACAATTGGAGGTTTGCTTTCAGCTATCGGTATAGCAGGAATGGATAGAGCTCTGAGAGCAAATGTAATTACCAAATCGGGAAAAGCAGTAGAAACTGCCGGAGATATCGATACTCTCCTTTTGGATAAAACAGGAACTATTACAATCGGAAACCGTAAAGCTACCCATTTCTATCCCGCCAACGGTTTGGAAAATCATGCTTTTGCCGAAATTTGTATGATGTCGTCTCTATCCGATGAAACTCCCGAAGGTAAATCTATCGTAGAACTGGCTCGTGAATCGGGTTTAAGAGTACACAACTTGAATACAACCGGTAGCAAGCTTATCAAATTCAGTGCCGAAACAAAATGTTCCGGTGTAGATTTAGCAGACGGTACTCGGATTAGAAAAGGGGCAGCAGAAGCTATTCGAAAAATTGCTCAAAACGCAAGCTACGAAATTCCACAAGATTTGGAAAATCGTATCACAGAGATTTCAAAAAATGGAGGAACCCCTCTTGTAGTTAGCGTCAATGAAAAACCTGCCGGTGTCATAGAATTACAAGATGTTATCAAACCGGGAATACAGGAACGGTTCGAACGGTTGCGTAAAATGGGAGTTAAAACAGTCATGGTTACCGGGGATAATCCATTAACGGCCAAATACATTGCAGAAAAAGCCGGTGTAGATGACTTCATCGCAGAAGCCAAACCCGAAGACAAAATGAACTACATCAAGAAAGAACAAAGTGCCGGTAAACTGGTAGCCATGATGGGCGACGGAACCAACGATGCTCCTGCTTTGGCCCAAGCGAATGTTGGTGTAGCTATGAATAGTGGAACTCAGGCAGCCAAAGAAGCTGGAAACATGGTAGACTTGGACAACGATCCGACGAAATTAATCGAAATTGTAGAAATCGGGAAACAATTATTAATGACTCGCGGAACCCTTACCACATTCTCCATCGCCAATGATGTCGCAAAATACTTTGCCATTATTCCGGCTCTATTCATGATAGCCGTACCAGAATTAGCTTCACTGAACATTATGGGATTACATAGCCCCGAAAGTGCTATTCTATCGGCCATTATTTTCAATGCAATCATTATTCCCATATTGATTCCATTGGCTTTAAGAGGTGTTCAATACAAGCCTATCGGAGCTTCGGCTTTACTCCGCCGCAACCTGCTCATTTACGGATTAGGTGGTATAATAGCTCCATTCGTCGGCATTAAACTCATAGATTTAGTAATAGGATTATTCTTTTAATAAAAGCAACAATGAAAAATTTCATAAAATCAATCAGGCTAACATTAGTTTTCTGCCTTTTCTTCTCAGTATTTTATATACTGATATTATGGATATTCGCCCAATTCGCAGGGCCAAACTCTGGAAACGCCGAGGTTGCGACCTTAGATGGGAAAATAGTGGGTGCAGCCAATGTAGGGCAAGTCTTCACCGAAGACATCTATTTCTGGGGCCGTCCCTCTTGTGCCGGAGATGGATATGATGCCAGTAGTTCTGCCGGTAGCAACAAAGGACCTACGAACGAAGAATACTTGGCAGAAGTAGAAACTCGTATCGACACCTTCTTGGTACACCACCCTTATTTGGAACGTAAAGATGTACCGGCAGAAATGGTCACAGCCAGTGGTTCTGGTCTCGACCCTGACATCACGCCAGAAAGTGCATACGTACAAGTAAAGCGTGTTGCCGCAGCCAGAAATATGGACGAAACTACCGTAAAAGAAATAGTAGACCAAACAATTGAAAAACCATTTTTAGGATTATTCGGAACAGAGAAAGTAAACGTATTAAAATTGAACATTAATTTAGAAAATTATGAAAACAAATAAAAACATTTCAGCAATAGCTACCATGAAAAAGAAACAATTAATCGATAAAGAAGGCGCTAGCCTTATCAGAGCATTGATAATCATTTCGATTATAGGACTCCTTGCCATGTTTACCAATAAAGCATCTGCTCAAGTACGATTCAATGTACAAGGAGATTTAGTTAGCTCCTATGTGTGGAGAGGTATGTATCAAACAGGTGCCAGTATTCAACCGACGTTGAGTTTCAGTGTTGAAAACCTATCGTTGACGGCATGGGGATCCACCGACTTCGATGGTTATCGGAATGGTAATATTCCCTCTGCGAATAAAGAACTTGACTTGACTCTGGCTTATACCTTCCCAAAATTGGGACTAACAGTTTCGGTTGCCGATATGTGGTGGGCCGGACAGGGAGCTGGAAAATATTTCGATTTCAATAACAAGACGACAGCTCATCATTTCGAAGCAAGTCTTGCTTATGTACTTCCGGTAGAAAAATTTCCTCTTTCGATCGCATGGTACACCATGTTTGCCGGTATGGATAAAAATGAAAAAGGCGATAAAAACAACTACTCGTCTTATGTAGAACTCAATTATCCGTTCAGTGTAAAATCGGTCGATCTCAATGTAACATGTGGTATAGTACCTTATAAAGCACCTCAATACTATACCAACGGATTTGCCGTTACTAATGTAGCATTGAAAGGAAGCTACGCAATTAAAATCACAGATTCGTTCTCCCTTCCGATATTTTCACAAGTAATATGGAACCCTCGTATGGAAGATGCTCATATCGTATTCGGAATCACTCTTAAACCATAACAGGGAGAATGGATATAATTGAAAACGAAAAAAATGTACAATATTTTCTCGACTTGATAAAAAAATCGAGGAGGGGTAAGTTTAAACTCTACATCGGCATGATTGCCGGTGTAGGGAAATCTTATAGAATGCTACAAGAGGCCCACGAACTCTTAGAAAACGGAGTAGATGTAAAAGTGGGTTTCATAGAGACACACGGACGTACCGGTACAGAAGCTATTTTACAAGGTATTCCTGTTATCCCGAGAAAAAAAATTTTCTACAAAGGGAAAGAATTGGAAGAGATGGATTTGGATGCTATCCTTCAAATACGTCCCGAATTGGTCATTGTCGATGAACTGGCTCATACCAACGTCGAAGGCAGTCGCAATGAAAAGCGATGGCAAGACGTCATGGAGTTACTCGATGCCGGTATCAATGTTATATCGGCAGTAAATATCCAACATATCGAAAGCCTGAACGAAGAGGTGCAGGAAATATCAGGAATCGAAGTTCGAGAACGAATTCCCGATCGTGTTTTGGAAGAGGCCGATGAAGTCGTAAATATAGACCTCACAGCAGAAGAATTGATCGAACGGTTAAAAGCCGGGAAAATATATAGGCCGGAAAAAATAGAATTGGCATTGAATAATTTTTTCAAGGCCGAGAATATTTTACAACTACGAGAACTCGCACTCAAAGAAGTTGCTTTACGGGTCGAAAAAAAAGTAGAAAACGAACTCCCCTTAGATACATCTCACGTACGTCATGAAAAATTCATGGCGTGCATCAGTTCCCACGAAAAAACGCCCCGCAAAATCATTCGACGCTGCGCTCGATTGGCTACACGATATAACACAAAATTTTTCGTACTATATGTACAAACACCCAAAGAGGATCCCGATCGCATCTCGCTGGCAGATCAGCGACATCTGTTAAACCATTTCAAATTAGCCACTGAATTAGGTGGAGAAGTCATACAGGTACATTCCCCGCACATTCTCGAAAGCATTATAAAGGTCGCAATCGAAAAACAAATTACAACAATATGTACAGGAATTCCAGCACTGAAATTGCCCCAAACCATATTTACGGTGTCCAAATATAAAAATTTCATGAAATCTTTATCCGAGAACAATATAGATTTAATTATCTTAGCCTAATAAAAATACCCGTCATGAATATAAAAACAAAGTTGCTTTTAAGTATAGGGTTACTGACCGGAATGATTATTCTGCTGGTCTCCTTATCAGTTATCTATTTACAGATGCTGACGGCTGCCGAACCAGACAGCCCGATAGCTTCGACAGGCTTAAAACAAGCCGTTGTATGGGTGGCAATTATCGGAGGCATCTGCATAGTCTGCGGTGTCACATTAGCTATCTGGCTTCCTCAATCGATAAATAGACCTATCAAGGAGCTAACCGACGGTATCCTCGAAATAGCGAATCGCAACTATGAAAAAAGGCTGAATATATCGGATAAAAACGAAGAATTTAAAAATGTGGTCGATAGTTTCAATAGAATGGCTCAACACTTGTCCGAATACAGATCTACCACCCTATCGACACTACTGGCACATAAAAAATTTCTCGAAGCAATTATCAATAGCATCAGCGATCCCATAATAGGATTAGATCCAGACCGCAAAATACTTTTCATAAATAGTGAAGCTCTGAACATACTGAATCTGAAAAAAGAAAACACAATCTTCAAATCGGCCGAAGAGATTTCTTTGAAGAATGATTTATTAAGGAAATTAATACGAGAACTGGTTTCTCCCAATCCTCAGAAAGAGCCTATCAAAATATATGCCGACAATAAAGAAAGTTACTTCAAAGCCTCCTATATAGAAATAGACAACACGAATCACGACAGTGAAGAACCCGAAAAACTGGGGCACGTAATTATATTGAAAAACATCACGGAGTTTAAAGAGCTGGATTCTGCGAAAACAACATTTATCTCGACGATATCTCATGAATTGAAGACTCCCATATCAGCCATTATGATGAGTTTGCAATTATTGGAAGACAGACGTATCGGGTCTCTTAACAAAGAACAAGAGCAACTCTCCCAAAGTATTAAGGAAAACGGAGAACGGTTGCTCAATATCACCGGAGAATTGCTGAACATGACCCAAGTAGAAGCCGGAAAACTACAACTGATGCCCAAGATAACCCGGCCCATAGAATTGATCGAATATGCGATCAAGGCCAATCAGGTACAAGCCGACAAATTCAACATACACATCGAAGTCGATTATGACGAAAATACAAAGAAACTATTCGTCGACAGCGAAAAAATAGCATGGGTACTTACCAATCTTGTAAGCAATGCCATACGTTATTCCAAAGAAAACGGTCGCGTCATTATCGGCACTTACCAAGACGGCAATATGGTCGAAATCTATGTACAAGATTTTGGGAAGGGAATCGACCCTCGCTATCATCAAAGCATATTCGACCGTTATTTCCGAGTGCCGGGAACAAAAGTACAAGGCAGCGGATTAGGATTGTCTATATCCAAAGATTTTGTAGAAGCACATGGGGGGACTCTTTCCGTAGAAAGCGAATTAGGAAAAGGGAGCCGTTTTATACTAAGATTGAAATCATAATAAACGGGGACTAAAAATCTCACCAATCGATTTCCCGTATTCCCTTACTCCGTAAAAATGCATTCGCTCTACTGAAATGCCGACATCCGAAAAAGCCACGATCAGCCGATCGTGGCGACGGGTGCGCGGCTGTTAAAACCAAATGCTTGCGAGCATCAATAAGCGCAATCTTCTCCTTAGCATAACTACCCCACAGCATAAACACGAGATTTTCTCTCTCATCGCTCAACTTTCGAATGACCGCATCGGTAAAAATCTCCCAGCCCATGTTTCGATGCGATCCTGTTTCATGAGCTCGCACGGTAAGCACAGAATTCAAAGGAAATACACCTTGCCTCACCCACCGATCCAAATTGCCCGAAGCGGGAATAGGCTTGCCCAAATCATCATGTATCTCCTTAAACATATTAAACAAAGAGCCGGGAATAGCCACCCCCTCGGGTACAGAAAAACAAACACCGTAATACTGTCCGGGATTGGGATAGGGATCTTGGCCTAAAATAACAACTCTCACAGACTCGAAAGGACATGCATCGAATACATGAAATATCAAATGTCCCGGAGGCAAAACATGCGCACGGCCATATTCGCTCCGCACAAAAGAAACCAATCGCTCGAAATAGGGCTTATCGAACTCGTCTTGCAGCCTCTTTCGCCAACTTTCCTCTATCCTCACATTCATATCTTATAAATTATTTCTCCAATGACAGCGCAGCTTCGGACAACAATAAATACACTCGTACCGAAATCTCCCTTATCGCATTGCCTCTTGCAAAGTTACATAAACAATGCACTAAAAGATTCATACGGCCTACCTTTTTATTTTTAGAGTCATTACAACAACCTATAAACACTCGCCGATATACAAACAGACTTCTATTCGAACACAGAAAATCGCATATTCCCAGCAGAGATTAATATAAGTTATGACTGCGTTTAAACCTTTTTTCGTTAACTTCGTCAAATGAAAAAAAATTGCACATGAAACCACTACTTATCCTTATTTCGATTTTATTCGGATTCCTATCCATGCAAGCCCAATATGACTATCCCTATGATAGCGGCAATCATTACTACGATAATACCCCACGTCTTATCATTCAGAAAAGCCGAATCATGGGTTGGTACGTTTCCGACATAAACGGAAACCGCATTAGCGACTATTACGAACAAATCCGACCTTATAGGCAAGGTCGGGCAGCAGCATTAGACAAAATCATGGGTTGGTGTTTCATTTCCCTCGACGGTAAACGATGCACCGATTATTACCTTCTCGTCGACGATTTCCACGAAGGGTACGCACTTGTCAAAGATAAAATCATGGGCTATTGTTTCATCAATAGAGACGGTCATCGACTCGGCGACTATTACGAAGAAGCCTATCCGTTTCACCGAGGCGTCGCTTTGGTGAAAGACAAAATCATGGGTTGGTACTTACTGAACACTGCCGGAAAGCGAATAAGCGACTATCACGATTCGCCTCGCGATTTTCAACCGACAAGACCATTGTACCGTCCGTGGTGAAAGCCGAATTTTCTATAATAGACAAAAGTAAAGAAATAAAAAAGAGAGTCACCAAACTGTAACTCTCTTTTTTCAAGTGGTGCCAACGGGAATCGAACCAGTGACACAAGGATTTTCAGTCCTTTGCTCTA
>OCAM01001234.1_pt1 | contig 14223 bp, 14 predicted proteins | sample 1538281 | NCBI WGS metagenome assembly OCAM01 (sample SAMEA2580273, study PRJEB22360) | human gut metagenome | biome: human gut; feature: human-associated habitat; material: faeces | place: Denmark | collected 2008/2010 | reverse complement strand
CCATCGCCGGGACGCCGGCCCCGTCGGTGACGTCTGCCACGTAACCATGAGCCTCAAAGCCCAGCTCGCGGTAGTGCTTCTCGGCCTCGGCTACCTTGTCGGCGTGACGTGCGTTAAAGGCGATCTTGGCGCCAGCCTCTCCGAGCGCCTCGGCGATAGCCATGCCAATGCCATAGGTGGCGCCGGTTACCAGTGCGACCTTGCCGTCCAGACGGAAGCTGTCCATGCCAAACGTAAAGTTGTCAGAATTCTTATCGGCCATCTTGCTCCAATCTTTGTGGAATGACTGACAGTGCAAGTGTCTGCTAGTAAACCGGTTTTGTCAACGGTCGTTTTGAATTCATCACTTTACGTGCTAAATCGATATATTGCTCGGTGGGCAATAGAGGTAAATTGGTTTTTCAGTTTGTCGCAACAACGTGAGAAGGCGGCTCATTGCGGCAGCAAACGAGCTGCTATAGCTTGCATGCGGCTAGCGGGTGCTTTCGTTCCACTGAGTATGGCAATCGAGCACCTGATGCGTTTCGACCTGCTCTTTTTCGGCAATTAGGTCGAGCAGGATGCGTGCCGCAGTCTGGCCTTCTTCGCGAGCGGGTTGTTCCACGACCGAGACCGAGGGAGAGGCGACACCGACCCATTCGGTGTTGTCAAAGCCCAGCAGGCCTACGGTATCGGGCATAAGGTGGTAATAGGCCTTGCAGCATTTATAGATCTCGGGCAAGGCCCAACAGTTGGGGGCAAAGATGAGCGTCGGCGTTGTCCCGTCAATGCTCGATGCCAAAAAGTTTTCGAGCTTCTCGCTGTCTACCTGGTCGTTTTCAATCAAGAATTGCGTAAAACCAAGATCGTGCGCTTCGAGTGCGTCGACAAAGCCGCTAAAGCGCTCGATGCGGCTGGAAATCAGCCCCGGCGTGGCGGTAACGACCAAAAACCTTCGATAGCCTTTTTCGATGCATGCCTCGACGGCGCAGTACGAAGCTTCGTAATTATCCGTCTTGACCCAGTTGGAGCTAAAGTCGTACAGCTTGGAATCGATAAAAACGAGGGGCTTGCCGCTGTCGCTGATAGATTTGCTAATTTCCTTAAAGCGGGCGGTCGGCTGCACGATAAAGCCGTCGACGCCCAACGCGATAAGGCGATCGATGTAGGCGAGCTCATCTTGCTTGTCAAAATTGGAGGCGCAGACCAGCATACGGTAGCCCTCCTTGCTGGTGACGGTATCGATGCCTTTGACCAGCTGGTTTGCAAACGTGTTGGTGATGTCGCCGATGATTACACCGATCATCTGGCTATTCTTGGCATTCATGCCGCGGGCGAGGGGACTTGGCTCATACCCGGTATCGTGGATGGCCTTGCGGATGCGCGCCTGCGTGTCGTCGCTCATGCGGTCGGTCTTGCCATTTAGGTAAAAGGAAACCGTGGTCTTAGATGTGCCAGCCATGGCAGCGATTTCTTTGATCGTCACACGCTTTTTCGCATTGGTTTGGCTAGCCATGGGAGGGCTTCTTTCTACGGGGGATTACTTGGATAAATTGTAAATCAGTTTACCATCGCGTGCCGATAGCAGATAGGGGTAAAGCCTTCGCAATGCGCTAATCAACAACGGGGGAATAATCGGTTTACGTAACCGTTTGCCTATGCAAAAGATATGATGGGAAAAACCGAAAAAAGGGGGAGGATTATGGAGACAGCACGCCAGCGCTATTCGCTTTCGACGAGGGATGATCTTTTGTCCTGGGTGCTCGATCTGCTTCCTGATCCGTTTATGTGCCCCGATAATATTGGCGCTTCGTTTCGAGCGCCCATTCGTCGCTTTGAATGGGGTTCTCGCCCTCTCTGGGCAGTTTTTTCATTGGTAAAAGGCGGCGTGTCACCGGAGGAACCCCATATTAAACCTTATTTTGACTACATTGCAAAAGGTTTAACGCCGGGTGACCCAAACGCGTTTACCGATCCTACGCTCAAAACACGACAAATCGTCTTTGAGCAGGTCGTGTATGGATATGGCCTGCTGTGTCTTGGTGACGAGCTGCTTGACCGTTTAAGTTCCGTGCAACAAGAGCGTCTTGTCTCGTGGCTTAACGTTGCAAATAAGATTGAACTTCCGTGGGGAAGCTGGTATCTCGCGCGCGTGCTTATCAACTGCGGCTTGCGCCAATGCGGCCTTGCCTATGATGCCGATCGCCTGGCGGCGGATGTCGCAGCCGTCGAGAACATGTATGTCGGCAATGGATGGTATGAGGATGGTACTCCTTTTCAGCTTGATACATATATCGGCTCGGCATTTCACCTCATTGCGTTGCTGCTTGAGCGCTATGCCCGTTCAAATCCGCTTGTTGACTGCATCGAGCGCGCAAAGGCTTTTGCGGCAGACTACCGCTACTGGTTTGATTCGTGTGGCAGGGCGTTGCCGTTTGGGCGCAGCTTGACCTACCGCTTTGCCCAGGCGGCATTTTGGAGCGCTGCGGCACTCATGGGTGAAAGGATCGCCCCTGCTGCCGAGATAAAAGACCTGCTATGTCGTCATCTTTCGTGGTGGTACGACTCTACTGGGCGTGACTGCCTTTCATCCATTGGATATGGCTACCCTGGCGCGCCCATACGCGAGGATTACTCCAGCCCCGGAGCCTCCTTTTGGGCATTTAGGGCGTTTGTCGTTTTGGCGCTGCCTCAGGACGATCCGTTTTGGGGCATTGAGCCGCATACTTTCAAACTCAAGCAGCTGCATGTCGAAAACGAGCCTGGCGTGTTGATTGAGTCCGGCGAGCACCATGCCTATATGCTTTCGGCAAAACAGTACTGCGCTTCGGGCCTCATGGGGCGCTACTCAAAGTACGGCAAGTTGTGCTATTCGACGGCGTTTGGATGGAACGCGTCGGTCGATGGAACTGGAATCGGCAATTTTGCGGTCGATAGCTCCCTGGCACTTTCGGTCGCCGGGACCGATCAGTTTGCAAGTCGCGGCCGTATCGAGGGCTACGAAATCCATGACGGTTATGCCTATAGCCTGTGGGGCTATGGAGCGGTTGCACGTGTCGAGACCTGGTTAGTTCCGGTCGACGAGTTTAGGCATATACGCATCCACCATGTCGAGTCTTCGGTTCCCTTGGAGACCTACGAAGGTGGTTTTCCAGTATTTGGCTGGAGTTCAAAGTTTGACTGCGCCGAGCGAAATCAGGGGTCTATCAGGCTTGCACGTAACATGTCGGCGCCGGGCGGCGATGACGATAATTACGGGCAAGTGGCGGGCATCGAGGATATTTTGGCATGTCGCGACGAGATAGAGCGCAAGCTTAGGCAGGTCGGTCTTGGAGCGCTGGTCGAATCGTTTGCCGGTGAATGGGATGGGCGTGAGGCGGTTGCCGTGCGCCAAAACCCTGCAACGAACATCTACAGCTGTGAGCAGAATGCCGTTCCGGCATTGAAGACCAGAATGCCTGCGACCGCATTTCATCTGGGATGCATGGTTTACGGAGATCCTGGAAGTCAAAATTGACGCACACGCATCCGGTAAACGGTAGGAAAATGACCGCCAACGGTCAAACGCCAAATAGTTTTTGAAAATGGCTGCATTTTCTTCAACATCTTCTGTACAATGCAAACCGGTTAGTAAACTAGTTTGCTAAACAAGAAACCAAGGGGAGCCAGATGAGCAAACAGGTCGTATTGATTTCACACGGAAAGTTGTCCGCCGGTGTTGCCGATGCCGTCGCCATGGTGTTTGGCAAAAACGAGGAGCTATCGTATTTGGGACTCGCGCCCGACGGAAATGTCGTCGAGCTTATCGGGGGCTTGCGCGATCGTGTGGCGGCAAGCCCGAACGATCAGTTCATCGTGATTGCCGATATCTTTGGCGGAAGCGTTTGCAACCAGAGCCTGCAGCAGCTCTCTGAGTTCGACAACGTCGTGCTTCTTTCGGGTCTGTCAATGGGTCTCGTGCTGTCGATCTTAGCAATGCCCGGCGAGCTTTCGCAGGCTCAGATCGATCAGGCGGTCGCCGACGCGCAGGCAGGCACCAAGGCCGTCGAGCTTATCAAAGCAGACGCTCCGGTCGATAACGGCGAGGACGATTTTTTCTAAGCGATAACGCACAGCGCAAGACCGAACGGTTGAGGTTAAGGAGTATCAAACATGATTAGTATGGCACGCATCGATGACCGCCTGATTCACGGACAGGTCGCCGTCAAGTGGAGCAAAGAGCTCGGTATCAGCCGAATCATCGTGGCTTCCGACAGCATCGCTAAGAACGCTGTCCAGGTCGCCGCCCTTAAGGGCGCTGCGCCCGCTGGCGTCAAGGCAGCCATCCTGCCGATCGAGAAGGCGCAGGGCATTCTTAACGACCCGCGCTCCAAGGATATGAAGATCCTGCTCGTCTCCAATGACCCGCGCGACATCCTCGCCGTGTTTAAAGGCATCGAGGAGCGTCCGGTGCTTAACGTCGCCAACTATGGTCGTATCAACGGACCCATCGCCGGCAAGCAGAAAGTCTCCGACTCGGTTTATCTGACCGATGGCGACAGGGCTGTTCTGCACGAGATTTCGGACATGGGCGTCGAGATTATCCATCAGCCGGTCCCCGAGAACGACCGCAAGGATCTCATGAGCCTTATTTAGGCAACTGCGTTTGCGGTAGAGGCCTTGCCGCGAACGATTGCAATACGTATGAATGTGAAGGGAGAACGTAATGGACGTTACTGCCGCCCTTATCGTCGGCCTTACGCTGATGGGGGCAAAGTTCTTTGATTGGTGGGCATCTACCCAGCTTGCACGCCCGATCTTCTGTGTGGCAATTCTGGGTGCGTTGCTCGGCCACCCCACCGAGGGCATTATCCTCGCAGCCCAGCTCGAGCTTGTCTTTATCGGCAACGTGAGCCTTGGCGGCGTTATGCCGTCCGACATTACCATGGGCTCGATCTTTGGTGGTGCGTTCGCCATCCTGCTGGGTCAGGATATCGAGGTCGCCATGACGCTCGCTATTCCTCTGTCCGCCCTGGGTACGTTGCTCTACTCCTGCATGAAGGTTGTCGTGACCTCGCTTGTTCCTAAGTTTGAGCAGCTGCTTGCCAACCATAACTACGCTGGCTACAACCGTCTGTGGATCACCCAGTTTGTCTGCTTCGAGCTCTGCTACTTCATCCTCGGCTTTGTGTGTACGCTTGCCGGCCAGCCCGTCGTGTCCGCCTTTGTCGACGCCATCCCCGCTTGGCTCAATGCTTCCCTCAAGGTTGCCGCCGCGGCGCTTCCCGCCCTCGGCCTTGCCCTGCTGCTCAAGCAGCTCTACACCAAGGAGGCCTTCCCGTACTTCTTCCTGGGCTTTGGCCTGGTTGCCTTCTTTGGTTACAGCAAGGTGACGGGTGCCACGCTCGCCGATAAAGCCATTACGGTTGCGAGCGCCAATACCCCGTTGCTGTCCCTGGTCGAAATTGCAGTTATCGGTGGCGTTATCGCCGCGGTGACGATCTTCAACGAGCTGCGTCGCATTGACGACAAGGCTGCCGCAAAGCAGATTTCCGCATCTTCTGCCGATGATGAGGAGGATTTCTTCAATGACTAACACCGCCGTCGCCACGGAGCCCAAAAACGGGCTGACCGAGCAAAAGAAGAAGAGTATCGTCCGTCGACTCTTCACCCGTGTCTGGTGGCTGATGTTCTGCACGTCTTACACCAAGCAGCAGGGCACTTCCACCGTCTGGCAGCTCGAGCCGTTCATTGCCGATATCTACGGCAAGGACACCGACGAGTACTATGACGCACTTCAGCGCCACCAGAACTTCTTTAACACCACCCCTATGTTCGCCTCATTCATCTACGCCATCGTCATTTCGATGGAGTACGAGCGCAAGGCCGCCCTCGATGCCGGCGAGGAGTTTGATGACAACTCCATTGAGGCCATCAAGGTTGCCCTCATGGGCCCGATCGCCGGTATCGGCGACTCCATCCAGCTTTCCTGCCTGCGTGTTATCGCAACCGGCGTTGCCATTGGTTTCTCGCAGCAGGGTTCTTGGCTCGGCCCCATCCTGTTCGCCCTTGTCTACAACGTGCCCAACCAGATCATCCACTGGTTCTGTGGCAGCCTGGGCATGAAGCTGGGCACTGGCTTTATTACCGAGGCTATGGCATCGGGTAAGATGCAGGCCTTCACCAAGGGCTTTACGGTCCTGGGCATGATCATGGTCGGCGCCATGACCGCACAGTTCGTTACGGTCACCACTACGCTCGTTATCCCCACGGGCGGTGCCACCTTCAACTTGCAGGCCATGCTCGATTCGATTCTTCCGGGCATTGTCCCGCTGTCAATCACGCTTGGCTCCTTTGCTTACCTGCGTAAGTCCAAGTCCAAGAACAGCGCCATGGTTCTGCTTGCGATCATCTTGGTACTGTGTGTCGTTTTCACCCTGCTTGGTGTCACCGGCGGTACGGTCGCCTAACGATCAAAGTTTGTGTTTGGGCGAAAGCGGTGGTCCCATCCGCTTTCGCCCTTTTCATCGGGAGGTAGGCCACTATGGGTCTGGGATATGCAATCGCGCTTATTGCCGTGCTCACAATTGTCTTTACGGCGGGTGGCTTTTACCTTCGCTACCGCATCTATCGCGACTTGAATGTCGCTGCACGCGAGGGCGATCTGGACCGGTTTTTCGCTAAGATCGATGGCTTTGGGGCAAGGTTTGCCTTGTCGGTGTTTGCCCGCGAGCGCTTGCGTTTTATAGCGCTGACACGTCGGGGCGATAAAGACCAAATGGTCGAGGCTTTCAATGGCCTTATGGGCCTCAAGCTAAACGATGCGCAGCAATCGATGGTGCTTGCCGACGGTTTTGACGGCTTTGCCGCCAACGGTCACCGCATCTTGATCGAAATGCCGCAGGCCGGCATGACCGAGCAGCAGGTCAAGGCGTATCGACGTCATTTTGATATCGCCGTGTGCCATAACGGGCAGATGTATAGAACCGAGCTGGAGAACAAATACGCGACGCTATCGGGGCGTCGACGCGGATACGCCGCATATTTGCTCTCGCAGATTTATAGCGAAACAAATCGTAAACGCTCGCGGGATTATCGCGAAGAGGCTTCGCGACTTCTGGGGATTCCCGCAGACCAACTCACAAGGAGGATCCATGTCAACACAACCGTTTAACTTGTGTTCCGATGACGCCGCATGGCTGGACTCGACCTATACAAAGCTCGTCGAGCGCTTTAGCGCCGAGTGCGATCGAATTGGCGGTAAGATCCCCTATATCGCCGAGGACGGTATCTACAAAAAGGATATGTCGGCTACGCCCGAAGATCTTATTTGGTGGACGAACGGTTTTTGGCCGGGCATCTTGTGGCAGTGCTACGGCGCGACCGGGGACGATAAATACTTGACGGCCGCACGCGAGGTGGAGGACAAGCTCGACGGCGCCTTCGAGCACTATACCGGCCTTCATCACGATGTCGGCTTTATGTGGCTGCTTTCGGCCGTTGCCGATTATCGCCTGACGGGTAACGAGCGCAGCCAGGCGCGCGGTCTTCATGCCGCCCATCTTTTGGCCGGTCGCTATAATCCGCGTGGCAAGTTCATTCGTTCGTGGAATCGTGATCGCGCCGGTTGGGTCATCGTCGATTCGATGATGAACATCCCGCTGCTCTACTGGGCGAGCGATGTTATCGGCGACCCGCGGTTTACCTATGTCGCCGAAGACCACGCCGACACCGTGATGAGTAATACGGTCCGCGGCGATGGGTCGTGCAACCATATTATTGTGCTCGACCCGCACAATGGCGAGCTGCTCGATACGCCCGCGGGACAGGGGTATGCTTCGGGTTCGAGTTGGAGCCGTGGTCAGGCGTGGGCGGTGTACGGTTTTGCGCTTTCGTACCGTCATACGGGTGAAGCCCGTTACCTCGAAACGGCAAAGCGCGTGGCGAACTACTTTACCAGCCAGGTTTCGCTGACGGGCAACGTTGCCAAGCTCGACTTTCGTCAGCCCGTCGATGTCGACTGGTGGGATGCGCTTGCCGGCTGCATCGCCGCATGCGGAATGCTCGAAATCGCACGTTCCTGCGAGGGTGCGGAGCGCGATGAGTGGGTGACGTGGGCGCTTAGAATCCTGCGCGCGACCGATGCGCGTTTCTGTGATTGGAATGTCGAGCATGACGGCGTGGTCACCATGTGCTCTGGTGCCTATTTCTCCGAAAAGGATCGCCATGTTCCCATGGTGTACGGAGACTACTATTTCCTCGAGGCGGTTTTACGGCTTGCTGGAAAGGATACGCTGCTGTGGTAGACGCGACCATTGACAAGGTGGCCATCCCCGCGATTAAGCTGATCTGTATCGATTTGGACGGTACGGTACTCAACTCGTCGAAGCAGATAACAGCGGCTAACCGGCGCGCAATCGACCGTGCTCGCGATGCCGGCATAGACGTCGCCATCGCGAGCGGTCGCCATCCGTTCAATATTGCCGAGACCGCCGATGGACTGGGGTTGCCTCATACCGCCGTCTGCCTTTCGGGTGCCTATGTCATGCTTGACGACCATGAGGTGTTCCGTCATGGATTGAGCGATGTGGATGTGCAGAAGACCATCGATATCGCAGCTGAGCATAATTGCTATATATCGCTTGCGGGCGGCGATTTTAACCTGTGTGCGGGATATATCGAGCGCAGGGGTGGAGAGTCTCCTGCAACGCGGCGGTATACCCGATTGGGTTCTTATGACGAGCTGCGCCAAGCTGCTCAAGAGCATACCGGGCGAGTCCTCAAGGGTGCCGTTCATCATGTCGACCCTAAGGTCTATGGATTGGTTAAGCGCGAGCTGTTGTCCATTGATGACATCGAGGCGGTTCAGTCCGATGTCTGCTGGTGCGATGCGATCGCCAAGGGCTGCTCCAAGGCCGAGGGCGTTGCCGCCCTGGCAAAGGAAATGGGCATGGGAATCGATGAGGTTGCCGCGCTCGGAGACGACGAGAACGATGTCAAATTGATATCGATAGCGGGCCTCGGTATTGCCATGGGTAATGCGCTGCCACAGGTAAAAGCCGTGGCAAACGCGCAAACGCTCGACAATGACCACGATGGCGTCGCGTATGCGATAGATAGGATTTTGAGGGAAAGGGTGTAGCCGATGACAACGATCGCCAATCCCGTGCTTCGGGGTTTTCATCCAGATCCGTGCCTGTGTCAAGCGCACGGAAAGTACTATCTCGCCACGTCGACGTTTCAATGGGTGCCGGCGGTTTCGCTCTACGAATCTGACGATTTGATTACCTGGCACTCTATCGGCGGCGTGCTGCCCGATTTGGACCTTCGCGGTGTTCGCGATTCGGCTGGCGTCTGGGCCCCCGATCTTTCCTATGATGAGACAAACAATCTTTTTTGGCTCACATATACCATTGCCTATCAGATTGATGGCGTATTCAAGGACGTATGCAACTATGTGGTAACTGCGCGCGATCCACACGGCCCTTGGTCTAAGCCGGTCTTTGTCAATGCATCTGGTTTCGACCCCGGGTTCTTCCACGAGAACGGTCGGCATTACGTTATCAACCCCCAATGGGATCCTCGTCCCATTGATGGCCATCACAAATTCAACGGCCTGGTAATGCAGGAGTTTTCGCTTGAGGACGGCCTAATCGGTGAAGCTCAGGTTGTTTTGGATAACGGTGATGCGGTCAACTGGCTGCGCGAGGGTCCGCATGTGCTCAAGCATGACCAGTGGTATTACATTGCCTGTGCCGAAGGCGGTACGGGTCGTCGCCATAGAATCCGTATGGCTCGCTCGCACGAACTTTGGGGCCCGTATGAGATGTGTCCCGAACCGCTTGTGTGCGCTTGGTTGAGCGACAGCCCCTTGCGCCGTACGGGACATGGCAACTTTGCACAGGCGCCCGACGGTTCGTGGTACGTCTCGTTTTTATGCAGTCGCTATCTGCCTCAGCGCGATGGCTCCAAGCATGCATTCGATGAACATGAATCGGGCTACTCTGTGCTTGGCCGCGAGACCGGTATGGCGCGGATTGTATGGCAAGATGGGTGGCCGCGTCTGGCAGAGGGTGCCTGCACGGCCCCGGTCATGTTTGATGTGCAGGGAGAGGTTTCCGCACCAAGCGAATCTATGTCCTACGACACAACTTTCGATGATGCGGATAGGCTCTGGCAGGAAGAGTGGCTTTGCTGCCGTTATCGCGATGGTGGTTGGTGGAGCGTCGGTCCCGAAGGTCTTACGCTCAAGGGCGGCGAGTCGCCGAGCTCGGCACATCAGCAGTCAAAACTCGTCCGTCGCGTTTGCAGCCATGCATGGACCGCGCGATGCACGGTGAGGTTTGCCCCGCGTCATTACAACCAAATGGCGGGTTTGATCTGCGAATACGACTCGCGTGCATTCTATTATCTGCATCTTACGTGGGATGATAAGCGGTCCTGTCGCGTGCTCCAGGTTATGACGTGTGACAGGGGAACCTACGGCATGCCTCTGGGCGATGCTGGTATTGTGGTTCCCGACGATGTCGAGGCGCTTGAGCTTGGCGTCGAAGTCGATGGCTATGACATGCGCTTCTTCTATTCGCTTGACGGGGACAGTCGCAGCTTTGTGGCCGACGGGGCGGGGGCTCCGCTAGTGCTCGATGCTTCGGTGCTGTCCGACGAGCACGTCGGCTTTCCTGCCTATACCGGCATGGTCGTCGGTCTTTCATGCATCGATATGTGGGACAAGAGCTCAACGGCGACATTCGGTTCGTTTTCATATCGCGATCGATAGAGAAGAGGATATATGTCTGTGCTCAGCTTGAGTGTCGTTCGGGCTACGGGCGAAGTCGTGTATGCCGCTGAGCAAGAGGACGAGGTGACATTGGCATGGCGAGGGGAGTATCTACCCGGCGACAAACTCGTCGTTCGCTGCGATACCCATCCGGTTCGCCTTGTGTTGAGGCTCGATGCCTCGCTTGCAGAAAGCCATGTCCTCATGACCGAGGATTCGTTTGAATTTCCGATTCCACTTGGATGCCGTCAGAAAGCCTACGGCAAGGGATGGGCGTTTGAGGGCGATCGGCATTTTGCATACGTTCGACGGGAAGACCCTCGCGAAGCCGCTGCTTGGCGCAACCTTTCGCTCAACGCGTGCGACTGCGAGGACATGACAGGCGTTTATCCACACGTGACCTCAAATGTTCCCATGGATAACCCCCAGTTTGTTGCCCGCAACGTGATTGACGGCGTGATGGAGACGTCAAATCACGGAAGTTGGCCGCACGAGTCGTGGAGTGTTGCCGGACGTGCGGATGCATGGCTCAAGATTGATTATGGAGAGCCGGTTAACGCAGATGAACTGCGGCTGTACCTTCGCGCCGATTTTCCGCACGATACATGCTGGCGGCAGGTGCAACTGGAGCTCTCGGACGGTTCTGTTACCGATCTGGCGCTCAAGAAGACGGGAGCGCGGCAAACGTTTGATCTGGGAGGGCGTATCGTTTCGTGGGTCAAGCTGCAAAATCTTGTCAAAATCGATGAGGACGGGTTTCCCGGGTTAAGCCAGATTGAGATTTGGGGTCGAGTGCTTACTTCCGCCAACGGTGAGGTCCTTCGATGAGTGCCCAAAAGAACGGGACGCTTTGGCAAGATTCGACCGGTAGACCCATACAGGCTCATGGCGGATGGATTCTTCCTATCGAAGCAGCGGGAAAAACCGTTTTTTATTGGTATGGGGAGGATAAATCGGGTAAAACCGTCAACCGCCGTATGGATGCGATTGGTATTCGCTGCTATCGCTCGACCAACCTTGTCGACTGGGACGACTGCGGTCTAGTGTTTTGCTCGCAGCGCGCGAGTGAATACGATGTCTTAAGGCCCTCGGGCGTGATGGAGCGACCACGCGTGCTGCTTAATGCCAAGACGGGTCGCTGTGTCCTTTGGTTTCATGCGGACGATGCGTGCTATCGTTTCGCCGGCGTGGGTGTTGCCACGTCCGATGCTCCGACGGGCCCCTTTGAGCTTGTGAATGTGTTTAGACCCTGCGGCCAGGACAGCAGGGATTTCACGCTGTATGAGCAGCACGGAGGTTCTGCATACCTTATCTGTAGCTCCGAGGGTAATAAAACGCTGCACGTCGCACCGCTTACCGACGACTACGAAGGCGTCCTGGGCGGTTTCGTTCGCGTTTTTTCCGAGCAAGAACGAGAGTCTCCCTGCGTGTTGAGTGCATGTGGCCAGCTCTATCTGCTTACAAGCGGATGCACCGGCTGGGGGGGGGGGGTGGCGCCCTTTTTGGGCGGGGCGATCTCAATGGCGGGCGAATCCGGCTCTATTTGGCACGGCGCCGCAGATGATTGGGCCGTGGAAGCTCATCGATAACCCCTGCGTGGGCGATCGCGCCAGAAGCACCTACGATGGCCAGGCAACTTGTCTGTTTAAGGCCGGTGGGCGTCATTATGTGCTCCTTGATCATTGGGATCCTGACGATCTGGGGGCATCGGGCTATTCGATACTTCCCGTTACGTTTTTACCTATCAAGCATGACCCGATTGAAATCGCATGGAGCGATTTTGGCCCCGATTTGTCGATCGATGGCCATTGAGCCATTGAGATACGAAAGGACTGATATGTCTCTCACTATCCTTCGTGTTCCTGCCGAGCTCGCAGACCGCAGCCGTTGCGTGACGGCTGAGTTTCAGGAGATTTTAGACCGTGCGCGTGACGCGCAGGGTGCTCGCGTCGTTGTTCCGGCTGGTACGTATCGTGTCGGATCGATTCGCATGTACGGCGATACCGAGCTGTATCTTGAGGCCGGGGCGACCATCCGGGGCTCTGACGAGATTGCCGACTATACCGATTGGGATATCCCAACTACGCTGCGTTATGCGACCGACCCCGAGATCGTGCGTATTCAGCGTCTTCCCCCGCACTATACGCGTGCGCTGCTGACGGTGGCCGATGCCCAAAACGTTACGATCGTGGGCGAGCCCGGCAGCTTCTTTGACGGCGTCGATTGCACCGACCCGGCAGGGGAGGAGGGCTTTCGCGGCGCCATGGGTATCCGCATCTGCCGGTGCCGCAATGTGACGCTTAAGGGCTACACCTTTGTGCGCAGTGCAAATTGGAGCCATCAGATCGACTCGTGCGACAACGTGTTTATTGAGCGCGTGAGTATTCTGGGGGGTCACGACGGGCTGAACATTCACCACTGCAACAACGTCACGATCCGCTCGTGCACGCTCAAGACGGGAGACGATTGTGTCGCCGGGTTCGATGCGCGCAATGTCGTCGTCGAGGACTGTCTGCTCAATACCGCATGCAATGCCATTCGCTTGGGTTGCATAAACCTACTGGTCGATTCTTGTCGCTTTGTCGGTCCGGGCGAGTATGAGCATATCCTCGAAGGCACTCACCATATGCATGCTGCCGTCAAATACTATTCACCCGCCGGCGATGTGTATCGTGGCGATTCGTGCAGTTGGCGCTTACACAACTGCTCGTTTGTCAATCCGGGACGTTTGATCAACTACGACTTTGGATCCGAGAAGGGCTATCAAACCGAGCGCCCGCTGGTGGATATGCACTTTGAGGGCTGCAAGGCACAAGGCGTGACCATGAGCTCGTTCTTTAACGGAAACGAAGCGGTGCCCGGTCTGCTCGAGTTTAACAATTGCCAGATTTCGTACGAGCCCGATGCGATGAACGCCGGGAAGCCGTTTGTCCAAATGAGCGACAACAGCTCTCTTTTGGAAAAAGATGTCGTATATGAGTGTGCTACCAGTGAGTTGTTCCGCGGCGTTCGATGCGCAGAGCGGTCCGAGGTCGTTGCCGAGGTGCTGTACAAAAAGCAGAAGTAACCTTTGATGGATCATTGTGATTCGGCACTGTGCTCGCGGTAATTGCGAATGGATCCCTTGAATGTGATCTGATGATAGGGGGCGCCAAAATGGCGGGTGAAAAACGCATCCGGGTTATTGTTCTGAGCGATGCAAAAAACGAGGCGGATGATGCGTTCGCCATCGTCCACGCGCTGCTAACCCCATCTTTCGATGTGCGCGGCATCATTGCCGGGCATTTTGGAGTGCCAGGTAGCGTCGAGGCTTCCATGGGGGAAATCGAGACGTTGCGCCAGCTGCTCGGCCTAGGTGACGACATTGTTTTGGCGGTGGGTGCCCCGGGGCCGCTGGAATCATTTGAAAAGTGTGCGGTGCCGTCCGATTCCAGAGTCTACCCCGAGTTGGCGATCGATCTTATCGCTTTTGAGGCGACCACAACGCG
>OCAM01001232.1_pt1 | contig 14247 bp, 20 predicted proteins | sample 1538281 | NCBI WGS metagenome assembly OCAM01 (sample SAMEA2580273, study PRJEB22360) | human gut metagenome | biome: human gut; feature: human-associated habitat; material: faeces | place: Denmark | collected 2008/2010 | reverse complement strand
AAATATTATTGTTTTTTCAAGAGTTTCCCTCTTTCTAACAGGTGCGAATCTCCCAGTGTTTTCATGTTTACTTCCCATTCGCACTATATTAATGCCATAAATAGCCACACAAATCAACCATTATCTCAAATAATATTCCATAATTTCAGAATGTTCCTTTTCATTTATTTGATTTTTTTCAAATATTACTTCATTTTCTGAGTATTTTCGATTGCAAATATAGCAAACATAAAGTCCTTCATCTGAAACCGTATGGTTTCCACAAATCGGGCAAATTTTCTTACTTAGTTTTGAGGAAAGTATTTGTTCCTTTTTTATGTATTCTATTTTTTTATTTTCTTTTTTAACCTTTTATTCATTTTCCCCTCCACCTCATTGCTATTCCAACGGGAAACGAACTGCATGTACAATAAATCTGGATGTACTATGATTAACGCATGTCGAGAGCGTAAGAATCTGTTCTTCATCAATACCATCAACATTCGTATCAATTACGGAACGATTCAAAAGTCCACTGACAAAATTTTTAAAATCTTCGTTATCAGCAAATACTCCCTGATATGCCACTTCTTCATTTGCATCATGCTTTAAAGTATATGCAGAAATCACTTGATATACCATTGTTTCGTCCGGTGTGTATAAGTAAATAAACGGATGCTTGTTATAATAACTTATATTTTTGTATGATGGCAACATTGCAAACATACTTCCACTTTTCATGTTATGACCATGAATAACCAAGTTCCTTGTTTTCTTTATATCCCGGATATTGGCATCTACAAAAATAGAACCACTACTTCTTTTTTTTCCTTCAAAAGACCTTGTCAAATATTCTACATTATCTTCCGACTGGACTACAGGATAACTGATAGAGGTTCCTGGGATATCAAGCCACCCACAATAGTCCGAATTTACAGCTTTTAGACCTTCATGGTTATATTGTTTCTGCCCTTGTGCCAAATAAATTTCCAAAGCTGCTTCTTCCGATATAGGTTCTTCTATTTCCTGTTCCTGTACTTCTGCTGTATCATTCTCCTCATCAACGTGAAGAGTGATATTTTCTAAGGTTGGTGCAATCGTTTCCTGTAATTCAAATTCTTTTTTTATACTATTATTTTCAAAATTTTGGATTACATATTTCCCAACCATAAAAACAAGAATAATGGCAAGTATCAAAGAAAAAATTGCAAACATGAGTTTTATAATAGCCTGTGTAAGTTCACTCTTATTCTTTCCTTTATCCATAGTATTATGCCTTGCTTTCCGCTTTTTTGTTTTTTATAAACATTTCAAGACATTCAAGAAACAGTTTTCTTTCATCTGCTGCCAAGCTGTCATATTTTCCTATGATGTCTTTTCTTTTTCCCCTCATTATCCCCGGCACGTCAGACAGCCCCAATAGATAATCCGCAGACACATCCAACTGGTTGCATAGCAACAGCAACTTTTCCATATTAGGAAGCGTCTGCCCTTTTTCATAACTGCTTACGGTAGGTTGAGAAATCCCAAGTGCCTTTGCAGTTTCAAATTGAGAAAACCCATTTCTTTTTCTTATTTTTTGCAATCGTTCAGCAAAAATCTGCTTTATTGATTCATACTTATTTTCTTTCATAGATTACCCTCTTGCTTTTAGTAATCATTTAATTTGTAATCATTATCTGTAAACATTTTCGTTTCGTTTAACTTTTTAATTTTATATGTTTTTGCGCCTTCTCCAAGTTCCGGAGCATCAACATACGCCATTGTTATCTTAGAAACTTTTCTGACACTAAAAGGATATCCTGTTGGCTGTGCTACAAAATCTATACGATATCCGAAATTAATCTCCACCGAACTATCTGATTTTAAAATAGCACTACCATAATTGTCCTTTGTCCAAGGTATAGTCTCCTTCATGAAAAAGTTTGAATAACGTATTTCTCCAATTTCTTTTTCCGTAGGACCTGTCTCAAGCTGTGGAAAATAAAGGCTCATGATGTTTGTAATCTCTGAATTATCAAAATCATCTGTAAAATATTTCTTTACCGCATCCACGCCCACTAAGTTAGTACAATCCATTCCATATATCTTGTATATGTTTCAGTATGCTGCTTGTTTCATCATCATTCAGCTTACAAATAACAGGAATAGACTCAGAGTTTGTTGCTGGCTTGATTGTCTGTTTAAACTCTCCATAAACAGAACTGGTTGTATTGACCTGTAATTCTTGCTTTGGGATAGCCGGAAATGTATAGGTATCATAATCATCTATAACCGTAGCGGGAATCTTATACATTGAAATATCTTCACCATTTATGGATGCCATACATCCTTTTGGTATTTTTAACGACCAGTTCTCCGCATATAAATCAGGCAATACAATTCTCCACTCATTGTCACTGTCTAGGACCATATCAAAGGCATAGCCTTCTTTATTGACATAGACCTCAACGTTTTTTTTCAATGTTCCTTCTTTTACATCAATATCAAGTTTATTAATTTTTACTCCTGTAATATCAGCCAGTGCCGTGCGTGTAATATACCATTCTATATTATTATCTGTTATTAACGCATTTTCCGGCATAGCAACCAAATCATTTATTCCTTCATAATTTTGAGTGTTTACTGCCGTTATAAAATCCTTCATTCTGGATTCTGCCTTAGATATAAGACCTTCTTCCTGGTTTTCCGGATTTTGCAGCTCTGCTTCCTCTGAAAAATCCTCAGAAAACTTAGTACATCCTGTCACAGTACTTGAAAGCACTGCTGCCATCATTGCAATCAAAAACATGTTCTTTTTCACTTGAAATCCTCCCTGGTTATTCTTCTGTTAAGTTTCCGGAATCAATCATTCCTTCATTGGATTCAGCAGCCGTACTGCTTTCTGTAGTTTCTGTGTTTTCTGTACTTCCAGACTCTTCTGAACTTACTCCTTCTTGTTCGTTTGTGTCTTCGGTCCCTGGAGTTGTTTCCTCAATGGATTCCGGTGCAATCGTTACAACTGGAAGAGTGCTATTAATTGATTCTCCTTTTCCAGATATATCACCCTTTTCTAAAGATTCCGTTGTTTCTACCACGATATTATCCTTATCATACATTGGTACTCCAGAATGTGTTTCCATCATGGATATATCTTCTACATCATGATAAGCTATTCCTTTTGAAAAAGGATTCAGACAAAAAGTACAAATTACTTTAGCCTTAATATTTACAATAGGGATAAAAGGTTCTTTCCATGCTCTTGAATCATTTGAGTCCCTACGATTATCTCCCAACACAAAATAAGAATCTTCCGGCACTACATAATAGTTAATGCCATTGAGTGGTTCGGTGCTGTTCTCTTCTGCAAGATAGCTTTCCACGATAGGCTGCTCATTAATGTAAATGATTCCATTTTGAATAGCAACTGTATCTCCTGGAATCCCTATGATGCGCTTCGTCAGAAAAGAATTTCCTTTTTTAAAAAAAATAACATCCCCTCTGTCCGGTTCATCAAATTTATATGCCATTCTATTTGCAATCATGCTGTATCCGGTATCCATCAAAGGATACATGCTTCTGGATGGCACAGCACCTATCATAAAGAAAACCCTTAAAAGCAATAACAGGGCAACACACGGAAGCGTAATTAATAGGATATCTCCCATCAACCTTTTTTTCTGTTGTGTTTTTGTTATCGTTGGTATTTTATACGGTGTTTTTTCTTTCTTTTTCATTTTTTCCTCCTGAATTAATATTTTACATCGACCTTTACGCCCGGAACATTCCCAAGAATACGGATTGCATTGGCGTAATCCGGAAGCTGGACAGACTGTACTTTCTTATACCATCCATTTACATTCATTCCCGGAATCTTGTCACGATAGGTAAAATTTAAAGAGGACAAAATATCCTTGCACTCATACGTTTTTCCTGTCACTGTAATAATGGCATAGATGGTCAAGTCTAACATATCTTCTGTGGTCCATACAGTGATTGAATCCGACAGATTTTTCAAATACTCTTTCTCACCTAACTCATCTTCCTTTAACAGTTCTTTCTCCCAGGCTTTTGCCCTGGAATTAAAATGATATCCTCTTTCTGACAATATTTTTCGTTGACTGTATCCATCAAATACATATATTAAGCATTTTCCTTTTTTGTATTTTTTTTCTGGATTCATTTTAATAGTAATAGGTCCACAATAGCGTTTCAACTGTCGAATAGATGCGGAATCTGTAACCTCTGTAGCTGTTTTATAGGTAAACATTCCCATTTCTATTGCAGTGGTCATCAACTGATTATATATCATATAAAATGAACGCTGATGTCCGGTCTGTCCTGTCATCTGATACTCACAATGATGCGCTGCTTCATGTAATGATGTTATTAATACATGCGCTGGCGGTCTGGAAAGATTTCCTATCCGTGCTTTGTTTTCTTTTGCATTGTACGTTCCATGGATACTTTTTGTTTCCTGATTCATAAACTCAATTTCAAGAGGAGCTATTTTTTCTTTAGGAAACGTTCTTTTTATCACACTATTCAATGCTGCCTTTATGCGATATTCCAATGCATCCATCCTTCATCCTCCCTTTTCCCATTATAACACAGCCCGATATTTTTGCCTTAATTATACCCCAGAAACATAAGACTAGGCAATACAAAAGCAAAATATAATTCAAAAAAAGGCAACAGAAAAACCTGCTGCCATAAAATAATCTTATACTAACAGATAACCAAATGCGAAAAGTATAAGTAAGAAAGAAGGTTATGTGCGAAAAACTTCGGGCGGTTGCGTTTCACACACTGCATTTTTCTGTTAGTATTTTCACTTATCTCACAAAAATGATAACATTTATATCCTATATTGTCAATCTGTAAAAGAAAAAGGGGTACTGTTTCCACAATGTCATTAAGTTAAGCTCTTTTAAGCAAAAAGTAACCCTCCCAGAACTCTACAAAAGAGAAAAGGGAGGGTTGTTTTTATCCGATTTGTGCTATCAAAAAGATTACTAAGGCGATACTTCCGATGCCCGATACAACAATGATGAGTTTATCCAGTATACATCCGAGTGTTTCTGGTATCCCATGCGATTTGAAGATAGTCACATAGAATGGAAAAACAACTTTGTAAAATCAATTTATAACAACTTCGTAGTTATCTGAATCATGGTATTCCATTTCGATTCTTAATAAAGTTGTTGCATCAAGCTTGTACTTTTTCGCAACTCTTATCATCATCATTCGTTCATACTGAGCATGAAGTTTATCTCTGCATTCTTTAACAATGCTTTCGGCAACTTCTTTGTTGTCACAATGCTGGACCAAATAATACCCTAACCCGAATGCCGATGCTAAACTGTTGTGAAAATCAGAAATAATAACATCATAAGGAGAAACTGGCTCCTTGAATACGGAACGCCAATTAGTTGACATGTCACAAGCCATCATTATAGCCATTTTTTCATTTGTCAATTCAAAGTGTTTGCCATCCGAATTTGTTATAAGAATTGAAACCTTGTTAGCCATATAGCATCACCCATTTTCTTTCATTATCTTTTCTGGATTCTGTTTCATAGCATCCATATACATCCGAAAAGCTCTTTCAGCAGCTACCGTCTTGGTTTGTCCAAGGCTCTCACAGAATTGCTCAAATTCCTCATGCAACGCTCTGTCGAGATATAAGTTTAAATACCGCCCATCTTTCTTTGGTCTAGGCATCTGTATCACCATCCTTTATGATTATTTGGATTTTCTTTCGGAACAATCCTTTTATATTGCAGTCGAGCACAGATTTATTCCATAGATTTTGCTTATTAGACAATTCCTCTATAGTGCCTGTCCATAATGGTTCTCCCAGTAATGAGAGATTAGTTTTATTAACTTTCTGCTTTCCTTCCATTATAACTAATTTCTGTGCATCCTTATAAGCATCCCTGCTTTATGCAATAAATCCATTTTCTTGGACGCTATTCTATGTGAACGAAATCTCTTTGTTGTATGATTTACATTTATGTATGCTTTTTGTGTCCAGAGTTCGCATTTTTGAAATCCGCAATTTATTAACAGGTAAACTAATTGTCTTACCATAACATTTTCATCATATAGCATGGTTTATTGTCTCTCCTTATTATCAATATCTTCGCCTGCAACCCTACTTCTTTTGTATCCTAACACATCCATAATTCCGTTTGGAATCCAGTCGAAAACAATAAATAAAACTATCAATCCACTCCCTATAATAGCCACATCTGATAGCATTACTTTCCAATATTTTAGAAATGTAATATTTTTTACATTACCAAATAATTCTAAAGTCTTTCCATAACATTTAAAAACCCATGAGAAGTATCCGAAGCTATCTAAAATATACAAGAAACAGGCGTTTGCAATAATTGAAACAATTACAACCACTATAAAGCCAAAAAATTTCGTCTCTTTGAAAAAATATTTCATTAGTGTTCTCCTTGCGATAACAATGTTTACATTTACACAATATATTATAACGCATAATTCGATATTATTCAACTCTAAAAAACAATAAAAAATCAGCCTTTTCAGACTGACGAATAATGTGTTATTTGGTTGATTTATGCGTTATGAAGATGTATAATAATTATGTATAACTATAGACCGAGAGCGTCACAGCACTCCGACCAAAGACTACTGACGCTCCTTTAACTCAACGATACTTGCGTATCAATTCGTTATGTGTTTTACAAGGATTATTCTAATACAGGGAAGTCTCTCTGTCAAGATGTTTCATACCATCTGCACATCAAAATCGCTCGTAAAAGAGTCGATATGTCGATATTTTCCCTAAACATAACCGAATAAAACGTAAGACTATCTGTTGTTTCAGAAGGCAGGTGATGTTTTATGTCCTCTCATTATGTTTAATGCTGTAAGTCGCTCCATTGCCTGTGTATCCGTGCCGCAGACCAATCATAAATACCTGTATGTGATTGATTTTAAAATGGCATGTCTGATAGTTAGAAAATATTACAGATTATGCAATGAAAAGCCGCCAGATATGATGTTTGCGGAAATATTGGCATATACGGTTCCCGTAAGAAAAGGGCGTTCTGATAAGCGAAATCTTAAACCCAAATCGGCAGTTTGGTTCGTATACCGTGTAGCATAAGAAAAAAATAAAGAGGCTTTATTAAGACTGGCTGAGAAAATCCAGTCCTAAAGGCATGTCCAGAAATCGTAGAACTGTATATGGTTCCGATAAAAACACATCAGGTAGAGTTTACGTGATATTGTCAATATGCTTAACTTAATAGGCTTATGGCATTAGAAAAGAGCCGAAACGAATTTCGACTCTTAACTTAATGACATTGACTGTTTCCAGTACCCCTTTTATTTTTTTAACACTTAAATGTCAGTTTAGCTGTTCAAAAGACCATTACAGTACTCTCCATCGCAAATATGGCAAGGATATTTGCCTAACTTGTAACAGTCAATCACAGTTAAACCGTCTACAGCATAGCCACCACTATAACCTTCGAGCAGCACGCACTGCGTTCCACTTACATTCCATGGGGCGCTTCTTACGACGAATACCTTTCCTTTATTTTTATCCGAAACCTTGTATTTGTCATTCATAACAACTTTGTCACCAATTTTCATCCAAAAACCTCCAATCATGTGTTAAGCAAAACCTTAATTTTCCTTTTTAATTATGACACCCATTGTTCTTTCTAATTGATTTTCACTCAACCACTGGTCAAAGGATACATTGATTTTTTCTTCGAATTCTTCCATTTGTACCTTCAACTCTTCCATTTTTGCTTCAACCTTTTTCTTCGTTTTTTCCGGAAGGTCATCGTCAAGAAAAGCAATTCCAAGCCAATTATAATCCATTACTCCATTCATCTTATTCTTTCATTCTTCCTTTTTTCATCACTATTTTTTTCAAGTTTTTCGATGCCAGCATTTAATAATCAGCTTCGATTTGTTCATCCGCTTCGGTGTAGTATGCACCATCATAGCCTTTTGCCATCAGTTTGTGGTAGCATTTCTTACACACCAAACGTAACACAATCCCATGGCAGTCTTTTGTAAACATCATCTCGTCTCTTTCAAATTCCCCGTTGCAATAATTACAGATTCTTTTTTCCATTGGTCATTGTCCTTTCTTAAATCAAAATCCCATCTTTAACGTCTTCGCCTGTTCGTACAAATCTTTATAAACTTCTACTGGCAATTTCCCGGAGATGCAGTTCTTCAACTTATAGATACAGGAAGAAATAAAATGGTCCATTCCCTTATCCATACTCTCTTCCAACATGGAGCAAAAGGCTTCTCTGTTATTACAAATCAAGCCAGTCCAATCTGCTTCTATACAGTGGCGAGAGTTCATCTCAGTTTTTGTTACCTTTACACGCCTAAAAATTTCTCTCTCAAACAAGCAACCGTAGGATTCCTCATTTGGATTTAGAGCCATTTGAGTTACTTCCTGTTCATTTACAGGAACTGCTGTTATGGATAAACAATATTGTGTATCGTACACATCATATCCTATCTCATCATCATCCAGTATCAAGTAACCCCACAGACTCTGTTTTTCTTTATCAGATTCTTCTTTTTGCTGTTCCAACTGGTCCGCATAAGTCAAAAGAACATCCGCAGCTTCTTTTACTCTCGCAACAAGGTCATTTTCAGTCAAGGCATTTTCTTTTTTATAATATACTACAAAAACATTTTTTACTGTTTCATCAAGGATGTAATATGGAATGCCCTCTTTTGCTTTCCACATATGACTCCAGATATCATAATTGTAATTGTCTTTTATAACCTCTTTACGATATCTGTTAGCATCTTCTTTGCGAACAGGCAGTTTTACACTTCCATTTCCTAAGATAAGTCCTGGCAGCAGTGTACGGTCTTTTTTGTAGGCAGCAGCAGCTTCTTGTGTGGAGAAAACTTCTATCCAATTTTCTCGTAGCTCCTTTTCCATGCTATTAAAAGAATCCTTGCCTACGTCTTTACCTATTGTACCATACGCTGATTCCCAATTAAAGGGATTTTCCAGTTCCGGATTTTTTTTAACTACTGGGAATTCCTGGTTCCCGTTTTTTTCAACTGCAATGTAAGCATTATAGCCATAGTGCAGACAATTCATCAAACTGAGCATTGCTTCTCCAATGCTGGTTGTCGCTTTCGACCACTGTGTAATATTCATATCTTTTCCAAACATAATTTCTTTCCTTTCTTTTCTTTGAAATAAAAAGAGGTCATAATTCCATTTAGGAAATATAACCTCTCAGCTTCGTATCCTGTTTTCTTTACCAGATAGTAGACCGGATATCCAGACATTTCATATACCAGCAATACATCTGGTCCAAAACCTCCGATTTCCCGCCTTTCTGGATGAGTTCTGCAATCTCTGCATCTTCCATACATTCAATAATGCAATCCCCGCCTTTGCTGTAATTTTTCATTGCAAAAGCCTTTACGTTTTCTACAGTCAGTTCATTGAGTAGTTCCTGACTTTTGTAGTCATTGATTGTAAAACTACCTTTCTCATCCGGAACAATCTCTTTCTCTGCTGCCACTATCTCCTCTGTCTTTCTTCTGTGACATTCACAATTCTTGTTACGACAGATGATGGTTCCCATATCGTCACATTCGCTGACAACTATGGATTCCTTCTGAGTGCAAAAACAACACTCTGGATAGCCTTTATAATTTAAAACAGAATATCCGTCCTGAATTGCTTTTTCCAGCTTTTCCTTATTCTTTTCGTATCGTTCCATTTGCTTCTCTCTTAATTCGTACTCCCTTTCTTGCCGTTCCTGTTCTTCCCTGAAATATTCAGGCACACAGTTTGGAATTCCATCATAAAATCTCATAGTTTTCTTTCTCCTTTCGTTTAGGCTTTTTTGTTGAATACTATCTTCTATCCTCCTTTCATACAAAAAAAAGCCATGACTTTAATATAATTTTAAAGTCATGACTCATATTCCACTTAACTTAAAATAAAAACTTTACGTTTGAAGTATATCATATCGTCAAAAAAAATTCAAATGTTCTTTACAAAATCTCTGATATTTTTCTATCTGCTCCTGTGTAGCCCATTTCGGTACTTCTGTATAGATTTTCTTTATTTGCAAAGTGCTTCTGTTAACCAATTTGAAACGCTTACCATCTTCCAGATAGATTCTGTTCTTAATCTGCACTCCTCTGCCCTGTTCTCTCCTCGTTGGTTTCCTATATTTTCCATTTATTTTTTCAATCACCAGTTCCTTGTATTCCACAAATCGTGCCAGCTCCTGTTGGCTTTCTTTTACTGTAGCACGTTCCTTTCTATGCCTTTCCAGTTTTTTGTTTCTTATTTCCAACCCTTTATTCATTTTCAAAGGAATATTGTAATGATGACAGTCTGTGACAACCGTATCATCCACAATTACCACTTTCCATTTTTTTGCAATATCCATTTTCCAGATTACAACATTCCTTGCATCGTTTCTCTTCCGGCATAACATGTCCTCACATTTCACATTTTAGTGACATCACCAATGATGGTACAAAGCAACGTAATGACCGTTCTCTACTCCACACACTTACTGTATATGAACTGCCCCCCCCACTTATAGAAGTCAGGGATTTCTTGCTCACAGCTTTTTAATTGCCACAAACTTTTCTTCTAAAAGTATTTTTCTCCATCTATAATCATAATGTCATGAATTTTTCCACTGTGAAAGCTGACAGAAAAATAACTGTAATCTCCCATTTTAATTCCGTATAATACGCCATCGTCATAGGCTTCCATTTGCCCAAGAACTGCCTTCACTTCATTTTCTGTAGATTCAAAGGTAATCCCACCATAAAATGACAATCCAAGAGCTTCACTGTCCTCTCTCGTAGCAAGCAAAGACACAATCTCCGCTTCGGAAACCGGAACAGCATCAGACTGGTTATTTGCTGCATGAACCTTAATAGTCGAGCCATCCTTTGATAAAGTCAAATAGGAAGGGGTTCCTTTATTGATAAGTTCCTCACTTTCACATGTAAATCCAAGTTTTTCCAGTGTTTCTAAATCACAAGGGAAAGATACTTTGCTATCTCCTATCTGAACTTCATTATAATGGTTTTTAAAATTTTCGTCCAACAGTGGCTTTGATACCGCATTACTACTGGTTGCCAATTCCGTGGTTGCATTCTCACGCATTCCGCAACCACTTGCCATTACAGATGCAACAAACATCATAACAAACACTAATTGTTTTTTCTTCATAATCCTCTCCCCCTTATCATGTAAAATGCAGTTCCTGTTGCTCCCACTGAAATTCACTATCTTTTTTATTTTTTACTTTCCTGGATTTTTCTTGTATTTCCGATGCTTCACTGGCATTAATTGCTTTACGATAATACTTTTTCCGGATAAAAAAACGAAAACCAATAATTTTTTTGGATACCGTTATTTCTGTATAATCCACATCAAAGATTGTACTATTACAAATTTCATCTTTTGCCTTATCTATTACACGAACTTTAAGCATCCCGATTTTATCATATTTGTCTTCACAGTCACAGCATATCCTAATTTCTTCCAAGCTTATTTCCACACTTGTACCCTCATTCGGAATGGGAGTATATATTTTGGATAAAATAAGCTCAAAAATTCTCAGCCCGTATATATTTTTAGATTGCATATTGAGAATGTGCTCGATAGCATATTGTGTATAATATTCTTCCAATCCTATCAGATAAGGTTTAAGCTGGTCGTTTAACTTAATTGTAATCGTACCTTCTGTAACATCTCCCTTTTTGCTTTTATACTCACAAAATGATACCCAAGGGATAATCTTCCAATCTTCTCCACATTGTACCTGTAACGGCTTTCTGGCAATGCCATCACATATTTTTTTTGCATTCTTCCCACAGTATAAATCAAGGTCAATATTTAATAACTCACAAAATGTTTTGATTGGAATTTTATAAGCGTCAAATTTTTTATCATTTTTAAGGACTTGCATAATCGCAAGTCTGACCAATTTTGCTTCTACCCAATTTAATTTCTGACGAGACTGTATCAGTTTATTGGACTGCACTACATATCCCTGTGTTTCCATCATTTGATACTGATTGTTACTATCCGGCATTTCTTTATCCTCTTTTGTACAATCTGGTTTATATATATCTGTTCACTAAAACGAACCAAAAACAAAAATACTAACATATATCCCATAATAATATATAGATAACAAAATGTCAATTCTGTTATCATTCGAATAAAGCTGCAATTCTTCCATTGCCCTCCAGTTTTTCTTCACTTTTACCCCTATATTTGTTATCTTAATAGGGTAAAAAAAGAGGAGCAGCCCCTACATTTGTTACCGTCAACCCCTACTTTTGTTATTATTACCCCTATTTTTGTTATTTTCAACCGACTTAAAAATGCCAAAAAACATTGATTTTACAAGGTTTTCCAGACTTTCCCTTTTTCTTAAAGTCTATTAAGTATATAAAGTCATTAAGTTATATATTTATATATGTCTCACGCAACCCCTACTTTTGTTATCATTCCAGACAAAAAAACTGGCTCTTTAAAGTAAAATAAAAAATACACTACAAAAAATAAAATGAAACATTATAAATATATATAACAAAAAATATGGTACATAAATAATATTATACAAAATAAAAGAATAATTATACATATTAAAGTCAGTGGGAATTTTATAATGTACCCCTATTTTTGTTATCGTTCTCTCTCCGGTTCTCGTAATTATAAAGGTACTAACATAAATTTATCGAGAAAACACATTAGTTTTTTACCCCTATACTTGTTATCATTCATTGATTCTACCCCTATTTTTGTTATCGAAAAATTATGAATTGGCATTGGATAATTTACTGATGGGAAAAAATATGTTATCCTACAGGGTTTTTTTACCCTTATATTTGTTATCTTTTCTATATTTTGGAAATATTATATTATGTACATAATAATTTAAAGTCAGAAAAGGTTAAGTTCCCGGAGGGTAATTTCTTACCCCTATAATTGTTATCATTCATCATCGAGAGAATTTGCATAGATATATTCGACACTGACTTTTTTATTTTTGTGTATCCCCTATTTTTGTTATCGTTAATTTTTGTAGAAATATTATTTTTGTACAGACTTGTATTTTTATGAATTTTTACAAGGATATTATCCTTTTTAAAAATTAGTTCTATATATTTGACAAAAAGAAAAAGGGGCATAAGCCCCTTTGATTGTTATACCTGTAAGGTATATTGGATTTGCTGTTCTCCATGCATATTTATGGCAGTTTTAAATGGTATCTGATAGTATGCATTCAGATATTGATTGAATGTTTTTTCCGTATAGTGGAATTTCCATTTTTCTTTTTGTTTTTCGATAATCCTCTTTAGATTGACGGTAAACTGATGACCCATTCCACAGAACCGGATATGTTTTAGTTCTCCAGTTCTGGTGTTAACAATAAGAAGCATCAGTGGTATTCCCTCATCTGGCGTATAGCTGTTTTGTAATTCCGGGTCTCTTAAAAAAGGATTGTAAGGAGCTTCATAGGCTAAATCACCTGTAGTGAAAGTAAAAAAACTGAGCATTTGAATTGTTTTAAAGGACAGTGTAAAAGAACTGTTTTTCAAATTTTTAAACTCTTCTGTTGTACAGTTATCTATTGGCAGTACAAAACGTAACAGTCCTTCTGATAGGTCAACAACAGGGGAAGAATATAAATTTTTGAAAGAATCGTAACACATTCCGACTTGTAAATGATTGCTATTCATTGTTTTCTCCTTTTTTTCATAATAGTTTACAACCATGTAGAAGAATTGATTGTTCTTGGATATGCGCTATACAGGATAAAGTCATTTTTGTCTTGAGGATTCCTTAGAATCACCAGGCAAAGATTTTTGCATTCCTGTGATGATAGAGCGAGATACCCGGATTCAGATGGCTCCTTGAGTTCGTAGAAATATCCAATTGTTTTTTTCATTGGATACCCTATAATCATTCTAGTTTGATGTTGGTATTCTGGATGCGTACACCAACGTTCAATTCTCTTTTGTATAATAGGATTGTTGAGTGCTGCATGAATAGATTCCAGAGCAAGGGATTCATTCAGAAATACGCTTGTTTTTTTCTTTTCAAGTGAATTGAGTATAGCAATAATATCGGAAAGCGGAATCAAATGTTCTTTGATATGTGCTCCGTCTTTATCATATTCATCAATATCACGTTTTGCAAGTAAGCTGATTTTTTCTAAGATAGTCAAAGACCATACCTCCTTTTATATTTTTTCT
>OCAM01001224.1_pt1 | contig 14384 bp, 17 predicted proteins | sample 1538281 | NCBI WGS metagenome assembly OCAM01 (sample SAMEA2580273, study PRJEB22360) | human gut metagenome | biome: human gut; feature: human-associated habitat; material: faeces | place: Denmark | collected 2008/2010 | reverse complement strand
GAAAACCCGAAAAGAAGGCACTCTCTTCGGGTTTTCGGTCTGTACTGAAATCAAGGTATTATTGGGAATCCCAGCTTAAATTATAGATACCGTAAGGGATTTTATTCTTTATTTAAAACTTTGCAACAGAACCCTTCGTTCTATCTATTTCACAGTAAAGCTTGCCATCATTCCATTATCTTCATGATTTAAAATATGGCAGTGCACCATCCAGACACCTGGTTCATCAAATTTGATAGCAATATCTGTCTTTACTCCTTGATCCATTGGATAAGTATCATACCACGTCGTATCATTTGTTGGTTGACCATTTTTTTCAACAACTTGGAAATGCGCTCCATGAATATGCATTGGGTGTGACATACCTGCCATGGTATCCGCATTTTCAAATTGAACTTTATACATTTGTCCCACTTTAACATTAAAGGTTCCTGTATCTGGGAATACCTCACCATTAATCATTTCTTTCATTTTCATTCCTGACGTATTCATCTCCATTTCTTCGGTCAGTCTCATACTAATATCAGGAGATTTATCTAAGACATATTTTGCTAAATTATCTGTTTTTAGAGGAACGAATGGAGATATTGCCTTAGTTTTGTTGTTACCTTTGTATTTTATTTTTACCTTAGCATTTCCATCCTTGATTGTGTAAGTTTTATTATCTTTTCCTATAAGCGCAACCTCAACATCTAAACGTTGTCCAGGTGCTATCTTGAAATTCCGTACTTCATAGGGTTCTTCTAAGTTATAACCATCCTTCGCAATAACTCTAACCTTGAAAGGAAATTTAACCGTTTTAAAATTATTGGCAGAGGCATTAACAAATCGCAACTTCCCAATTTGTCCTCCTCCAAGTTCAAGGTTTGGAGCTACTTTCTTACCATTTATCGTATCACTAATTGAATCACTTTCACTCATATCCATATCGTCCATATTCATTCCAGACATCTTGGAGTTCTGATCATTGTTTTCTAGTGTATCTCCTAGCATCATAATTTCATCTAGATCATAACTTTTATCTGCCTCTGTTCGTACAATTACAGGAGCATACATCCCTTTCGTTACCTGATTTTCCACTGGTCGATAATGAGAGTGAACCCAGAAAGTCCCAGACTCTTTTGGTGTGAATTTAAATGTATTTTTCTCTTTTTTCTTTAATGTAATATCTGGGCCGTCTTGATTATTAGGGATACTCAGACCATGCCAATGAATATTGGTGGTTGTACTGCTGTTATTTGAAACCTTTATTGTTGCTTCTTTTCCCTTATCAAGTACGATAGGCACACCAGCTAGATAGCTGTTCTTTGATTCATCAGTATACTGGTAATGTGTTTCTTTCTTTCCTGCAATTTCTGAGATAGTAGAAATTATATTAACCTTCACATTTGTAGAACTTTTTTTTGAGGTTATATTATAGGAATCGTCTTTTAATTGCTGCTGATTATCAATAGAGCTACTTCCCGACGAACAAGAAGCAAGTAATGATGTAGTTGCTAGAACAAAAACTCCCATATAAACTTTTTTCTTTAATTTCATCTTTTCTCCCTTAATTTCATTTTTTTGTTCAATGTAAACTAAAATAGGTTTTATCATTCTTGATGGAAATATTACATTAATCTTTACACCAATATTATGGAGGAAGGGAACGTTTAACTTAAGCGGAAAATTTGTCCAACTAATGCTAATAGGTATATAAATTTTATTGAATGATAAAACTAGAAGCACTTCTTTTTTTATCATTTTATAATCTAAAGTCTTCCTAATTTGGAAGTAAGAAAACTACATTTTGAGGACTTAAATTTTTACGTACATTTCCCCAAGGGAATGTACCACCATATCCTGCTTCTTGTACATCAAAGGTACCATCAGGGTGAACTGCCGTAACAACTGCAACGTGACCATAAGGAGAACTACCACTAGTTGTTGAGGTGCCATAGCCAGTGAATTGATCAGTGAATCCTGAGGCAATTACACCAGGTGCTAACGAAGTACGACGAAGGACTCCTTGACTGACTCCATTGGTTCCCCAAAAACCACCATTCCCATTTACAATGTTTGCAATATAAATTCCTTTTGCTGCAAAATATTGCCAAACATAATCTGTACAACCTCCTCCGGCATATGGATTATAACCTGGGGTTCCTGTTTTAGGTGGAGTTATTGAGTCATTTCCGCTCGAATTATTTGTAATGGATGTATTTGAATCACTCGAAGCTTTACTGCCAGCAACAGTATTTGAGGAGTTATATGAATCGTTTGAAGGAGTATTTTCAGATGCTTCACTTGAGGTGGTAGTTGAACTATTTGAAGGTTTGCCACCAGAAGGTGTCGTTGAAGTACTGCTAGCTTTATTATTTGAAGTTCCCTTAGTACTATCATTTAAAAAACGCGTTTGATTCTTATAAGTTTCTTCTGCAACTGCCTGAATTTCCGCAATCTTTTTGGCTTTTTCTGCTTCTTTCTTTGCAACTGCTTCTGCGGCCGCTCTTTGTTTAATTAGACTAGCTTTCTTATCTTGAGCCGTTTCAATTATTGCTTGGTAATTTAAAGTTGCAACTTTAAGTTCTGCTTGTTGGGTTCTCAAATCAGTAGCCTGAGCATCAAGATTCTTTTTAAGATTTTCATATTGATTATAATTTTGTTTAACTGTATCAGATTTTTGATTAAGGCTTTTCTGTTCCTTGATTTGTTCATTAAGCATTTGTTTATTAGCACTAGATACAGTAGCAATTGCAGTAATTCTCTGAATGGCTTCCGTTAATGATTTTGAGTTAATCACTGCGTTGAGAGAACTATTTGATGTATTGTTGAGCTGAGCACTACGAGCTTGAGCTTCAAGGGCATCTGTACGCTCAGCTATACTTTGAGATAGTTTTTCTATCTGTTCATTAAGAGCTCTCGCCTGATTCTTAGCATCCTCAATTTTTTTCTTAGTATTTTCCTGTTGTTTTAATAAATTATCTACTTTTAACTGGATGGTATCAACTTGAGATTGTGCTTTATCTTTTTCTGATTGAGCGCTTGCAATAGTCGCTTCCTGTTTAGCAATATCAGTAGTTGTATCTGCGATAACCTCAAAAATAGGAGACAGTGCAGACAAAGTAACTGTTGACATTACTAGACTAGAAATAATTTTTTTCTTCATATTAGTTTTTATCATTCCTTTGTTTCTAAAGAAACCTTATATTTTTAAATTCAATTTCTTACTAAACTATTCCTTTAAAGTAAAGAGCTTGAATATGGAGAAACGTTTGAACTCCGTTGATATTGATTTTGTATTCTTTCACTTTTCTCCTTATCTAGAATTATTCCGCATTTTAGCAGGGAGAAACCTATACTGATTGCTTGTCCAAAATATTTTGTATAGGCTTCTTGCTACTAAAAGTAGCTTGCTTAGTAGATATGTCTCTTCAAATCTTCTAATTCTCTTGACATTTTTTCATTCTGAGATTTTAACTCTTCAATCTCAGCTTGATGAAATTCATTTGCTTCATGATTAGAACTTGATTCAGAATGTTTACCATGCATTCCCTTCATCATAAAGAGCATCATGAGAGGGCAAATTAAGATAAAAGCATAGGGGATGATAGATGTTATGAACTGTGGCAATTTTTTTGCCCTCCTTTAGGTAAATTGTAGACTTCAACATTTTTAATTTTAAAGCGTCTGTAAAAAATAAGATAGGTTCCGATTAACACAAAAATAAGCGACAAAACTTGAGAAACTCGAAGCATTCCAAACATCAAACTATCTGTTCGCATTCCTTCTATAATTAATCGAAGAGAACCATACCAAATAAGGTAAAAACCAAAAACTTCTCCTCTGAGTATGCTTTTTAGACGGTGTCGGAAAACAATGACGATTATAAAACCTATTAGAGTTCCTAAGCTTTCAAAAAGAAATGTAGGGATTCGATAACTACCATCAATATACATCTGATTTTGAATAAATGACGGCAACCAATCTAGATTTTCGACTACTTTTCCATAGGCTTCTTGATTTACAAAATTCCCCCATCTACCGATGGACTGACCCAGAAAAACTGCGGGTACAGCTACATCAAGAATATCCATTGGATTGACCATACGATAATAACTAAAGATAAAAAGAACTATAGTTCCTGCAATTAAGCTTCCATAAATTGCACCTCCTCCGTCCCAAAGAGCGATAATTTCATTGGGATATTTGCTATAGTAACTCCAGTTAAAGATGACATAATAGAGTCTAGCTCCAACTAAACCTGAAGGCACAGCCCAAATAACAAAGTCAATTATATCTTCGCCTGTTAGATGACGATAAGGCGCTTCCTTATAAGCTAACCAGACACCAATACCTGCACCTCCAACAATAAGAACCGCATACCATCTAATCATTAAAGGGCCGAGTTCAAAAGCAATTTTATTTATTGTCAATGATATCACTATTTATTCCTCTTACTTCTCAAATAAAATGTGCCAATGAACCACAATAGAGGAGTTGTTGACGTTATTATCACTCTCATGCTTCATTGGCAAATTTTATTTTAATGAGATTATTATATCTAACGAATTTGCAGAACTTGTGCAGAAAATAAAAAAACACTGAAAATAAATTAGTGTTTTAACTATATGGGAGTTCAATAATGAATGTAGTCCCTTGATTTTGGATACTCTCTACAACAATTTTTCCATTATGCTTTTTAACAATGTCCTGAACAATTGCTAAACCTAGTCCAACACCACCAGTTTTTCGAGTTCTAGACTTATCTACTCGATAAAATCGTTCAAAAATATGTGGGAGGTTTTTCCTAGGAATCCCCTCACCTTTATCTGCAATAACGATTTTAAAATTTTCTTTTTCAGGAGTAACAGTAAGTTGAATATCTGATCCCTCAGTGGAATATTTGTAGGCATTCATCAAAAGGTTGACTAATACTTGTTCCATACGTATAAAATCAATATTCGCATAAAAATTTCCTTCTCCCGAAACTAAAAGATTAATCTTCTTTTGACTAAACATCCCTGTGACTTTACTAACCACCTCTATAGTCAATTCTTTGATTAATACCCGATGTTTTTCAACTTTAAATTCATTTTCTTCTAACTGTGCAAGGTTCATTAGATTTTCCGTGAGCTGTGTGAGTCGGTTACTTTCTTCACGGATAATACCTAAATATTGGACCTTAGCTTCAGGAGTCGTTGAAGAACGACTGGCAATATCTGCATAGCCTTTAATAAATGTCAGCGGAGTTCTCAGCTCATGAGCAACAGCTGAAAGAAACTCATCGCGTTCTCGTTTCATAAATTCAAGTTTTTCTGCTAAATTTTCAATTGATTTTGCTAATTCTCCCAACTCATCTTCTGTATCTACATTTAATCGAATTGATAAATCACCTTGTGCAATTTTCTCTGTTCCTGATTTGATTTTTAGCAGCGGACGGGCTACCGTACGAGTGATATAGAAAATAGCTAAGACTGTTATGAATAGAGTAATCACTACTAAAACGGCAAAAATTCCCGTAAAATTGAAGACCATTTTCTGAATCTGGTTTGTTGACAAAAACATATAAACAGATCCTAAAATTTTCCCATTTTTTTGAATAGATGATTTTGAGACAATATATTTATCTCCTAACCAATGATAATGGAGAGTCTCCGTCTTACTCTTTGTTTCATTTCGAAGTTCTGAAATATGCTTGGACATTTGACTATTTATTATTTGTGATGATTTTAATGTTTTCCCATAAGGGTCTTGGACTACAATAGCTGTTTGGCTGCTTCCTTCTTCCATCAGTACTACATGTTCTATCGTTTCAGCACTAAAATCTCCAGAAAGAACCAAAGCATGATTCTGTCCCTGAGCTACGACTGAATCAACTTCCTCACGTACCCATGTATTAACAATGAGAAGATAGAGACTAATAAATAGACCTAACTCAATTGCTACTACTACTGCCAAAAAAGACCCGCCTATTTTAACAGAAATTTTTCTTTTTCGTTTTTCCTTTATTTTTGCCATTTATAGCCTACTCCATAAACTGTAAGTAGAGAACTATCTACATCAAAACCTTCTTTACGAAGTTTTTCACGCAGATTTCTTATATGGGAGTCCACAGTACGATTATCAACATCCGCAGTAAGTCCCCAAATATGTTCAATCAATTGTGCCCTACTGAAAACATGGTTCTGATGTGTCAGAAATATTTCTAGCAATTGGAATTCAATCGGAGTAATATCTAATAGTTTTTGATTGATGCAGGCTTGAAAATTTTCTTTGTCCAATGTTAAATTTTTAAACCCAATTTTATCAGAAGACACTGTTCTTCTTAAAATCGCTTCAATTCGGGCCAACAAAATTGTTTCATCAAAAGGTTTTGTGATATAGTCATCCGCCCCATTTTTTAAACCGAATGCAATATCTGTATTTTGTCCTTTAGCAGTCAACATAATAATAGGTATTTCACTAAATTCTCTTATGCTTTTACATACAGACCAACCATCTAAATCTGGCATCATCACATCAAGTAAGATTAAATCAAAGTTCCCCTCAGCAACACGTTGAATTGCTTGAACTCCAAAATTTTCTTTTTCACAGTGGTAAATTTCTCCCTCTAGATATAACCCTAACAAATCTAGCATTCGCTGTTCATCATCTACTAATAAAATATTTTTCATTATTTCAATCGCCTTTCACATTCTATTATACATATTTTAAATAAAAATGCTCAGCCAATATTTATAGATTTTAAAAAAATTAGCTTTATACGAATAACTCAATCCTTATCATGCATTAGCTACTGCTACTACAAATATTTTTTATCTAAAGGAGTTTCAGCAGGAATTTCTACCCTCCTCTATCAACAAATATCTAAGCTATTTGTTGTTTTAACAGTTTGATGAGCCATTTTCACATAATCCTCACAAAATTTACAAGACATTCTCACAATTTGATATATTATTTCATTATATTTTATTTCTTAAGTTTAGTTTTTCACCCTTATTGATACCATGTGTCATATTTCTGGTGGAACACTCTCTTGTTTTTCATGCAGTATACCCCCTTCACCTTCTTATAATTTTTATTTTCTAGTTTTATCAAATCGCAGCACCATTGCGTAGTCGCATAGGCTATCGACAAATTCATTAATTCACTATAGCTAAAAGATTAATAACCATTTCAAAAATTGGCTAGAAAGCATCTGATACAACATAAAGCACATGGTGATACAATCTATTCCAAACACAAAATAGAAAAATCTATTGTAACTAAGTGAATAATATGTCCAATTCAAAAACCAGAAGATGCCTTACGATAAAAGTTTTTAATTATAACAAAAGTTAAAATGTAGACCATACTAAAATGGCTTAATGGATGGTATGAGTAGTTAGATTTTTTGAATTTCCCTAATCCAAAAAACTTGGATCAAAGAATATTGTTTCGGTGAGCTCAATTTTTTGAGAAGTGAATTTTTGTATTAAAAACATATTGTAGACGGTTTTACCTTATGCTAATTCTCTTTGTATACACTGCTAAATAATCAAAACGATAAAACTACATACGTAGTTTTATTTGACAAATCAAATCTACAAGTGTAAACTTTAATTAATAAAAAAGAAAGGCATAGTAATGGACATCAAAAATCACAACTGTCACCATGCAACATCTCTAAAACTTACAGGACTGACAAGCACGACAACAAATAATATCAATACTAATGACTTCAATATTTCTGATAGCGAACTGGTAGTCATGCGGATTGTTTGGTCTCTAGGAGCAACAACGGCTGATCAGATTTACAGTAAGTTGGACAAAACCTATCAGTGGGCACCATCCACCATCAAAACATTCCTGGCAAGATTGGTAAAAAAAGGATTACTTACTAACCAACGCGTCAGTCGAAAATACGTTTATCAGGCAACATGTACGGAGGACGAGGCTATTGCTCAGATGGCTCAGGATTTTATGCACAAAATTTGTGCCCGAAAACATACGAATGTCATTCTGGAAATGATTGATGCGAGCAACTTCACTGAGGATGATAAAGTAGCTATTGATGATAAAATAGCAGAGAAACCTTCAGTCACTGAAGTCGCCTGCGATTGTCTTGATAATCTGCAATATTGCAGCTGCTAATGTTATAGAAAGGAGTTCCTATGTCTCAAATTATTGTTCTCATCGTTGGACTCGTCCTAATCGTCTTTATCGCCTGGTGGTTCTTTGGAAAATACGAAGTAAGTCAAGAATCTGCTACTATAAGCGCTGATGGGCAAAGTGCAACAGTAGTGGTCAATGGTGGCTATAATCCTGCTGTCCTGAAACTAAAGCAGGGCGTTCCTGTCAAATTGACCTTCAACCGCAAAGACCCTACGACTTGTCTTGAAAAAGTAGTTTTTCCAGATTTTGGTGTGGATGCGGACTTGCCAGTTGGGCAGGATGTTGTGATAACCATTGACACCTCGAAAGCTGGAGAGTATGAGTATTCCTGTGGTATGCACATGTTTCACGGCAAAATCATCATCAAATAACAGAAGAAATTACACTTAGAAAATTTAAAAATCATATATCACTCAACATCTATTTAAAAGGAGAAACAAAAATGTTCGGATCAAAAATTAACAACAAAGTTGCGGTTACAGTCGATGGCGGGTATTCCCCCGCAAAATTCAAACTCAAAGCGGGCGAACCTGCTGAAGTCACCTTTACCCGCACAACTGATAATGGCTGCACACAGCAAATTATCTTCAACGGTGAATTGCGTGACTTGCCACTCAATAAACCTGTCACTTTCGTCTTCAAACCAACTGAAAAAGGTGATCACGAATGGACTTGTGGAATGAAAATGGCAAAAGGTCATTACACTGTCAAATAATTATTTACAGAATATTAGCTCGGTTTATAAGAAAACAAAAATAAGTGTTAAATATTTTGACGCTAACAAAAATCGAGCGCCTGCGCAATCGCAGTTCAAAAGGAGAAATTGATGTCAGTTACAAAACGTTTTATCATTGGTGTCATCGGCTCAGTGCCTTTACTCATCAATATGTTCATGGGCTTTGGCGGTCACATGTTAGGTGGCGAAAAATATGGAGTCTGGATTCTGTTTGTATTTGGTTCTCTGGTTTACTGGTTTTCGGGGCTACCATTTTTGCGCACAGCCATTGCCTCTTTCAAAAATCATCATGCCAACATGGATACTCTGGTGGGATTAGGTACTACGATAGCATATTTTTATAGCCTTTACGCAATGTTCACGCGTCCTATGGGAACTTACTTTGAGGCGGTTGCTGTCGTCATCACCCTAATACTCTTAGGTTCGGTCTTTGAAGAACGGATGAAAGCCTCTGCTTCCTCAGCCGTTGACAAGTTGATGGACTTGCAGGCTAAGGAAGCAGAAGTTCTGCGAGATGGCGAATTTGTCAAATTACCGATTGAGGAAGTCATCGAAGGTGACCTCATTCGCATCAAGCCAGGCGAAAAAGTCGCAGTTGATGGCGAAATCGTTGAAGGAACGTCAACTTTGGACGAATCCATGGTAACAGGCGAGTCTATGCCCGTTGAAAAAGGCCCTGGCGATGCCGTCATTGGAGCCACGCTCAATAACACGGGTGCTTTCACTTTCAAAGCCACTAAAGTCGGTAGCGACACCATGCTGTCAAACATTGCTGAGATGGTACGGCAAGCACAAAATTCGCGTGCACCAATTCAAAAAACGGTCGATACAATCTCCAATATCTTTGTGCCCATCGTTTTAATGATTTCGATTTTGACTTACATCGTTTGGTATGTTTTCCTAGGTGCAAGTCCTGTCACTGCGCTTATTTTTGCAGTGTCGGTTATGATTATTGCTTGTCCATGTGCACTGGGAATTGCCACACCAACCGCTCTTATGGTGGGGACGGCCCGCTCGGCCAAACTTGGTATTCTCATCAAAAATGGTGAAGTGTTAGAAGCTACTCACACCATTAAAACTGTCGTCATGGATAAGACAGGAACCATCACTATTGGTAAACCACAAGTGACTGATCTTGTTTCAACAGGGAATTTTGCGGAAAATGATATTTTACGAATTGCTGCAGGACTTGAAGGCTCATCGGAGCACCCACTGGCCTTGGCTGTGCTCAATGAAGCCAAAGACAAGCAGGTTCTCCCTGCAACGATTGAGCATTTTGAAGCCATTTCTGGAAAAGGTGTGAAAGCCTTAATTGACGGCAAGCAAGCTTTTATTGGAAATGACCGTCTAGCCGAAGATTTCAACATGACATCAGAACTGAAAACACAGATGACGGAGCTCCAAGCACAAGCTAAAACCGTTGTCTTAGTCGGCTATGACAATCAAATCATTGCTCTCATCGGCATTCAAGATGCGCCAAAGGCTAGCTCTAAGGCCGCCATACGGGCTATGCAAGAAGCAGGATTCCGCACAGTCATGTTGACTGGAGACAATCACTTGGTTGCACAAGCCATTGCGGACGAAATCGGTATTGATGAGATCATTGCTGACGTAATGCCAGGGGACAAAGCTCAGAAAATCAAAGAGTTACAAGAAAATGGCCCAGTTGCTTTTGTTGGCGATGGAATCAACGATGCGCCCGCATTATCAACAGCTACCATAGGAGTGGCCATGGGTTCTGGAAGCGATATTGCCATTGAGTCAGGTGGTATTGTACTGGTCAAGAATGATTTGATGGATGTGGTAATATCACTCGTCTTGGCACGTAAAACTTACAATCGTATTTTACTCAATCTTTTCTGGGCGTTTATATACAATATCGTCGGTATTCCAATCGCCGCGGGCCTGTTTAGTACTTTGGGACTAACCCTTTCTCCAGAGCTTGCTGGACTCGCTATGGCATTAAGCTCAATCACCGTAGTCATTAGCTCTCTTTTATTGAATAACGTACATTTACCTAAAGGCAGTAAAGTTTTGGCAACAGGTCAAGGCAGTCAGTAAGGAGCTTTCATCCATGAAAAAAGTGATTGCAAAGATTGAAGATATGCACTGTGAGCATTGTAAACATGTCGTCGAAAATGCTATTAGCAAAATAAATGGCGTTAAATTTGCTAATGTGGTTCTGAAAAACGATGAAGCTGTTATCAAATTTGATGAAAGTGAAATTCAGCTGTCAAAAATCAGTGACGCTATTGCGGACGTGGGCTACGACGTCCGATTTTATAGGCTTGCTGACTTATAAATAAAAAAGTCTGTCATAACTGACGGACTTTTTTTAAATTTATCATATAATACATTTAGAAAGTATAGGTAAATATGGATAAGATTTATTTAATCATTACAAAAAGTGTGATAGTTTGCTCTATCACCACTGGTTTATCAGAAGTGAAAAACGCTTGAGGGCCTTTAAACAAGTTAGAAAATATAAGCAAGAGCTTATTGATAGCATTAACAATGTCAAATTTCCACCCGACATCAAAGGGTCTACTCTTGAAAAAGTTATGGATGTAATTGCAAGTCAGTCTGAGATTTTCAAAGGCGCACAACACGCTTTTATGTGGAAATCCAAACTAAGGGCTCCTGGTATTTATGAAAATCGTGAAAATCAATTAACTCTTGCTGATAGTCTCAACCAAGTGCTCAGAAGTAGTCAAGAAATCAAAATGTTGACGGTCGTTAATATAATGGCTGAGAAGAAAATCAGGGGGCTTGGGGCTGCAGTTGCCAACATTCTTTATTTTCTTGAACCAAGTATTTTTCCCCCTTTTAACACCGCAATTGTCGATGATTACAATTATTTGACAAAATCAAAAATTCGACTGGGCAAGTAGGAAGATTATTTCAAACTACGTGACGGTATCATCGAACTTAATCTACTGGGCGGTTTATTTTCAAAAGATTTAGGCGCAATTTCCACTTTTATGTATGACACTGGTAAGCTCAATTATGTCATTCGTGAAAATGAAACCATCACTATCCAGGTATCAGAGAACAAAACACTGGAAATTGTGCAAAATAAGCTAAGAAAAGATGAAACAAAAAATTTACACCAGAAAATTCAATATCAATTAGCAACCTCAGATAACGCAATTGGTTATCAGGCTTGGATTGCTTCGAATGACCACAGTCGCATGGTTGATGGAAAGCGACTCGGCGATTTTTCACTGCCTAGTTTGCCGCAAAAAATTCAAGATTTACCGGATCACCTGCGTAAAACAATTGGATTGATTGATGTCATTTAGTTTGCTAAAGTGGGAAAATCTGTATGTGCTTTTGAAATTGAAAAATCAACTTCTATTATGTCAGGCATGAATCGCATGGATGACTTGTCCTCTATCGATTAGGAAAATATAATGATGTATATTGTCTCGCCCGAATCGCGTGAGGATGAGATTCTGGCACAGTTCAATCGTCCGCAGCATTACATGTATAACCAAAACTTTCATGACAATTTGCGATATATTCTGTTTGAAGATTTGTAGAACAATGTATCCTTTATGAAACGATTTGGTAAGGTTTTTATGATATTAGCCCCAATTTCTCATTATACAAATGGTAAATTGGTACAGTTTAGAAAAATAAAATGGATGCACCTCACTTTTTGTACTATCATGAAAACACACTATCTTCACAAGTTCTGCAAATTCTTTTTTTATAATAATTATATTAATAAAAGCATATTGTCTACATATACAACTAAAAAATTTTTCTAAAAAGAAGGTTAATTCCATGGTACTAACAAAAATATCTGCCAAAATTGAAGAAATGCATTGTAAAAAATGCCAAGAATCTATTAAGCAAGCGATTTCCGAGGTAACTGGAGTGGTTGCTGTCAGAACTGATTCACAAATCGATGTTACTCAAATTACTTATGATAGCTCTATACTATCCTATCGTGATATTAACAATGCCGTCAAACTTGCAGGTTTTAAAATTTCATACTATTTTGATAACAAAGTAATAAAATGAGGGGAGAGGATAAATGAAAAATATCCGTGTAAAGATTTATGGAATCCATGATAAAGTGAGCGTAGATGCAGTTAGAGTAGTCATTGAAAATACACAAGAAGCCATTTTTGCTCATGTTTTTTTAGATGGTTGGGCCATTATCAAAGCTCGTACTCCATCTCAACTATCAGACATTATTCAAGCACTAGAGCGAGCGCAATATCAAATTTCATGCTACTCATACTATGTTCAGATATCATAATTGATGGCAAGAACTATATATGAATATAAAGATAATAATTTTAAAGGCGCACCTTTCGGAGAGGTGGGCTTTTTTATACCAAAAACCGAGAGATTTTCGGAATTCCTCGATTTTATGAGTTGCACTAGCAAGAATCTTCGTTAGTATTAACATATCATGTATTCATTAATTGTCAATCGGTTATTAGCTTAATTTTTCCCTATTAACTATAACTATTTTATGTTGCTGACTCTTTCGTATCGTATACTTTAGATTACTACTGATTAGAAATCTTAGCCTTTCTTCTTCAAATTCCAGCTTTTTTATTTTTTTCAATGTCATCCGACTTTAACTCATTCAATAGTTCAGTAAATAATTTTAAAAATATTATTCGTTCACCCAAACTAATTTTATTATTCTCATAACCGACGTTTTTCTTGTTATTAAATTTGCTTTTAATCCCGCTAAATAAAATAAAAATTAGCATGATTATAAAAATAATATAGGCTACTGAAAAAACCGTCCAAGTGACATATCCTACCTCTTGAAAGGCTTCTTTTAAAGCCTTACTTCCAAATATTGGTGTTGTGGAGTTACTGTTACTATCAAATATGGAATAAGTGATTTTTCCAATTGGTAGTAACATTTGAACAATGGCGGCAAAAACTGGTATAGCGGCAATCCAAATTTTAATTTTATATATTTTTTTCTGGGTACTAAATTTTATTTTACTTTGTATTTTTGATTTACTAAAAAAAGTAGCGAAAACAACAGGGTCAAAGAAAACTAAAAAGAAAGCTAATATGGCAGTAAAATATGTCCAGCCACTATTCATAGATATCAGCCTAAGAAAAAGGATATAGCCAAGAATAATCATAAGGGTTCTGTTGCAAAGTTTTAAATCTACTATCAAATAAGGTAGAATAATAGAAAAAGATAGCAGGAGGAATGACGATGAATCATTTTAAAGGAAAGCAATTTCAGCAGGATGTGATTATTGTAGCCGTGGGCTACTATCTTCGTTATAACCTTAGCTATCGTGATGTTCAAGAGATGTTATATGATCGTGGCATTAACGTTTCTCACACAACAATTTACCGTTGGGTTCAAGAATATGGTAAGCTGATCTATCAAATCTGGAAAAAGAAAAATAGACAGTCCTTTTATTCGTGGAAAATGGACGAAACTTATATTAAAATTAAAGGGAAGTGGCATTATCTCTATCGTGCAATCGACTCAGAAGGCATGACACTGGATATTTGG
>OCAM01001214.1_pt1 | contig 14490 bp, 2 predicted proteins | sample 1538281 | NCBI WGS metagenome assembly OCAM01 (sample SAMEA2580273, study PRJEB22360) | human gut metagenome | biome: human gut; feature: human-associated habitat; material: faeces | place: Denmark | collected 2008/2010 | reverse complement strand
TATAAATTATTTATATATATATTGGGATAATTAACATTTCCTATAATCCCACCAACATAATGTCCATCTGCAACTATATTCATCTTCGAAATACAGTTTTTAATACATATATATCCGTTTCCTAATATTCCTCCTGCATTACCAGACTTGGTCGTTATTTTTCCATTTACTATACAATTTAATATTTCTTTTCTATAAGATCCCGAACTACCTATTATTCCTCCTACACCATATACATTAGTAGAGTTCTCTGTGTCTAAATTTAAACCACATACCTTCACATTAGAAATGTTACCATACCCATGTCCAACTAAGCCCCCCATATATAATGTTCCATTTGTATTAGCATATATATTTATATTATTCATTGTAAGATTTTCAAGGGAAAAGTCATAAGATTGTCCAATTATCGCACCTGCATACACGTAAGCATAATTTGAATTTATCTTAATGTTTACTGTGTCTATATTTACATCTTTCATTATAAATCCATTACCATCATGAATTAATGCACCATTATCTTTATTTGTATTTAAGTTATAATTTTTTATGTTTAAATTTAATATTTTAGTATTAAGATTTGTCTTTCTAAATAACGGTATACTTTTAGATTCTGGAATATATATATTTTTTATTGTATTCCCTCCACCGTCTAATACTCCATAGAATTCCATTCCTGCATATTGTTTTACATCTGCATTTTTAAAATCTAAGTTTGCCATCAATTTATAATTTTCGCTATTTTTTTTGCGTATTGCATACCAATCTTCTACTGTATATATTTCGTTAAATAGTTCTACATTAATTAGTATTTCTCCCTCTTTATATTCTTTTGTATACTCTAAATTGTATGCTCCCTTAGTGGTAAAACTTAGTATAGAATATGTAGAAACACATTGGATAGGATTACTTAAATTTACTATTAATTCACTTCTTCCATCTTTATATTCCTGGCTTTCTATTGTGCATTCTAAATTTTTTACTGTTATATTTGTTATTTCTTCACCACTTGGGTTATACACACTTATTTTTACTCTTGCGGTTTTATTTGTATTTTCCAATGTTTCTGTAAATAGTATTTCTGGTAAATCTGCATCTGTCATTTCTGGAAGTGCTATATATTCTTGCCTTGGCATACAATCATTTAACTTAAGCCATGGATAATACCCTAAATTTACTAATTCGTCAACTTCCCAATTATTTGAAGTATTTAAAATTTTATTTTGAAAATTTTTATCCCATAATGCTTTATTGGTTATTTTTTTATCTGATGTTCCTTTAAAATTTTTATCATTTATATAATAGCTGTTTTTAGCGCTTCCATTTAAAACATTTGGATTTGAATTTATATTATATGCATTGCCTACTCCAACTGTATATATATTCTCTATTATTGCTGAGTTGAATCTTGCTATATTTGTTATATTTTTACTTTCTCCAGGTTCTTTTTCATCTATACTTACCAAAGAAAACATATTTCTTATTTTACCTTTCCCATTGTCATTTATAAATAGCCCTGTATCAACTGACGTTGTCTTTTTTAGATTCTTACCAAACATATATCCATTTTCTATAGTTCCACTATTACCAACTATTACATTAAATTCATTTGCATATACTGTTTCTCTAAAATTTACTATAAAATTATTTATCTCTCCATTATTACTTTGTCCTATAAAATTTATTTTTCCATTACCTAAATCTTTATTTCCTTCTATGTTTAAATACATATTAGAAATAGTTCCATTATTAGTATAAAATAAATTATTTCCCGAAGTTGCTAAATCTTCTGTAAAATTTATATTTAATACTATATTTTCTATTTTTCCCTTTTCTCCAATCACATAAAACATTGGAGCATTGCTTCCTTTTAAATATTTTTTGTATACTGTATGTCCATTAAAATTTATTGTCCCATTAAAAGGAATATTAACGCTGTTTTGAATATTCGCATTACTTTCTTCGTTTCTAAAGTCTAAATCATCTAATACAATGTAGTTACCTTCTGGCTGAATATCTTTATATTCTTCTTCTGTAGTAATTCCTAATATTTCTCCATTTTTTGTGTTAAATTCGAATGTTGATATTACATAATCTCTTAATCTTATTCTTACTGCTAATTCTAACTTATATTCATGATTTTCTTTTATATTTAATTCTTTTTCCGCATTTTCTATTTTATTATTATCTGGAAAATTTTCGTATTTTTTAGTATCTACTAATTTTCCATCTTCATATATTTTTATATAATAATCATTGGTTATTATTTCATCTCTTTTATCTTCTAAGTTTACTAATACTTTACTTTCCATATTGTATTTATATTCTTCATATTCTGTTTTTGTATTCCCTAGTTCTATTTGTAAGTCTTTTATATATACACTTGCATTTTCATCTATAGTTCCATTTATAATCCAAAATCCAACATATCCTGTATCATTCACTATTAAGGTTTGCTTATATTCTTTAAAATCCTCTTTGCTTACTCCATTTATTTTTGTTCTGTTTCCATAAGAACCTGTTTTAGCATTTTGAATGTATGTAGTTATTCCTTCATCTGCTTTTATTTTAAATGATATTGTTACTTCTTTTCCTATATATTCTCGCAAATCATATACATAACTTTGGTTATTGCCAGTCCTTCCTAATCCTAACTTTAATATGTTTGTCTCTTCATCATAACTCTTTTGATAAAATCCATTTATACCTATATATGGTGTATACCACTTTATTTTAGAATCTGGATCTACTAAGTTTTTTCCTGTTGTTTTCTTTAGCATACTTTTTAGGTCGATTTTTCCTGTAATTCCTTCTTCTGTTAGTATGTCTATTTCTTTTAATAAATAGTTTCTTTTGTATGTTGCGTCTGTATGCCCTTCGTTGTATTCATCTGCATAAAATTTTAGTGTATATGTCTTGTTTTCTTCTAATTTGTTATATGTTTTTCTTAACCAGTCTTTATTTGTTTTTACTTCACTTGTTTCTACTAATGTATTTTTCTCATCTCTTAATTCCATTCTTACTTTGTTGTTTAAAATAGCGTTATCTTTGTCGTCTATTCTTACATCTAAGTCGATTAAGTCTTTTGTTACAAATTTATTTTGTATTTCTACCTTTGCTGGCATTTTTACTGTTGTAAAGCTTTGATAACTATATGTTACTGGCGCGTTTTCCTCTTTTGTTCCTGGTTTTACTTTACTTGTTATTTTTATTTCGTATGTTGTATTAGACACTAAATTTTCATATGTTTTTTCTAATTTTTGACCAGATTTTAAAATTTGTAATTCTTCTTCCTGTATTGTTGTCGTTTTTGCAACTTTTCCTGTATTTTTGTTTATTAACTCTACTTTTATAGAATTTAGTATTTGTATTAATCTTTTGTCTGTTCTTTCTTCGTCTATTTCATATGTTAGTGTTGCTTTATTTGTTGTTATACCTTTACCTTCTACTTTTAATTCTACAGAACCTAGTGTTGATAATGGCTGTGTTGCAAATATTAAATCTCCTATTTCTACTTGCTCTTGTTTTCCTTTGTTATTGTTTAAGTCATAATCTGCATATATTTTTAGGCTATAGTATTGGTTAGAATCTAAATCGTCTAGTTTTATTTCTTTCTGATTTTGTGACAATCTTTCTTCTTTTTCTATCTCTCCATTTGGCTTTCTTACTATATATTTGTAGTTCTCTAATTTTACATTATCTTTATTGCTTAGTTTTAATCCTAAAGTTACACTTACTATATCTTGCTCTTTTATTTTTATTGTTACTTTTGGCTCTTGCTTTGATGTTCTTGTTTTTCCTTTATTGTTTTCTACTTTTAACTCTTTTCCTTTTTTGTCATAGAATTTTAATTCGTAATCTATATTTTCGTTAGACTTTAACCCTTCTGAACTTTCTATTGTTATTTCTTTTCCTGCTAATAGTTCATTTACTTTGTTATTTTTTAACACTGTTTTTATGCTTCCTGTTTTTAGCTCTACTGTGTCTATTCCTTTTATTACTTCATTTTGTAAGTTTGATGTTATTCTTACATTTTTTATTTGTATTTTATTACTATATATTTCTCCTTCTTCTTTGCTTAGTTCTATTGTTCCTAGTGCCTCATATCCTTTTGTTTTAATTGTTCCTTTGTAAAATGTATTTTCTACTTTTTTATTTTCTGCATTTAAATAAATATATTTTCCTATTATTTCGTATTCTGTCTCTGGTACTAATCCTGTTATTTGTATTTCTCCTGAATTTTTAAACACTCTTCTTAAATATATTTTTCCATCTTTATATATTTCGAATGTTGGCGCTTCTATTATTCTTGCTTTTGGGTCTTTTATGGTTAAGTTGCTTTTTGCTGTATATACTTCTGCTTTAAAGTCTTCTACTGTTACTTCTGGTTTTATGTATTTATTTTCTTGGTTTGATGTCTCATTGTTTTCTTGTTCTTGTTGTTGGGCTTGTTGGTTTTCATCTTCTTCGGAGTTTGTTTCGTTTTCTTTTTTGTCTTCCTTATCATTGTCATCTTTTTCTGGTTTGTTTTCAGATGTGTCTTCTTTTTGTATTTCTTCTTGCGAATTTTCTACATCATTTTTCGCATTTCCTATTATTCCTAAACGTGTTAATAACTCTTCATAATTATATGTATTATCCACTTTTTTTACATTGTTTTGTGCATTTTGAGTATTTTGAATATTTGAGTTTTCTCTCGCATTTTGAACACCAGTATCTATATTTTTTATAGCAACTTGTGAATTATAGTCTACATCATTTATTTCTTTAAATATTAATGTGTTATTTTGAGTAGCATAGTATCTTATTACATCTTCTTCAAATGCTATTAAACTATTTATTGGAATTACATATTCATTTGCTGTTGTGCTTATTTTTATCTCTTTTAAATTTATATATATTCCTTCCTCTGTCTTTGCAAATATATATTCTTTGCTATCTGCTCTTTCTAAGCTATTTCCGTTATATACTTTTCCATCTGTTATACTTATATTTGGATATCCTGCTACTTGTTCAAAGCTTTTACTTATTAGCAACATATCTTGGTTTAAGTTATATATTGTATTTTTATCATTTATATATATTGGGTAGCTTAAGTCTATCTCTGTTTTTTCTTTGCTTCCTATAAAATATTGGCCTAATTTTTTAAATATTGTGCCTTGTTCCTCTATTTTGGCTAGATTTATATTTTTTACATCATTGTCACTTGGCTCACTATTTTCAGAATTTTTATTTTGATTATTTCCTTCCCCTAATAAATTCTTTGTTATTTCTTTCCCTCTTACTGCATACCCTTCATATTTAAAGTTCATTATTGGACTATATTTTAAGAATATCAAATATATTAAACTTATTATTGTTATTATGGCTACTAATCCTATTATTAAAAATTGTGGTTTTATCTCTAGGTTGCCAAGTTTTGTTTTTAGTTCTCTACTTATTTTTTTCTTGCTTTTTTCATTTTCTCGATTAATTCTTTTATTAAATTTCTTCATTACGCTACACCTCCTTGTATTTCTAATTTATTTACTAATTTCAAGTTGGTGAGCTCCGTTATAAAAATTATTTTTTTATACATTAAAAAACACATTACTAGAATTTCTAAGCAATGGTAATTGTAAAGAAATTCTTTGTAATTTGCATAATCTTGTTGTAATAAAAATTCTTTCTCTGAAAGAATTTTTAAACAACAAGAAAAACAGGCTATTTCTAGCACTACATTTTTTCCTAAATATAGTACTACATATAACCTGTTTTTCACGCCAAATAGAGTAGCCTTGTTTGCTACCCTTTTTATTTTTCTAAACGTACTTGTGTGTGTGTGTGTGTGTGTGTGTGTGTGTGTACAGCGCCAAGGCTTACACGGCTTACTTCGTTTTGCATTTCTTTACCCTCGCTTTTTACTGTTTACCTTTAGCTCAAAATCCGAACAATTTTAAAATGGGAATATTCAAAGTTTTCTCGCTTAATTAATTTTTCACTTCTTAATATTTAATAAAACTACTTTCTTAGTAGATATTTCTTTTTTCCTCTATTCTATCTTATATAACTTAGCTTTAATTGTAAATATAAGTTACCCTCACAACGCACACAAAAAAAGCTATACATTTTACGCATAGCCTTCTTTGCATTTATTGTTTACATTTTTATAACATTTTATATTTTTTTGTTTAATAAAAAATCTTCTATGTTTAAATGTATTATTCCATTTTGACTATAGTCTATCTTATCCATTGTTATTACATATTTGGGGAAGTTATCATTTACATCATTAAAAGCTCCAAATTCTCTTTTCATAACTTCATCACTAGATAAATAATCTGCTACTTGTATATATATTCTTTCTCCAAACTTATCTATTACAAAGTCAATTTCTCCTTTATCGGTTTTCCCAATATATACCTCATAGCCCCTAGATATTAATTCATTATATACAATATTTTCTAATCTACCACCTATTTTCTTTTCAATTGGTGATTTTTTTAAATTAAGCAACCCTAAATCTGTTACATAATATTTCTCTAAAGTCGCCATTACATTTTTTCCTCTTATATCATACCTATTTACTTTACTAAATATTGATGAAGATGTTATATATTCTACATAGTTCATTACTGTATCAACAGTTGTATTTACCTTGTCATTTTTTAAGTATCCAGCTATAGAATTTGAAGAAATTATTCCTCCTATATTCTCCATCATAAATTGAACAATTTTATTTAATAAATTTATATCTTTTATTTTGCTTCTTTCCACTATATCTTTTAGAATAATTGCACTATATAAATCTCGTAAATACATTTTTCTTTCTATTTCATCAGTTGTATTATATATTAATGGCATTCCCCCCCATTCTACATATTCACTAAATGTTTTTTCGTTTATTTCTTCATGTTTAGATTTTTTTAACTCTAAAAATTCACTATATGTAAATGGCATCATTTTTATACTTATTATTCTACCTGTTAAATATGTAGCAAATTCTCCGGATAATAATTTACTATTTGATCCTGTTATAAATATGCTTACATTCATTGTAGCTCTAAAAGAATTTACAACTTTTTCAAAATCTATAACACTTTGAATTTCATCAAAAAATAAATAATATTTTTTTTCATCTTTTATTTTACTTTTAATTAATTCGTTAAATTTTTTAAAATTTATATCTTACAAAAGAAGCTAGTATCTTACTAGCTTCTCTACACACACTTAATTTAATCTCTTTTCTTTATTGCAAATAATATTATTACTACTCCTATTATGCTTAATGTAATCCATACTATTCCCATTTTTGTATTGTTACTTTTTCCTTCGCTTGCATAATATGCTTTTAAATTATTTGCTTCTATTTTTTCGTTTTCGCTTATCACCTCCTGCTTGCTCGTATCTAATAACTCTTCTTCTTGGTAAATTTGGTAATCTCCTTTTTCTGCATTGTATATGCTTATATATCTTGTCTCTTTTAAAGAGTTATTAGCTTGGTCATTTTCATTATTATTACTGTTATTTATATTATTGTCATTCCTTTTTAATTCTTCTTGTAAAGCTTCTTCTACTGGTATTTCTTCTAGTTTATTTTTCAAAACTTGGCTATCTAAATATTTATTTTGCATATCGTTATTATTACTATTTCTACTTAAAGATTTTCTTATTTCTGTAGTTTTTTCTTTTATATATTCAAAAATATCTTTATTCTCAGACTTTTCATCTATTGAAGATATTATTTCTCCTGTTTGGTAATTAAATTTAATACTATTTCCATTTTTATAAGTTACTTCTAGTTCGTGTGAATCATTCTTTAAATTGTTTCCTATACTTTCGATTCCTTCATTTACAAAATTTTCTGGATAAGCTATTGACTCTTTTATGTCATACAATTTTCCGTCTTCACCTAATACTGTTTCATATTCTTTTCCGTTGTAAGAGTCGATAATAAAATTGCTTTCTACAAGTTTAATTGCATAATTACCTAAACTAATTTCGACTGGTAAAGCATGTATTCTTCCATTTTTTACATACAATCGTATATCGTTCCTTACAACCTTACTTCCATCTTCTGAAATAATTTCTGAAAATGTATTGTAAGTTTTAATATCTTTTCCATCATATTTAAATGTACACTTTGGAATTTCTATTTGTACTAAATCGTCTTCTTGTTTTAGCTCATCTTCTATGTTTAATTTAGCATTTGTAACAATATGTTCAGCATCTTTAGGTAATGGAATTCCTTTTTGTTCTGGTAAATTTGTATTATTTAATATAGGATATTTATTATCATTAAGTACCCAATAATTCCAATAGTTCCCCCATTTTAATTTTTCTATATAGCTTTCTTTTTTATTTAAATCTGTTTCATCTAAATATTGTTCTAATTTTATGAACATTTCATTTTGCAAGTTTGGATTTTCTCCGTTTATAGTTGAATATTTATAATAATATGAATCTTTTATTTTTTCATTTTGGTTTTTGTTACTACCTATGCCTAGTGAAATAGTTGCATTGTCATTACAAATTAAATCTGCTTGCACATAATTGCTGTAATAATAATAGTTATTCTTACCTATGTATATATCTTCTTCTATATTACCAATTTGACCTCCAACATTTTTTTCTCCTATCACTGTTCCTACAAAATAGCTTTCTTTTAATTCTGAAGTATTATTAATATCGTTCATTTCTATATTTTTTAAATTTCCTATTAAACCTCCAGCTGCATTAATAGAAGCCTTAACATTTGCATTAATATAACATTTTTGTATTTTTGCATTTCCGCTTCCTATTAATCCTCCTACATCTCCGCTTCCACTTACACTTAAATTGTATCCTACAGATAACTCTACTTGACTATGGTAGCTTTTCCTTCCAATAAGGCCTCCTACATCATTTCCTGTACTTTTTATTGTCGTATTACAAACATATATATTTGTTATGTAATTACTTGCATCGTTACCTATTGCTCCGCCAACGTTTCTAGAGGCTATTCCTATTCCTTCTATATTACATTCTTTTACAGATACAGACTTTACATGAGCCCAGTCAGACTTTTGTCCAATAGCTCCACCTATATTTTCTCCAGTTCCATATATTTCTGAATTATATATATTTGCAAATTGCATGCCATAATCTCTCGTTTGACCTGTTATACCACCTACATTACTATTTCCAGTCACTTCAATATTGTTTGCTGATATATTTCGTATATTTTCTACATCACCTTTTCCTTGAGCAACACCAAAAATACCTCCTATGTAGTTGTTAGCCTTGATAGTCGAATCTTTTATTTGTATATTGTAACAAAGATGTCTATAAACATTTCCAACTATACCACCTACTTCATTACCAGTGGCAGTTACAGTAATTTTTTCTGCAATTATATTTTCTATTCCTTTTGCATTTTTTGAATTACAGACTAAACCAGCTACTCTGTTTATACCTGTTACCTTCGTTCCTAATACTTTTATATTATTTATATAGCCATAGTTTTCTCCTATAATTCCTACATAATTCATATTATTAGCATTTATTGTTATATTATTAAACTCTGTATTACTTATACTTCCATTGTTTGTATTTATTAAATTACAATAACTTTGATTGTTTGCAGTATTGTTTATGAATATATTTTCAAATCTTATATTTTCTAAATTGTATTTTATCTGTTTTATAAGTGCTTCTTCTTCACCATTTAATTCTAAACTTATATTTTTAATAGTCTTTATTTTCCCATCTGTTGTTCCTTCTAATTTTCCTATACTTACATTTGTCTTAATATTATTTCTTCCTGTAAAATCTAAATCATTCATTAATCTATAATTTTGATATGTTTCATTGTCTATACCCTGCCAATCTTCACAATTATAAATTTCTTTATAAAATTCTTGTTCTATTTTTACCTCTATTTTAATTTCTTTTTTATGATTATTTTCTTTGTAATATATTGTATCTAACTTATATGTGTCAAAGTATTTATTTGGATTAGCATTAAAGTATATATATGTTACCCCTTCTTTTGAGTTTATATTTTTTATAACCGTATCCATAAAATTGATGTTAATATTTGTAATCTCTAATCCTTTAGGATTATTTAATAAGATTTGTCCTTCTATAGAACTTACTGTATTTTTTTCAGTTTTAATACTTATAACCGAAATTTCACTATATTCATCTATATAAATATCTTGTTGGTTTGATAGTATCTCATTTTTATTTGTATCCATTAATTTAGGCAAAATGCCTTCTTTAATTTTATCATAGTTGTAATTATCATCTAATCTTATTTTTTGTGTATATGTATTTAAATCTTTTAGTTCATTGTATGAAAGACTACCATAATCTTTCTTCCCTACACTTATACCATTTATTTTTTGCCCTTCATAATAATAATTATTATTTATGTTATCTGTTCCACTATGTATAATACTTTTTCCTTGAATTCCGTTTTTACTAGAATATAAATTTCCCAAAGATAAATTATTTATAACACTCGAAACAGTATCTTCCTTAATTCCTACTATTCCTCCCAAAACATCTGAGCTTCCTGTTATATTAACTTTGCTTATCGAATTTTCTATATTCGAACTTACTTTTATTTTTCCAGCTATTCCTCCTATATTATCTCCATCTGCATTTATACTGCCTTCTGCAATACAATTAGTTATTTTAGATACATCACTTTCATATCCAACCACTCCTCCAATTCCTACATAAACATTTCCTTCTTCTATATTCACTTTTAATCCCGTTACAAAACAATTCTTAATTTCACTCTTGGCTATAAATCCTGCTAATCCTCCTATATGTATACTATATGTATTATTGTTTATTATCTCTATATCTGTTGCAGTACAATTTTCCATATTACCAGTTAATCTACTTGTAAATGCTCCTTGTAAAGTCTCATCTTTCGAGTCCGAACTATTTAACTTCATAGTTTGGATATTACAATTCTTAATTTTTCCTTCAACACTATAAATTAAAGATGTACTTCCTTTATATGTAATTTGGCAATTTAGTATATTTAAATTTTTTAGTTCTCCTTTAAGTACATTTATTAAATATGCAACATTATTTATTATAATATTTTTTATTGTATGATTATTTCCATCTATTTTTCCTGTTAATGTATTTGAAATTATAATTTTATTGCCTTCGTTTTTAAAATCTAAATCTTCCATTAATATGTAATTTTCTGTTGGAGATTTATTTATATTTTTCCAGTCTTCTATAGAATGTATTTCTTTATAGAATTCTACTTTTACTATTCTTTCATTTTCTTTAAATTTTCTTGTATATTCTTTGCCATATGTACCTTTAGTTGATATTTCTGTTATACAGTATTTAGAAATATATATAGTTGGATTTTCCAACATTACAATTACCTCAGATTTTCCATTACTATATTCCTGGCTTTCAATCTTAGAATTTATATATTTCATTTTTATACTAGTAATCGTTTCTGCTGACGGGTTATTTACTGTAATCTTAATTTTTGCATAATTATGTGACTGCTCTAATATCTCAGAATTTAAAATATCTGGTAAGTCTTTGTCCTCTACAGGTGGTAATTTTATATATTCCTGTTTTGGCATACAATCTGGCATATTAACCATAGGATAATAACCATTGTTTACTAATTCATTAACATTAAAAGTATTTTCTTTATTTAAAACATTATTTTGAAAGTTATTATCCCATAAAGCTAATGGCGTTAACTTTTGATTTTCTGTATTATTAAAAATCTTATCTGCAAAATAGTATATATTTTCTATATTAGTTTGGTTTTCAATCCAAAATACAGTTGGACCATATCTAAATTCTTGTTGATTGCCATATCCTATAGAATAAATATTTTTTACCTTTGCTCCTGAATAGTTGTAAGCAATAATATTTCCCATATAATCCATTGCACTTGTACCCGATACTTCTATATTTATTAAACTATACACATTTTCAACTAATCCAGAATAATTTTTTAATATTAATCCACCTATTACTCTATCTCTATTACCTATGTCATAATTTGCTTTTATGTTCTCACCATAAACATATCCATTTTTAATTATTCCATAATTATTTGCTACTCCCAAAGTTAAATTAAAGCTTCCTTTTAAGCTTTTTTCTCCTTTTACCACAAATTTATTAATAATACCAAAATTGTTACAGCCAATTAATCTTCTGTCAGAACTTGCAGTGTCAGTACATTCTTTTAAATTAATATAAATATTTTCAATTTTACCATAATTAGTATCAAATATCCCATTTATTGAATGATTATTGACATTATCTATATAATAGTCTAATACTAAATTTTTTATTATTCCTTCTTTACCTATTTTATAAAATAACGGTTGAAAATTATTGTGTTCTTTAGTGTGTACTTTTATTTTGTGTCCATTAAAATCTATTTTTCCATTAAACATAACATTGTCTGTACCAAATCTAAAATCTGAATTTCTTCCACTTAACTCTAAATCATTAAGTACAATATATGTACCTCTGGATTGAATTTTCAAGTATTCTGCTATTGTAGAAATTCCTTTTATTTCTTTTGAATCTTTTGTATTAAATTTATAATTATCTAAAACATATTCTCTTCCATTTACTTCAACAACTAGCTTAATTACATAGTCGCAATTCTCTTTTAATTTATAATTTTTTAATAGTCTTTCTATTAAATTTCCTTCATTTAATTTGTTTTCTTCATTTATTAATAATTTATCATTTTCAAAAATTCTTATATAATAATTATCTGTATAAATTTCATCTCTTTTATCTTCTAAGTTTATAATAACATTTCCTATCATTTCATATTTAAATTCTTCATAGTTTGTTTTTTTATCTCCTAATTCTATCTGAAGATCTTTTATACATAATTCTTTATAAGTATCATTGTTAGAATTTGTTTCAAATCCTATATATCCATCCATGTCATTTGAAATTGTAAATGTATATGTTGTCCATATATCTTTTCTTAAGTCTTTTAGCTCCTTATTTCTATGACCACTGCTTGAATTTACTATATATGCTGTAAAATCACTGCTTATATCACTAATTTTTGCTTGAAATGATATTGTTACTTTTTCATCTTTATATGGTGTTAAATCATATGTAAGAATCTTTCTTCTTTTATGTTGAGAATTAGAATATATTTTTATTACATTATTTTCTTTTTCATATTTATATCCATATTCTCCCCATGTATTAAAATTAGCTTCTGTCCATTTTATTTCTGAACTCATATCTACTAAGTTTTTTCCTGTTGCTTTTTTAGTTAATTCTGTTAGCCCTACACTTCCACTTATCCCTGGCTCTGTTATTATATCTATTTCTTTTATTAAATAATTTACTTTGTATGTTTCGTCCGTACTTCCTTCATTATATTGGTCTGCATAAAAACTTAGCTTATATGTTTTGTTTTCTTCTAATTTTTCATATCTTTTTCTTAACCAATCTTTATTTGTTTCTATCTCCTGTAAATCTATTAAATTACTCTTTTCATCTCTTAATTCCATTCTTACTTTGTTATTTAATACAGAGTTATTTTCGTCTTCTACTCTTACATCTAAGTCTATTAAATTTCCTGTTACAAATTGATTCTTTATTTCTATTTTTGCTGGTATTTTTAATGTTGTAAATTCTTTGTATATATAGGTTACTGGTACTCCTTCTTTTGTATTTCCTAATTCTACATTTCCTGTTATTTCTATTGTGTATTTTGTATTTGATTTTAAGTTCTCGTAATTTATTTCTTTTGTTTCTCCTAGTTGTAAATTTTTTATTTCTTCTTTTGTTAATGTATTTGTGTATATTACTGTTGCCTCTTTGTTTTCTCTATCACTTGTTGTATCTTCTACTATCTTTATTGTTAGCTCATTTAATATTTGTATTAATCTTTTGTCTGTTTTATCCTCATCTATTCTATAACTTATCTTTGCATTTTGACTTGTTAGTTCTTTATTTTCTACTATCATTTCTAATGATCCTAATGTTGATATTGGTTTTGTAGCAAATACTAAGTTTCCTATTTCTACATCTTTTTGTATTCCTTTATTATCACTTAAATCATAGTCTGCATAAACTTTTATTTTATAATATTGGTTTTGGTCTAAATCTTCTAATTTTATTTCTTTTTCATGTTCAGATAATCTCTCTTCTTTTAGCTTTTCTCCGTTTGGTCTTGTTATTATGTATTTATAATTTTCTAATTTTACATTATCTTTATTTATAAGTTTTAATCCTAATGTTACACTTACTATGTCTTGCTCTTTTATTTTTACTGTTACTTTTGGCTCTTGCTTCGATGTTCTTGTCTTTCCCTTATTATTTTTTACTTTTAATTCTTTTCCATTTTTATCATAAAATTTTATTACATATTCTATTTTTGTATTAGATTTTAATCCTTCTGAACTTTCTATTGTTACTTCTTTTCCTTCTAATAATTCATTTACTTTATTGTTCTTTAATACTGTTTTTATATTTCCTGTTTCTAAT
>OCAM01001209.1_pt1 | contig 14577 bp, 10 predicted proteins | sample 1538281 | NCBI WGS metagenome assembly OCAM01 (sample SAMEA2580273, study PRJEB22360) | human gut metagenome | biome: human gut; feature: human-associated habitat; material: faeces | place: Denmark | collected 2008/2010 | reverse complement strand
AACTGGGGTGCAAACCACGGTGCAATCTCTTACGGACACATCGGTGCAGATCTTATCACAATGTGCTCCATGCTGAGAATCCCGGTTTGCATGCACAATGTTCCGGAAGAGAAAATCTTCCGTCCTGCAGCTTGGAACGCATTCGGAATGGACAAAGAAGGCGCAGACTACAGAGCCTGCAAGAACTACGGACCACTTTACAAATAAAATATACTGCTTAAGGCAGATGGGGAGCTGTGCTGATGCACAGCTCCTTTTTGGGTTCGAAACCCGGAATACCAGTGAAAACAGGGGATTCTACTGCTGTTCGGTTGTGAAAAACAGCAAATTCCCTTATAATTTTCAGTGGAGGTGATCAATATGTTCGAGATTGACAAAGAAAAATTCGGGGCTCTTATATCCGAGCTTAGGAAAGAAAAGGGATACACCCAGAAGGAGCTTGCACAGCAGCTTTATGTATCTGATAAGGCGGTGAGTAAATGGGAAACCGGAAATAGTATACCGGACACCAGTCTTTTGATTCCTCTTGCAGAGCTTTTGGGAGTTTCAGTCACGGAACTTTTAATGTGCGAGAGAATGGAGAAAAATGCCATTTTGGAGACAGACACGGTGGAGGATATTGTAAAGACGGCGATTCATTACGGAGAGGAAAAAACGGAGCGTGCATATCAGGTGAAAAGCAGATGGTTCATTTTTTACGGAATTTCTCTGCTTTTGGGAGCGGCAGGATTATTTTTAAATCGCAGAGAGCCTTTTTTTGAATCTCTTGCCGTGCTGATAGTATTGTGTGCAATCTTTGGAGTTTATTTCTGTTTTTTTGTAAAAACAAAGCTGCCGGGATTCTACGATGAACAAAAAGTAACTGTTTTTTATGACGGACCATTTCGCATGAATATGATGGGACTGAAATTCAACAACAGAAATTGGCCGCATATTATAAAAGTTATGAGATACTGGTGCTGCCTTTCCATGATACTCCTTCCAGCGGGAGTTTTTCTTGCAAAAAGCGCAGGGCTTACATTGAGCAATGCAGCTTGAAAGTGGACAATGCTGGCAGTATTTTTCAGTACGCTTTTTATACCTGTCTATATTGCAGGCAGGAAGTATGAAAACGAACCTTGTAAATAAAAAATGAATTATGTATAATAAAGGCAGAAAATACCTGGAGGAAAAGAGATGAGAGGAAATTTTTTTTTTTCAAGGCGGTTTCTGCCTGTTTTTATGGCGGTTTCTCTCGCTGCAGGCGGGATTCCGGTATCAGCGGCGGAACTGACATCAGGAGATCCGGTTTTTGAAGACAATGCTGAAACAGAAGAATCAGAAGTTTCCGCCGCAGACGAGCTGACAGGTGAGACGGAAGATACGCTTCTTGATGCACCGGCGGAGGATATTCTGACGGACGAGGAAACGGAAGATGAAATCCGCTACATCAAAGGCAGACCTCTTACAGAAGAAGAGAGGGCAGAACAGCTTGCACCAATGAAAAATCTGCAGGAGCTTCCCCAGATGCCGGATGTAAAAAGTGATTTTCGGGCAGTTCCGGAACAGGGGAGAGTTGCAGAGTTTCCGTCAAAATTTGATGCGAGGGAAGAAGGGATCGTGACCTCGGTAAAAAATCAGATGCCCTATGGCGCCTGTTGGGCTTTTGCTATGGCATCTGTTATGGAAACGTCATTACTGCGGAGGGGAGCAGGCATATTTGACCTTTCTGAGGAGCATCTCTGCTATTTTTTTGCAAACAGGGCAGGAGATATTCTGGGAAACACAGATAACGACTACAATTACCACAATATGTATAACTGGACAGGAGCGAAGGATTATCATGAGGGCGGAAACGATATGCTTGCCGCTGAATTTTTAAGCACATGGTCAGGAATGGCGCCGGAGGAAGAATTTCCGCTTCTCACTAATTCGTCCCATACAGAATTTATTTATCAGAACCATGACTTTTCCAGTGCGTACCGGACAGAGGCTTATTTGGAAGACAGTGTGTTTTCTGATTATTCTGCGGAAAGAATGAAACAGCTTCTTCTGGAGTATGATTCTGTTTCTATTATGTACAATGCTGTGGACGCTTATTATAATCCGGATACTGCGGCGTACAGCTGCACGTCTTCAGGAGGAGTCAATCACGTAGTGACTGTAGTTGGCTGGGACGATACTTTTTCCAAAGAAAATTTTAATGAGATTTCAAATGTTGCCTCAGACGGGGCATGGATCGTGAAAAACAGCTGGGGAGAGAACTGGGGAGAAAACGGATATTTTTATCTTTCCTATGAGGATAAATCCATCTCGAACCTTGTATGTGCTACGGCTGTGTCATATCCGGAGTATCCAAATAATTATTTTTATGACGGAAGTTCAGGAATCAGTTCCTGTCCGCTTGCTGCAGGAGAAGGAATGGCGTGTGTGTTTGAGACAAAGGCAGCAGAAAAGCATCAGGAAATCCTAGGAGAAGTGGTGACGCATACATGGGCAGACAATGCTGTTTATTCTATACAGGTATACACAAATCTAAAAGACAGAAATAATCCGGTAAGCGGAACTCCGGCGTATGAGGCTCCGCTTGTGTACAGACAGCCCATTCAGGGAGTTGATACCATTTCTGTCCCGGAGGTGATTCTGGAACCGGGAAGCTTTTATTCGGTAGTGATTACGAATCAGGGACAGGGAAGCCTGAATTACGGCGTGGAAGCAGACGCTGAATATGGCTGGAGTTCTTTTGACGCAGGGACAGCGGCGGGGCAGGGCTTTTTATATACAGGCGGCCAGTGGCTCGATCTTCACAGCGAAAAGGAAGCGCAGGCAATGTGTCCGAGGATCAAAGCCCACACAAGAACGGGAGAACTGGCAGTGGGTGTTCCTGCATCTGTAAAAGCAGAGGTAAAGGGATATAATAAGATTCAGCTCTCCTGGGAGCCCGTTCCCGGCTGTGACGGATATACCGTTTACCGAAAGGAAGGAAACGGACCTGTGAGGGGACGTGTATCAGTTGTGGGAGACACTTCCTGCACATATCTTGACAAAGATGTGAAAAGCAGCGGATTTTATATTAAGCCGGGGGTGACATATACATATACGGTTCGTGCATATGTGCTGAATGGTAAAGAAAAGAAATTTGGCGCACATTCTGCACAAGTATCAGCCAAAACGGAAATGGGAACAACATCTACAACAGTAAGGACGAATAACAATCTGTATAATTCTCTTTCCTGGAATAAAATAGAAGGCGCGGAAGGCTATTCTGTATATCGCCGGATTCCCGGAAATTCATGGGAGTGCATAAAAGTTTTAAAAGGCGGAAATTCCCTGAAATATCAGGATAAAAAAGTGAAGCCTCTGGAGACATACCAGTATATGGTGCGTGCGTACAGAACAATAGAAGGGAAAAAATGGTACAGCCCGTATCACTGCAGCGGAAAAGTTGTGACTTCTCCGGCAGTGCAGAAGCTTTCTTCTGCCGCATCTGTAAAAGAGGGAATCCGGCTTACATGGAAGCCCCAGGAAAAATGCAGCGGCTATCGTATTTACAGAATAGATAAAAACGGCGTGAAAAAGCGGATCACGGATATAAAAAACGGAAAAGCGTCGGTTTATGTAGATAAAACTGCGAAAAAAGGTCAGAAGTATACGTATTATGTGCAGGCGTTTGCAAAAGAATTTTACGGCACTGTGTACAGCAAGTACAAAAAGATAAGCGCGGTAAGGAAATGAAATGTCGAGTATTTTCCCGGTTTGTCGCAAAAAAAGGATTGAAACCCGGCAGGAAAATGGTAAAATGAAATGAGAGAAAATACATATTAAAAAGGGGAAGAATATGAAAAAAACAGCAGGCATTTTTCTGGCGCTTCTTTTCAGTCTTGTTTTTTGTGTTTCTGTATGGGCTGACGGAGATAAAGGACAGACAGTAGATTACGTGACAGATTACTATATGATCGTGGAATCCAGAAACGGAGGCATCGATATTTATGCAAATGCAGACGAAGCCGGAGGGAAACTGAATAACGAAAAGATTCCAAATGGAACAGCGCTTCACATTAAAGGGGAGAAGAAAGATACCACAGGAAAAGAGTGGGGGCTTACAGAGTACCATAAACTGAAAGGATTTGTACTTTTCGACGATTTAAAACCGGTCACTCTTACAGAAGCCGTAAAATCGGAGCTGGGTGTGCTGGGAGCAGAGGAGACAGATGAAGACCTAGTGATCGGAGCGAAGGCGGGAAGTGTGAAAATGTATACAGGACCGGGAGAAAAATTCCCGGAAATATCTTCTTCGGAAATTTTAAACGGAGAGACGGTTCATATTTCCATGAAGGCAGAGACAGAAGACGGAAATCTCTGGGGAAAAGTAACGGGAAGAGAGAAAGAAGGCTGGATTAATATTTCTGAGGCAGGAGAGCGCCAGGGAACTGGAAAAGGATCAGAGAGAGCCATAGATAAAAAAGCACCGGCGCTGACAGAAGTGCCGAAGGCAACAGAGACACCGGCGCCGACAGAGACGCCGAAGGCAACAGAGACACCGGCGCCGACAGAAGCGTCGAAGGCAACAGAGACACCGGCACCAACAGAAACGCCGAAGGCGACAGAGACGCCGGCACCAACAGCCTCTTCGAAGAATGTAGATGCCGTTTCCGGATTATTTATGAATCCCATTTTATGGGCGGCGGCAGCCCTGATTCTGCTTGTGCTTATTTTTCTGTATTTTCTGAAATTAAAATAAATAAAACAAAGACTCCCGGGTGATGAGATAACAGAACGCCCGGGAGTTTTTGGCAATATAAAAAGACTGCAGTGCAGCCTTTTTATAAATGAATATGTGTAAAATGAAAATAGGAAATGCCGTTTGTCAGTCGTTGATAACAACGCCTTTCTGCAACATGATGTTTGCGTAGAGCGCTTTTTCTCCTGTGGAGATGATACAGTAAGATGTTTTTGCTTCATCATAAAATGCGAAACGCTCAATATTGCCTACTGCAGCGGCGCCGCGCTCATCATGCTTTGCAATGATTTCTTTATATGTATCCCAGATTGGAGTTTCTACAGTGTCTCCCGGCATAACTTCCATAAGATTTACCGGGTGTTCCACATATGTATCCAGAGGGAAAACTTTTAAGATCGCATCGAGAAGTTCAGGAACGCCATGTCCGTCGCAGCGGATCGTGATCGCATTTTTTCCCATAGATTCTACAGGAAAGTTTCCGTCTGCAATTACAAGACGGTCGCTGTGTCCCATTTCGCATAAAACCTTTAATAATTCAGGTGATAAAATTTCAGGAATACCTTTTAACATAATATGACTCCTTTCAGGTCGCTTTTCTTTGCATCCGGATTGTCAGAAAATCCAGACGTGCTTTTCTATAGAGTATCTTTAAACAGGAAGAAAGACAAGGTAATATTTTCCGGGAAAAGATGAAAAATTTACGTTTCTCTTATAAATACTGACTGAATTCCACTTTTTCCTTATTTGGTCCTTCAATCGTAAAATATTTAACTCCGTTTTCCCAGAATGGAAGAAAATGAATTTCATCTTCCGTATTATTCAGACCTCTGGAACAGATAAAATCATAAATTTTTTCAATGTCGGTGACATTTAAAGCAACATGGTCAATGGCGCCGTGGCGCATGGCAGCATGTTCGTCCTCATAAAGCTCTATGGTAAGGTTTCCGAGACGCAAAAAATTAACACGCTTTTCAGTATCCGGAATACGTGCAGAAAAAGCAATTTCAAATCCGAGCTCTGTGTAAAAAAGAAGACTTTCTTCCATGTTTTCTGTGGGAATTCCAAGATGCTGAATGCCGCTTAAATAGTCTGAAGTATTCATAAAATGTTTCTCCTCTCTCCTATAATGTGTGAACCGTAATTGTGAATGAGTTTCTAATTTATAGAATACCACGAATGATTGTAAAATTCTACAAAATATGATAGGATAAGTCATAATAAATGAAAGAACAGACGGGGGTACAAAGGGAGATGTATCGCATATTACTGGTAGATGATGAAATTCTGGTACGTGACGCAATCAGGGAGAATATTGACTGGAAGGAAATGGACTGCGAGCTTGTGGGAGACTGTGAAAACGGGCAGCAGGCGGCTGCTTTTGTAAAGGATCATGAGGTAGATATTGTACTTACAGATATATGTATGCCGTATATGGACGGAATGGAACTGAGTCATTTCCTCCATGACAATTATCCGGATATTGTAATTGTGATTTTCAGTGGTTTCGGTGAATTTGAATACGCAAAAAAAGCAATTCAGTATAACGTAAGTGAATATATGTTAAAGCCTGTTACTGCAATGGAGCTTCGCAAGGTTATAGAGAGCATGAAGGAACAGGTGGACGCAAAAAGAAGAGAAAAGGCAAAGCTTGAAAATCTCACAAAAACCTCCCAGGATTACAGAAAAAATGCCATTGTAATCCGCTCCAAGGCTGTGGAATCCCTTGTGAATCTTACAAGAGACGTAGATCAGAGCCTGAAGGAACTTGCTGATATGGGAATCGTTCTTGATTCTCCAAGCTACCGGGTTGCTGTGTTTGATATGGATCTGTACGCGAATCTGGAATACATAGATATGGAAAAGCGGCAGGAGAGCGCGCTTATGGCATTTGTGCTGTTTAATGTGAGCGATGAGATTGTCACAAGGGAAAATGCCGGAATTGTCTATCAGGAAGGAAACAGCCGGGTATGTATTCTTTTTACAGGAAACAGAACGGCAGAATTTGCCCGCAAAATCAGGGAGTTATGCAAGGAAATCCAGGATAAGGTAAAAGAAGTGATCGGAATAGAAACTTCCATAGGAATAGGAAGCTGGGTAAGAAATCCAAGAGAACTCTGTATGTCCTATGCTCTTGCAAAGAAGGGAATCCAGTGTCGCTATCTTCTGGGCGGAAATCTTCTTATGGATATGGAGGAGGAAAAAACAGATAAGGAGCTTTTTATTCAGAAAGAAATACGGGAATTTTCAGAGGCGGTACGCTCCGGGGAAAAAGAAGATATGAACGCTTCTCTTGATAAAATGGAGGAAAAGATCAAAGGGGCTCTTGTGGAAAAAAGCCGCGCCTGTATTTACCTGCAGCAGATCATACGGGCAGCAGGAAACGTGTGCGAAAGCATTACCTCCGATACAGAAAACATTATGCGCCAGAGAGAGGAGCTGCTCCAGAAAGTCACAGAGCAGAAAACTTTTCAGCAGGCGATGATGCTTGTAAGAGATTATGCAGATTACATAGATCAGGAGCTGCGCCGTATAAACAGCTCCAGTGGAAAACGGCAGGCGGCTATGGCTCTGGAATATATCAGAAGAAATTATATGGATACAGATTTGAGTCTCAACAGCATCTGCTCTTATCTCAATATCAGTACAAGCCATTTCAGCACGATTTTTAAAGAGGTGACAGGAGAGACGTTTGTGGAAGCTCTGACGCGGGTTCGCATGGAGAAGGCGCGAGAGCTTCTGGAAAATACGACTTTGAAAAATTATGAGATCGCGGAAAAGGTAGGTTTTTCAGATCCTCATTATTTTGGAATTTCCTTTAAAAAGATGACAGGAAAAACGCCTACGGAATACGCCAGGGAGAAACGGAAATGAAGGAATCCAGGATAGGGCTTCGCCTTACCAGACATTTTAAAAGTATACAGAGTACGATTTTTGCAGGAGTTGCCATGCTGGTGCTGTCGGCAGTGCTGATTGTAACGGCGGTGTCAGTGCAGTATACAGATTCGGCAATTTTTGAAAATTCTCTTCTTTATACGCAGACAATTACAAAGCAGATAAACCAGAATATAGATTCCTATATTACTTACATGGATAATATTGTATCTGTTATTTCGGGAAGCGAGGACGCGCAGTATTATCTGTTTCGGGAGAATACGGATGGAGGACATAAAAAACGTCTTCTGGAACAGTTCAGTATTATTTTAAAGGGAAGGTCAGATATTCGAAATATCGGGCTTGTGTGCGATGGTGGAACCTCTCTTTTTAATACGGGGTATCCGTCACAAAATCCGGATCTGGATCTTTCTACACAGGAGTGGTACAGGAAAGCTGTGGGAAATACAGGACAGTCAATCCTTACTTCTTCTCATGTACAGCATGTGATCGAGGGGGAACGTCCCTGGGTAATTACCATGAGCAGGGGGATTTCTAATATAGTGGGAAGCCGTGCCTCTAACGGCGCTGTATTTATTGATTTGAACTACAGTGCGATCAGCGAGCTGTGCGATCAGAACAGCATCGGGGATAAGGGTTATGTTTTTATTGTGGATCAGGATGGAAACATTGTGTATCACCCGCAGCAGCAGCAACTTTATAACGAGCTGCAGACGGAAAATATAGATGCGGTTATGAACTCAGATACAGATACGGTCACTATAGGAAAGGGAGAACATGAGAAAATCTATACTATTTCCCGTTCCGATAAAACGGGCTGGACAGTCGTTGGCTGTATGAATGTGGCGGAATTATTAAAGAGCAGCCGACAGGCACAGCGGATTTATGTAATCTGCGCGGCGGGGCTTATTGTTCTGGCGCTGATTCTTTCCAGGGTGCTTGCAAGAAATATCACATATCCCATTCAGCGCCTTCGGGATTCCATGCAAAAGGTGCAGACAGGAGACTTTCCGGCAACAGACATTGAGGTTTCTTCGGAAAATGAAATAGGAAGTCTTACGGAATCCTTTAATGTGATGACCCACAGGATTGAGGAACTTATGGAGCAGAATATTCATGAGCAGGAGCAGAAAAGAAAAAGTGAACTGAAAGCCCTTCAGTCTCAGATAAATCCACATTTTCTTTATAATACGCTGGATTCTATCATATGGATGGCAGAGGGAAAGAAAAACGAGGAAGTTGTGCTTATGACTGCCTCTCTTGCCCGACTTTTAAGGCAGAGCATCAGTAACGAAGATGAACTGGTATCTGTCGGTCAGGAAGCGGAATATGCAAGAAGCTACCTTACGATCCAGAAAATGCGATACAAGGATAAGCTGGAATTTCAGATTGATATTTCTCCGGCTGTTTCCGGAGTAAAGATCATCAAGCTGGTTTTACAGCCTATTATCGAAAACGCTATTTATCACGGACTGAAATACAAGGACAGTAAGGGGTTACTTGTAGTACACGGTTATCAGGAAGGAGAAAAGGCGGTTCTTGAAGTAGAAGATAACGGAGTGGGAATGGACGAAGAAACACTTGCTCATATTTTTGAAAAGCATAAAGTAAATTATCATTCAAATGGAGTGGGTGTGTACAATGTGCAGAAGCGTCTGAAACTTTATTATGGAGAAGAATATGGAATTGTGTATAAAAGCAGACGAAACGAGGGAACGAAGGCTGTGATCACTATTCCCATGAATACAGGAGGCAGATGATGAGAAAATATGGAAAGTGGATTACGGCAGGAGTGATCGCCCTTCTCATCTGTATCGGGATTTCTGCCGGGTATTATCAGCAGCAGAAGAAGAGAAACAAAGAGTGGGATCTGATCTACATTCCCAAAACAGAAGACGGCACAAATGATTTCTGGACTTCTCTTATTTCCGGAACGCAGATGGCAGCAAAAGAGTACGGGGCAAAAATTAAGATCATGGCGCCCGAACGGGAACAGGACGTAAAAAAACAGGAAGAGCTTTTAGAACAGGCGGTAAAAGAAATGCCGGATGCGATTTTATTTTCTCCGTCCAGTTATTCCTCAAAGGCGTATGAAAAGGCTCTGAAAACAGCGAAAGAGCAGGGGACAGTTATCACATTTATTGATTCGTATACGGAATCGGGAGAACAGGATCTTATGGTTTCTACTGATAATCTGGACGCGGGAAAAAAACTTGGAAAATATGCCGCGGATCTTTTGAAACCGGATGGGACAATTGCCATTGTAAGTCACGTCCAGGGAGTATCCACGGCAATGGAGAGAGAGGAAGGTTTCAGGAAAGGTCTTGGGAAACTGGAAAAAAATGTGGTCGAGGTGGTATACTGCAATTCTGTTTATGAGCGTTCTTATGAACTGACAAAAGAGCTTTTAAGAAAATATCCGGATCTTCAGATGATCGCGGGGATGAATGAGTATTCCTCCGTGGGAGCTGCCAGAGCCGTAAAGGAGATGGGAGTTCAGGACAGAGTAAAGGTTGTGGGAATTGACAGCTCCCAGGAAGCGATTCAGCTTATGGAGCAGGGCATTTTTCAGTGCTTTGTGGTACAGAAAGCTTTTAAGATGGGGTATATGAGCGTCCGGGAAACCCTTCGCTACCTGGAAGGGGAGGAAGTAAATCCCTTTCTCGATTCCGGCTGTCAGATCGTCACACCGGAGAATATGTATGACAGAGAGGTGGAAAAGCTGCTTTTTCCTTTTAAATCGCAGAGTCCCTCTTTACAAAAAAATCAGTAAAAAATAAGAAAAAGGTTAAAAATTTATGGTATCGTAAATTTTTAACCTTTTTTTATAAGATATTCCATTAAAATTTTAAGAAACAGGTTCTATAATATTTACAGTTGGCAGGCAGACCGCGTTTGCGGTGAGAAGGCCGTGACCAAATAAGGGAAAGAATGGAGGGAGAATTGTGGGAGAAGTTATCTTAACCATGAAAGGCATAGACAAGTCGTTCCCCGGTGTACACGCACTTGACCATGTAGACCTTGAAATCAGAAAAGGCGAAGTTCATGCCCTGATGGGAGAGAACGGAGCAGGTAAGTCCACACTGATGAAGGTACTGACAGGTATTTACAGCAAGGATTCCGGAACCATTACCTACGAGGGAAAGGACGTAACATTTTCCAACCCGAGAGAAGCCCAGGACGCAGGTATCGTGATCGTGCACCAGGAGCTTAACATGATGAACCATCTGACAGTGGCGCAGAACATTTTCATCGGACGTGAGATGATGAGCGGAAAACTCATCAACGACAAAAAGATGAATGAGGAAGCGAGAAAGCTGTTTGCGCAGTTAAACATCGACATCGACCCGACTGAGAAGATGGGAAATCTTACCGTAGGAAAACAGCAGATGTGTGAAATTGCAAAAGCGATTTCCCATGATGCAAAGGTAATTATTTTTGACGAACCGTCAGCAGCGCTTACAGAGACGGAGATCGAAGAGCTTTTCAAGATCATTCGGGACCTCCGGGAGAAGCAGCTTGGAATCGTATACATATCCCATCGAATGGACGAGATCAAAGTCATTACAGACAGAGTAACCGTCATGAGAGACGGAGGATATGTGGGAACTCTAATCACAAAAGAATCCACAAAGGACGACATCATCAACATGATGGTAGGCCGTGTCATTTATGAAGACCCGAAGACAGAGAGTACGGTAGCGCCGGATGCGCCTGTAGTTCTGAAGGTAGAACACTTAAATGCAGGAAGAATGGTGCGCGACGTAAGCTTTGAGCTTCATAAAGGAGAGATCCTGGGATTCTCCGGACTTATGGGAGCGGGAAGAACAGAGACAGCGAGAGCGCTGTTCGGAGCGGACCCGAAGGAGAGCGGAGACATCTATGTAAATGGAGAAAAAGTGGATATTAAAAACCCGATGGATGCAGTAAAATGCGGAATCGGATACCTTTCCGAGGACCGTAAGAGATACGGGATCGTAGTGGGAAAGAGTGTGGCAGAGAATACCACAATGGCAACAATGGGCGAGTTTATGAAGGGAATCTTCATCAATAAGAAGAAAGAACGGGAGATCGCCCAGCAGTATGTAGAATCCTTAAAGACAAAGACTCCGAATGTAGACCAGTTAGTGGTAAACCTGTCAGGAGGAAACCAGCAGAAAGTCGTTATTGCAAAATGGCTTGTAAGGAACTGTGACATACTAATCTTCGATGAGCCTACAAGAGGAATCGACGTAGGAGCGAAGAGTGAGATTTATCACTTAATGAATGAACTGGTAGCAGCAGGAAAGTCGATTATCATGATTTCCTCTGAGATGACAGAAATTTTAAGAATGAGTGACCGTATCGTGGTAATGTGCGAGGGTAAGAAGACAGGGGAAATCGATATTTCCGAGGCAACCCAGGAGAACATTATGCATGCGGCAACCCTTAGAAATTAGGAGGAACGGAAATGGAAAAATTTAAAAACAGTCCATTTGTGAAAAAAGTTGGATTTAACCGAATTGTTTTATGCGGTGTACTTCTTCTGATGTACATTGTATTCGCAGTCATCAGCCCTACATTCCTTAGCTATTCCCGTATTTTAAGTGCGCTGAACTATGCGTACTTCCTGGGATTTTTAGCACTGGGCGTTACTTTTGTAATTGCAACCGGCGGAATTGACTTTTCCATTGGACCGGTTATGTTCTGTGCAGCTTTAGTAGGCGGACGTCTTCTTACAAAAGACGGTGTACCGGTTGCAGTAGCACTTCTCGTATGTATTGCAGTTGGTCTTGTGTTTGGTATTATGAACGGATTTTTAGTAGCGTATATGGGACTTCCGTCCTTCATCTCTTCTATGGCTCTTATGATGCTTGCAAAAGGTGTTGGTTCTGTATTTACAGCAACACAGTCTGTAAGCTGGCCGCAGGCAACAGATGAAAACGGGCTCGGCTGGTACCGTAACCTGATCCGTATGGAAATCGGCGGTGTGGATATTCCGACAGGTCTGATCATTCTCCTGATTGTTGCAGTAATCTGCGCGATCATCCTGAATAACACAAAGATCGGACGTTATATCCTCTGTCTTGGAAGCAACAAAGAGGCAGTTCGTCTTTCCGGTGTAAACGTAAAAAAATGGGAAATGATCGCATATGTGATCTGCGGTACTCTTGCAGGATTTGCAGCTATCGCATATGTAGGAGCTTATACAACAGTACAGCCTGGTCTTGGTGATACCTTTAACAATGATGCAATCGCAAGCTGTGTAATGGGTGGAACTTCTATGGCAGGCGGTGTGGCTTCCATCGGAGGAAGTATTATCGGTGTCATGATCATCTCTCTTCTTCAGGAAGGTATTCTGGCAATGGGCTTCCAGAAGGATTATCAGTATGTAATTACCGGTATTATCGTAATTCTGGCTGTTTACGCCGATGTACGAAGCAAAAAGAGAAAGAACTAATCAATCATTAGAAAGGACATATAGGTGAAGACATGGGTGAAGTCATTTTAACAATGAAAGGCATAGACAAGTCGTTCCCCGGTGTACACGCACTTGACCATGTAGACCTTGAAATCAGAAAAGGCGAAGTTCATGCCCTGATGGGAGAGAACGGAGCAGGTAAGTCCACACTGATGAAGGTACTGACAGGTATTTACAGCAAGGATTCCGGAACCATTACCTACGAGGGAAAGGACGTAACATTTTCCAACCCGAGAGAAGCCCAGGACGCAGGTATCGTGATCGTGCACCAGGAGCTTAACATGATGAACCATCTGACAGTGGCGCAGAACATTTTCATCGGACGTGAGATGATGAGCGGAAAACTCATCAACGACAAAAAGATGAATGAGGAAGCGAGAAAGCTGTTTGCGCAGTTAAACATCGACATCGACCCGACTGAGAAGATGGGAAATCTTACCGTAGGAAAACAGCAGATGTGTGAAATTGCAAAAGCGATTTCCCATGATGCAAAGGTAATTATTTTTGACGAACCGTCAGCAGCGCTTACAGAGACGGAGATCGAAGAGCTTTTCAAGATCATTCGGGACCTCCGGGAGAAGCAGCTTGGAATCGTATACATATCCCATCGAATGGACGAGATCAAAGTCATTACAGACAGAGTAACCGTCATGAGAGACGGAGGATATGTGGGAACTCTAATCACAAAAGAATCCACAAAGGACGACATCATCAACATGATGGTAGGCCGTGTCATTTATGAAGACCCGAAGACAGAGAGTACGGTAGCGCCGGATGCGCCTGTAGTTCTGAAGGTAGAACACTTAAATGCAGGAAGAATGGTGCGCGACGTAAGCTTTGAGCTTCATAAAGGAGAGATCCTGGGATTCTCCGGACTTATGGGAGCGGGAAGAACAGAGACAGCGAGAGCGCTGTTCGGAGCGGACCCGAAGGAGAGCGGAGACATCTATGTAAATGGAGAAAAAGTGGATATTAAAAACCCGATGGATGCAGTAAAATGCGGAATCGGATACCTTTCCGAGGACCGTAAGAGATACGGGATCGTAGTGGGAAAGAGTGTGGCAGAGAATACCACAATGGCAACAATGGGCGAGTTTATGAAGGGAATCTTCATCAATAAGAAGAAAGAACGGGAGATCGCCCAGCAGTATGTAGAATCCTTAAAGACAAAGACTCCGAATGTAGACCAGTTAGTGGTAAACCTGTCAGGAGGAAACCAGCAGAAAGTCGTTATTGCAAAATGGCTTGTAAGGAACTGTGACATACTAATCTTCGATGAGCCTACAAGAGGAATCGACGTAGGAGCGAAGAGTGAGATTTATCACTTAATGAATGAACTGGTAGCAGCAGGAAAGTCGATTATCATGATTTCCTCTGAGATGACAGAAATTTTAAGAATGAGTGACCGTATCGTGGTAATGTGCGAGGGTAAGAAGACAGGGGAAATCGATATTTCCGAGGCAACCCAGGAGAACATTATGCATGCGGCAACCCTTAGAAATTA
>OCAM01001180.1_pt1 | contig 15106 bp, 15 predicted proteins | sample 1538281 | NCBI WGS metagenome assembly OCAM01 (sample SAMEA2580273, study PRJEB22360) | human gut metagenome | biome: human gut; feature: human-associated habitat; material: faeces | place: Denmark | collected 2008/2010 | reverse complement strand
TAAGCGGTGCAGAGAATATTGAAAAAGCGGCTGCAACAGAGAACGGATATGTGGTTACTGTAAAAGAAAAAGGATACGGCGGCGATATTTTAATGGACGTTTCCTTTGAGACAGACGGAGAAACAATCTCATATGTTTCTGTTACAGAACACAGTGAGACAGAAGGTCTTGGCGCGAGAATCGCAGAAGAAGAATTTTCCGGGCAGTTTGTGGGAATGAAAGCGCCTGTATATCTTCCGGGAATGAGCGGCGGAGAAGAGGCGGCTCCTGCAGAGAAAAAGGCAACGGAAGGCGCAGCAGAATTAGAAGGTGCGGTATTACAGGACGGCACATATGAAGCAAAAGGCGAGGCTGATGACAGCGGCTTTGCAGACCAGGTTACCATGACAGTAAAAGACGGAAAAATCACAGAAGTAAACTGGGATTCCATCGGAGAGGACGGAAGCAAGAAGAGCGTGCTGTCTGAAAGCGGCGAATATGTAATGACAGAGGACGGTCCGACATGGGCAGAGCAGGCGAAAGCGCTGACAGAAGCTCTTGTGGAAAATCAGAATCTTACCTTCCTTACAATGGACGAGCAGGGAAAAACAGACGCGGTATCCGGAGTAAGCATTCCCGTAGGCGGTTTTGCAGCACTTGCGGAGCAGTGCCTCAATGAAGCAGCCGGTGTGGAGACTGAGGAAACAGCAGAAGAACCGGCAGCAGAGGAAAACAAAGAGAGCGCGGAAGCGGGAACAGGCGAGGTGCAGGCAGTATCCGGCGCAACCATTTCTTCTACTGCAGCAGTAACAGGCATTAACGAGGCATATGAATTTTTACAGACAGTAAAATAAAGAAAGCGGAGGATTTGGTATGAAATTAAAATATCCGGCAGAAGCCTTCGCCCTTGGAATTATTTTGTTTTCCGCCGGGATGAAGGAAGCCTTTAGCGCCGGGATTCTGATTATTCTGGCAGTTGTATTTGGAGAATTCCTGAAAAATCTTTTAAAGCCGGTTGTTCCGGACTGGAGTTTAAAAGCGTGTGTGCTGATTGGAACAGGTTCCGTCAGCGCAAGTACGTTTCTCCTCGGATTTTCCGCTCTTGGAATTTCTGTAGATACAAAGACATGGCTGATTACGTTTGTGATCGGACTTCTGGCTGCCCGCCATGTGCTGAAAGAAGACCTGGATGGGGAGTATGGAGATTTATTCTGGGAATGCGCCATTATCTGGGGATTCTGGATTTTACTGGCAGCAGTGAGAGAATTTTGCGCAGGAGGAAGTATTTTCGGATACACGCTTCTGGAAGCAGAATTTCAGTCAAAGAAATTCCTTGATATGACATTTGGATTTATCTGTGCAGGACTTTCCCTTGCATTCACAAACGGCGTTCTGAAAAAAAGAAGCACAGGAACAAACGGGCTTTTCCCGGTTGTTCCGGCAGTTCTCTTTTCACAGCCATTTGTGATGGCAAGTTTTGGAGAGACATTAGGATTTATCTGGGCAGTATTTGTACCTGTTGTTCTCTTTATTTCCGTAAAAAAGACGCTGCGGTTTGCGAGGACAGGAAGAGCCTACAGAGGACTTCCGGTGGAAATGCTGGCAATGGGATTCATTTATATGATTCTCAGTATTTATTAAGAACAGGGAAGTTCCCTGAACTTTGAATATTATATTTAAAGAGGGTATCGCTGAGCGATACCCTCTTTTTCTTCGGGGAGTTATTGCACGTCTGCGGGAAAACCGCTGCTGTAGAGAAATTTTCCTTCTTCTGTGATAAAAACTGCCTCTGTATTTTCAAGGCTTTCCACAAGTTCCATTCCTTTTTCTGCTCCGAGAGCAAAACAGGAGGTGCTTAATGCGTCTCCGTCAACAGATTTATCGGAAAGAATTGTCACAGAGACAAGCCCGTTTTCATAAGGCATACCTGTTTTTGGATTTAAAATATGGTGGTATAAAACACCGTCTTTTTTGAAATATCGCTCATAAATTCCGGAAGAGACAACCGATTTATCGGAAACTTCTATGGTGACGGCAGTTTCTCCTCTGTCTGAAAATGGTTTCTGAATGCCAATTTTAAAGGGAGTTCCGTCTGGCTGGCTGCCAATACAGAGAACATTTCCGCCAAGGTTGATGATTCCGCTTGTTACCCCTTCCGATACAAGAAATTCTTTTATTTTATCGGCAATATAGCCCTTTGCAATGGCTCCCAGATCAAGTCCCATTCCTTCTTTTTCAAAGTGAATGCCATTTCCTTCCAGAGTTATATTTTTATAATCCACAAGAGGAAGGGCGTCTTCCAGTGCTGCTGCTTCAGGAATGACTTTTTCTTCTGATGTGAAATCCCAGAGAGAGGATACAGGGGCAAGAGAAAGGTCGAATGCGCCATTGGAAAGCTCTGAGTAATGAAGCCCTTTTTCCACAAGTTCCGCTGTTTCCGGAGATACCTCAAAAAATCTGTTTTTTTTCGGAAGTGTTCCGTGATTCAGCTTATAAATTTCACTGTCAGAAAGCGTTCGGCTGAAAAGCTCTTCGTACTTATCGCAGAGCGCCATTGCCTTGTCGAGTAATTCCGGTTTTACCTCATCGTAAACTGTAATTTTGATCATGGTATTTAATTTAAAGCCTGTGACAGATACAGGTTCCTGACGTTCATTTTGCTGCTTCTGATAAAAAAAGAAAAACGAAGAGAAGAGAAGAATGAGAGCCATACAGGCAGCGGTAATTTTATATTTTCTGTTCATAAAGTCTCCTTTTGTTTTTATCGTGCATTTTAAGCACAGCCTATTGTATAGTGACAGACGCTCTGTTGTCAAGACAGGCAGATAAAAATAAATTTTTATATTGACATATGCTAATAACTGTATTATAGTAATAATTAGCATATGCCAATAAAAGGAGAAGAGACATGCCAAGACCAAGTAAACCGAGAAAAGTAAAAGGACTTCCGAAAAATACCGGCTTTTGCCCGAAGGGACAGCCGGAGTGCAGTCACCCCATTATTTTAAATGTGGAGGAATATGAAACGATCCGCCTGATTGATTATGTGGGGCTGACGCAGGAAGAATGCGCCCTCTCTATGGGAGTGGGACGCGCCACTGTGCAGAGTCTGTATGTGGAAGCGCGGAAAAAGCTTGCCAGGTTTGTGGTAGAGGCGTCAGGACTTCTTATTGAGGGCGGAAATTATGAAATCTGCTCAGGAGAAACTATTGGCACAAATATAAAAAAAGAAAAAGGAGATTTGATTATGAAGATTGCAGTTACTTACGAAAATGGACAGGTATTTCAGCATTTTGGACACACAGAGCAGTTTAAAATTTATGAAGCAGAAGATGGAAAAGTTGTAAAAGAGGAAGTTGTTGACACAAATGGAAGCGGTCACGGCGCTCTCGCAGGTTTCTTAAAAGAAAAAGGAGTAGATACTTTAATCTGCGGAGGAATCGGCGGCGGTGCAAGAAATGCCCTTGCAGAAGCAGGAATCCGTCTTTTCCCGGGAGCAGCAGGAGATGCGGACGCACAGGTAGCTTCCTTCCTTTCCGGAAACTTAAATTATAACCCGGATACCATGTGCAACCACCATCACCATGAAGAAGGACATACATGCGGAGATCACGGCTGCGGAGAAGGACATCACTGTGGAAATCACTAAGGATTGTACTCTTTGCCCGAGAGAATGTCATGTAAATCGTGAGAATAAAAAGCGGGGATACTGCGGCATGGACAGCAGAATATATGCTGCCCGCGCCTTCATATGTGGGAAGAACCCTGCATTTCCGGAGAAAAAGGTTCGGGAGCCGTATTTTTTTCCGGCTGTGGTCTTCGCTGCATTTTCTGCCAGAACCGGGAGATTGCCATAGGAAAAGACGGAAAAGAAATTTCGGTGGAAAAGCTGGGAGAAATTTTTCTTAACCTGGAAAAGCGGGGTGCAGCCAATATTAATCTCGTAACAGGGGCGCACTATGTTCCGCAGATCAGAGAAGCCCTGCGCATCGCAAAAGAGAAGGGATTATCTGTTCCTGTTGTATATAATTCAAGCGGATATGAGAAGGTGGAGACTTTAAAACTTCTGGAAGGATATGTGGATGTGTATCTTCCTGATTTTAAATATATGGAAGCTTCTCTTGCAGAGGCGTTTTCAAATGCGCCTGATTATCCGGAGCGGGCAAAGGAAGCAGTAGAAGAGATGGTGCGCCAGACAGGGAAATGTGTGTTTAATGAAGAAGGATATATAGAAAAGGGAACGATCGTAAGACATCTGATTCTTCCGGGACATACTGTAAATTCTAAAAAAGTGTTGGATTATCTTCATAATACATATGGAAATAAAATTTTTATCAGCATCATGAATCAGTATACGCCTGTGTATGAGCAGAAAGTATACAAGGAACTGAACCGGAAAGTGACGGAAAGGGAATATAAAAAAGTCCTGGATCATGCTCTGGAAATTGGTGTGGAAAACGGATTCTGGCAGACGGGTGATACCGCAAAGGAAAGTTTTATTCCTTCCTTTAATTATGAAGGGCTTGATTAAAAAATGCCGTAAAAGGAAGGAGGCCGGTACTTTCGTACCGGCGCGTATGAAAAAGAAAAATATTTAATTAAGAAAGACTTATTGCTTTCTACAAGTATTAATATAACTGAAAAATGTGAAAAAAGTGTGATGTACATTTGAAAAAAATGTGAAGGCAGTAAATTTTATGAGAATTTTTTCCACGTATTCTTTGTAAAGAGAAGGAGAAGAGGGAAAATCTCAAGTCTTCCTGCAAGCATATCAAAAATCAGCACACATTTTGCAAGGGGTGAAAACAGGGAAAAATTCTCCGTGGGACCAACAAGTTCAAGGCCGGGACCGATATTATTTAAGGTTGCGGCAACGGCTGTAAAGTTGGTTGTAAGGTCGTACTCATCAAGCCCCAGAATCAGAACCGAACCGGCAAAGATTAAAATATAAACAGCCATAAAAATATTTGTGGAGCGGACAACCTCATGCGGAATGGGTTTCCGGTCCATTTTTATTTTTTTGATGGCATTCGGGTGCAGGTAAAGGTGGAGTTCTTTGGCTGCTGTTTTAAACAGGATAACAAGACGGGATACTTTAATTCCACTGCCTGTACTTCCGGCGCAGGCTCCTACAAACATAAGGAGAACAAGGATCGTTTTGGAAAAAACAGGCTACTGGTTAAAGTCAGTTGTGGTATATCCTGTAGTTGTAATAATCGAGCCAACCTGAAACGCAGACTGTTGAAGAGCTACCCACAAACATATGCGCTGTGTTTATAGCAATGGCAAGTATGGAGGCACCGATAATACCGAGGTAATAGCGAAGCTCCTCCACCTTAAATGCCTGAACAAATTTCTTTGTGAGAAGAAGAAAATACACATTGAAATTTACGCCAAACAAAATCATAAATATGGTAACAACTACCTGAATATAGGTGCTGTAACCTCCGACGCTGTCGTTTCGGATGCAAAATCCTCCTGTTCCGGCTGTGCCGAAAGAGATACATAAGGTATCAAAAAGCGGCATTTTTCCAATAAGAAGCAAAACAATCTGAAGTACAGTAAGACCAAAATAAATGGTGTAAAGAATTTTTGCAGTGGACTGTACTTTTGGGACGAGCTTTCCAACAGAAGGACCCGGGCTTTCCGCTTTCATAAGATTCATATGGTATCCGCCTGCAAGAGGGAGAAGCGCCAGGATAAATACAAGTACCCCCATACCGCCAATCCAGTGAGTAAAGCTTCTTCATATCAGGATACAGTGTGGAAGTACCTCCACGTCTGTAAAAATACTGGCTCCCGTTGTGGTGAAGCCGGATACTGTCTCGAACAGCGCGTCTACAGGGCTTGAAAGGCTTCCGGAAAGGAGAAACGGAACAGATCCCATAATACTTAAAACAATTCAGCTAAGAGCGACAGCGACAAACCCTTCTTTTGTGTAAAAGGCTCTTTTTCTGGGTTTTTTTAACGTGAGGGGGATTCCAATGGCAACGCATACAGCCATAGTAATGAGAAAGGCAAAGCCTGATTTTTCCCCGTAAATCACGGCTGTCATACAGGGAAGCAGCATAAAAGCAGCCTCCAGATTTAAAATCCAGCCAATAATATAAAAGATAATGGAATAATTCATAATCGCTCCCTTACCTTTCCAGAATATCGCTGATGTCGCGAAGCCCTTTGTTTGTAGTGACGATCATAACCGTATCTCCCGGCTGGATCGTATCGTTTCCCCGCGGGATCCGTATAGAGCCATGACGGTGTCTTCCTCCTGTAACTGTTCTGCAAGGGTGCAGCCGACTTTTCCGCATCCAACGATAATTATCTGCATAATTTCCTCCAAATATAATTGATTGCTTTATAATCACAGCTATTATAACACCGGGGTATGGAATTTGAAATAGAAAAATTAATGGAATCTTTATATTATTAAGTTATAATTTGTAAAATCTTAATTTTAAAATAAAGAAATTATTATTTGAAACTTTTTCATCGATCTGTTTATCTAATAGATGAGAAGAAAAATAAGAGGAAGGAGGCGGTACTTTGCCTGATTTAATACAAAAAGCAATAAATGGGGACGCGGAAGCATTTCTTGAGCTGATGGATAAACATTCTCTTGCCATGTACAAAGTGGCGATCGGGATTCTGAAAAATGACGATTACGCGGCAGACGCCATACAGGATACGATTCTTACCTGTTTTGAAAAGCTCCATACCTTACAGAAACCGGAATATTTTAGAACCTGGCTGATTCGTATTTTAATCAATGAATGCAGGCAGATTCTGGCACATTACAGAAAGATAGAATTTTCCGGAACAGAGAGGGAGATTCCACAGCAGGATATGTCGCTTGCAGAGTTTGAGTTTAAAGAAATGCTGGAAATGACAGATGAAAAATACAGAGAAGTTCTGATTCTTTATTATATGGAGGGATTTAAAATCTCAGAGATTGCTGCTCTTCTCGGCATAAATGAGAATACAGTAAAAACGCGTCTTACAAGAGCAAGGGAGCAGATCAGGGTATTTTATTCAGAATCTATATCAAAGAAAGGAGGACAGGCGTATGGAGAGAAAGGAATGGACAGAAGAGACAACGGACAAAAAAATAGAAGAGACATTAAACAGGGAATTTCCTCTTCCGGCACAGGTGGAACGGGCAAAGAGAGCGGCATTTGAGGAAATCAGAAACCGTGTGAAAGCAGCAGAAGAAAAGGAATGCGGCAGAAGAGGAAAAACAGAGGAAAAACGTAGAAGGAGAAAAATGCAGCTTACCTGGACTCTTTCAACAGCGGCGGCTATTACCTTGTTTCTTGCCGTATGCGTGGCAAATCCGGCAGTAGTCAGAAGCATTCCCATTCTGGGAAATCTTTTTGAGGAGCTTGGAAGTTCACAGGCATATCAGGGCGATTATGAAGAGTACGCAGAGCCTTTAAAAGAGCCGGAAGAAGCAGAAACTACAGAGAAACAGGAGCAGAAGAAAAAAGAAGAGGGCTTATATACAAAAACATCAGATGGCGTGACGGTCACTCTGTCGGAAGTATACTGCAATGAGGCAGCTCTTTACCTGTCGCTTTTGATCGAATCAGAAGAAGAGTTTCCTCCTGTGCGGGAGCAGGACGGAAAGCCGGTTATCGATATTTTAAGATCGGATATTTCTTTCAGCTACAGGGAAGATTTTCAGTTACAGGGTAATTATCTGGACGGGAGATTTTTAAATAATAAAACGTATGCAGGCATATTAAGGCTGAATCTGGAGGATACAAAATGGAACGGGGAAGAGACAGACGCTTCCATTCAGATTCCGGAAAACTTTACCATGAACCTGAATATCCATGAGATCACAGGTCATCTTCCCGAGAATTTTAAAGGGGAAATACCGGAAAAAGCAGCCTGCTGTGAGCGAGACTGGAAATTCAGAGGGGAATGGGATTTTGCAGTGGAGGTTACAAAAGATAACACAAAGACAGTGACGAAGGAGCTTTCTCTTACAGATGAAAACGGAGCAGGAGTGCTGTCCGTGACAAAGACGCCATTTGAGCTTTCTCTCGACATAAACGACCCGGAAGCAAGATATGCAGCAGTGGTTCTTGACGCAGAGGGAAATCCTCTTTCTCCAGGCGGTTTTGCAGGAACAGAGGGAGAGTATGCCATCGGGGAACATGATGTTTCTACGATATACGTGTATGTGTGCGACGCTTTGGAGTATATGGACGAATTGAAGGGATATTACTGGTCGGACACATATGAGGAACAGAAAAAGACGAAAACTTTTAGAGAACTTCTTGATGAGAGAGCAATTTATCATCAGGAAGTGCTATTTGAGTAATCAATCAATATCTGTATGAAAAAAAATAATATGGGACTGGAATTTGTCAGCACTTTTCTTTATTCTGGAATAGATTTTGATTCAGGTATTCTTTTGGATTTTTTCCAGTTCGTTCCCGGAAAGCTCTGGCAAATCGGCTGGAATTGCTGAAACCAGTAAGCTGTGAAATCTGAGAAACAGAATATCGTCCGCTTAAAAGAAGGGGAATACTCTGACTTATCCGGTAATCTGTAAGATATTGATGAATGGTTTTTTGTGTCATTTTTTTAAACAGACGGCAGCATGTTTCTCTTGTAAGATGTATCTGAAGAGATATATCACGCAGAGAAAGAGGCTCTTCATAGTGAGCATGGATATAATCCAAAATAAGCTGAAGACGCGAAAAATCTTCCTCATTGGAAGGCGTCCAGTCTTTGAGTTTTTCCTGATTTTCTGTAATAATATTAAAAAAGGCATCACAAATCAGACTTTTTATTTTTAACTGAAATCCATATGGCTTTTCAGAAAAATACTTGTCTGTTTTCAGAAAAAACTCTATGATTTTCCAATCTTTTTCACATGAAGAATCCAGAAGAATAAAGGGGAGTTTCAGGTTGCTGAGAAAAGAACGAAAATAGTTTTTTTCAATATCGCTTCCCCATGAATCATAAAGAAATACAGGCTGTATCAGAATGGTAAGAAGCTGTACGTCTTCACCTTTAAAGGGGGCGGTACTGTGAGGAACATTGGAATTTATCAGGAGCGCCTTTCCCGGCATAAGAGTAATTGTTTCCTGATGAATCTGGTAGCGGACGGTTCCTTTTTGGGCAATAACAAATTCAATGGTAGGGTGCCAGTGACATTGAATACAATGGTCATGAAAAAAACGGAGATTGTCATGATGGACTGTCATGGGAAAGGTATCTGTTCCGTGATTACATATTTCTTTTTGTTGCTGGTCCACTTTTATTGTACGCAGTTTCATTGGGTTTCCTTTCTGGATTAAGTTTGATTTCTTTTATTATAATTATGGATCAGTATATTTTCAAGAAGGAGAAAAGGGAAAATGAAAAGTTTTTCAAAAGAAATGGATTTAACAGAAGGAAGCCCTTTTTGGTCGCTGTGGAGATTCGCACTTCCTGTCATAGGCGGTAATCTTTTTCAGCTTTTTTACACTCTGGCAGATTCTGTGATTGTGGGAAAAACGCTGGGAGCACAGGCACTGGCAGCAGTAGGTTCAACAAGTATCATTGTTTATTTTGTACTCTGTTTTATACAGGGATTTACAAACGGTTTTGGTATATGCCTTGGCCAGAGATGTGGTGCAAAAGATGAAAAAGGAATGAAAAAAAGTATTGCGGTTTCGCTGGTATTGAGCCTTATTTTCACAGTTGTTGTAACGGTATTATGCTGTGGATTGTCTCACCCTGTTTTAAGGATAATGCAAACGCCGGAGGATATTTATAATGATGCTTATGCTTATATGTTTGTAGTTCTTCTGGGAACCGGAGCAACTGTTTTTTATAATATGATTTCTAATATTTTAAGAGCGTTGGGAGACAGCAGAACACCGCTTTATTTTCTAGTTTTTTCTTCTATGTTAAATGTGATTCTTGACATTATATTTATCGTGCCTTTTCATATGGGAGTGGCTGGAGCTGCATGGGCAACGGTTCTTTCGCAGCTTATTTCCTCTATATGCTGTCTTATATCCGGGCTGAAAGCATTTCCGGTCCTTCATTTAAGAAAAGATGATTTTTGGGGAATAAAAGAAACTGCAAAAGCACATGTAAAACTGGGATTTACTATGGGATTTCAGATGTCGGTAATGTGTATTGGACAGCTTTCTATGCAGGCTTCAGTTAATGGACTTGGGTCTGCAGCTGTGGCAGGATATACAGCAGCCACAAAAGCAGATCAGTTTTCTGTTCTTGTAAATAATGCGATGATGACTGCTATATCTAATTATGTGGCGCAGAATTACGGAGCTGGAAAAAGCGATAGAATTCGCAGAGGAGTTCGTGCCTGTCTCGTTCAGACAGAGACATTAAATGCAGTAATGTGTGTGTGTATTCTTCTTTTGCGAAAGCAGATCGTAGAACTTTTTATGACAAATCCATCGGCTGAAATTATTGCATATTCAGATGGATATTTAAATATAGTAGCTCCATGTTATTTTCTTTTGGGACTGCTTGCCGTGTATAGGACTTCCATACAGAGTATGCAAAACAGCATTGCTCCTTTTGCTGCCTGTATGATTGAGCTTGCGATGAGAATAGGAAGTACAACAATATTGACAAATTTTATTGGATACTATGGCGTTAGCTTCGCAAGCCCCCTTGCCTGGGCTGGTGCATGTGCGCTTTTAATACCTGTTTATTATAAAATGATGAAGAATACACCCTCGCCATAAAGCGAGGGTGGCGTTCTTTAATGGCAGTTTTTCTGCTCCTTGGAGTGGGGAATCGGCATATCAAAGCTTGGGTTAAAGGCATAGAAGTTCTTTGCATCAAGCTCTTCCTGAATGGAGCGGAGAGCTTCACCAAATCTCTGGAAATGCACAACTTCACGCGCCCGGAGGAACTTGATCGGGTCTGCGATTTCCGGCATATCCCGGACAACGCGCAGAATGTTGTCATACGTGCTTCTGGCTTTCTGTTCTGCAGCAAGGTTTTCGTGAAGGTCGGTGATAGGGTCGCCCTTACTCTGGAACTCGCAGGCATTAAAAGGAATACCGCCTGCTGCCTGCGGCCAGATGCCAACTGTGTGGTCGATATAATAAGGACCAAAACCGGAATTTTTAATTTCTTCCATAGAAAGGTTTCGGGTAAGCTGATGGACAATGGTGGATACCATCTCAAGGTGCGCCAGCTCTTCTGTGCCTACATCGTTCAGAACTGCAGTTGCCATCCGGTTCGGCATGGAGAACCGCTGTGACAGGTATCGCATGGAAGCGCTTATTTCTCCATCCGGTCCGCCGCATGGCACACAGACATAAGAAATGCTAAGAGTAAAAGAAATTTTACAAGTGATTTTATATAATATAACATCAGGAAATAATATCAAAATAAAGCGTATTGGAGGCTTTATCAAACAGGATTTCATCAGTGAAAGACTGTAAAAAAAGCCTCTTTTTTTCATTGGAAATTTGCGTGTCCCGAAAAATTTCATCAAAGGAAGAAAGAGAAGATGGGAGAACTGGAGGCTGAGAAACAGGAATAGATAAGTGATGAAGTTTATTTTCCAGTTCTGTTTTCTGTTCCTGAAGCCGAAGCTTGTTTTCCCGGTATTCGGCAAGTGTGTCGATTCCGCTTTCGTAAGCCTCTTTTATCCGCTGTTTCCGAAGAACCAGATTTTCAATCTGCTGTTTGAGAGCTTTTTCTTCACGGAGCCTTAAGCGGGAAGAGTCTGTGGAGGGAAAAACTTCATAAAACAGGAAAGGTGATATGTTTTCAGAAACCCACTGAAAATAAGTAAGGACAGAGGCTTCCACTTTTTTCAGGGAAATATTGACTGGCGTTTCGTGAATGCCTTTTGCATATTTCCAGCAGGTAAAGATGCGGCAGTTTTTAGAGCCGCCGAAAGCAAGGGCTGCGTGACAGAGAGAGCATTTTAAAATGCCGGACATCCAGTGTTTTTCAACGGAAGCGGGAGTGGAAGGCTGTGATATTTTTTTTGAATGTAAAAGCTTCATTCTGGCTTCATATTGCTCTTTTGAAAGGCGTGTTTCATGGCTTCCTTCAAAGGAAATGCCGTTCCATGTGACGGTTCCGGCATAAAACGGATTTTCCAGAATACGGGTCACGGCTCTTCTGTCGAATGGATTGCCCCGCTTTGTGTGGTAGGAAAGGGTATTGCAAAGGCTGGCAATTCGGGAAGGAGAAAGATGGCAGGAGTCAAATTGTTCCATAATAAAGGCTACGGTTTCAAATTCTTTTTCGTTGATCACAAAAGGTCTGCCTTTTCCCACTGCATCATATCCAAGACATGGACATGTCTGGTATCCCTGGCGAAGGGCTTTTTCTTTCATTCCCCGTTTTACCTCCCCGGAAAGGCGTATGGAATAGTATTCGTCCATCCATTCAATGATCCGCTCGATCAGAGTGCCGAAAGGCCCGTCTGACAGAGGCTCGGAAACACTGATGACTTCTACGTCGTCTTTTTTCAGCATACTTTTGTATACAATAGATTCCTCCTGATTTCTTGCGAAACGGCTGAATTTCCACACAAGAATAACAGAAAAAGGATGCGCAGAGGATTTTGCAAGCGCGATCATTTTCTGAAATTCGGGACGTTTTTCAGCGCTTCTGCCGGAAATGCTTTCTGTGAAAATAAAATCCTCCGGTATGTGAATGCGATTTGTTCTGGCATATTCCAGACAGAGCCGCTTCTGTGCGTCCGGGGAAAGCTCATCCTGGCTGTGTGTGGAGACGCGGATATATAAGGCGCCTGCAGAGAATGCCTGCTTCTGTTCCATAATCTCACCTCGTCACAGAATATGAGGAAAATGGAGAAAAAGAACAGAGACAATCTTTTTTTCATATGATAGAAAAAAGTGCGGAGGCGTTTATGAAACCGCAGGTAATCCCAAGATTTTGTATAGAAGGACGGTATTACAGGAAGGAGGAGCTTTCGGAGGAACAGGTCAGAAAGATTCTGGAAAAACGTCTGGAAAAAGCAATGGACGCCATTCACTATAAAAGAAAATCATGAGTGATTTTCTGTGTGCCTGTATTTTCCGGGCGTTGTCCCGAAATGCTTTTTGAAGAGCCGGTTAAAATGCTCGGGATTTTCAAAGCCTGCCATATGGCTGATTTCCGCCACGCTGATGTCTGTTGTGGTAAGAAGAGTGCGGGCTTTCTGAAAACGGAGGCTCTGGATAATCTGGGTAAAGGATTTTCCGGTGTATGCTTTGATAAGCCTGGAGCAGTGTCCCTGGGAAAAATGAAAGGTTTCTGCCAGCTCCTTGAGAGTAACGGAATCAAAATGTTCCTCCATATACTGGATCAGTTCCATACATACCAGATTTCCCTTGCGGGTCATAAGGGGATACTGAATCCGCTCCTCATAATTCTGAAGGATTTTTGCGAAAAGAATCATAAGCTGGCTGTTGAGGATGTTTTCATAATAATTCTTTTTTTCCGTGTATTCCAGAAACATGGTAAGCACATGTTCCCGGAGGGTTTTGTCTCTGTCTGTGTCGAGAATGAGATAGGAGTTTCCTGTATTGGAAAACAGGGACTGGTTAAAAAACAGGGAAATTTTATTTCCGTCATAAAGCATATTGTAAAAAAGGTTTTCGAAAGTTCCACGGCGGATCAGGATATTCAGGACGAGGCTGGGATCAAATACGCTGATGGAGTGGGAGACGTGAGGGGCAAGGAGGCAGAACTGCCCCTCTGTCAGGGTGATTTCGTCCTGGTTGATTTTCTGGGTACAGGAGCCGCAAAGTACATAGGCAAGCTCAAAGAATACGTGTTTGTGGCGGAATGCGGGGGTATAGCGGTTGTGCTTGCTTAAAATAATGCTGTTTTTATTATCTGGAGAAAAGTATGTTTCGTCGGACATGGAGGAGGGCATATATCCGGTGTCTACTTCTGTGATGATCAGGCGGCGGTCAAGAACTTCCTGATAATCCAGACTTTTTAAAAATTCTTCCAGTTTCCACTGCTTTTTATGTGCGTCATAATAGCTTTCATAAAATTTTTCATCTTCATTAAACGCAAGAAGATGACGGTATAATTCTTTTGTTGTCATGGAAAAGCTCCTCCTCCTTTTTCATATTTGTTGTTATCATACCAGAAATATCATGAAACATCAATAAATAAGGTAATTAAATGCAATGGCGGAATTTGTCGTTTTTTCATACAATGTAGGCAGAAAGGGAAACGGAGGTTATATCATGGAAAAACAGCAAATGACCGGAAAGGTCAAAAGAGAAATCTGGAGACAGAGAATCGGATATGGTTCCGCAGATTTTGCGTGCAACCTTATCTGGCAGATGATTTCACTGTATCTGTTATATTTTTATACAGATGTGATGGATCTGAACGAGGTATCAATTGCCCTTATGTTTGTGGTGTGCAGGGTAATTGACGCAGGAACAGACCTGTTAATCGGGTACTGTATTGACAAGACGCATACAAAGTGGGGAAAATCACGCCCGTATTTTCTTTTCGGAGCAGCGCCTTTTGCAATTTTTGCAGTTCTGGCATTTTCCGTGCCGGATATTTCACCAGCAGGAAAACTTGTATATGCTTATGTGACTTACATCGGACTTTCTTTTATGTACACAGTAGTAAATATTCCGATGGCATCGATTCTCCCAAGCCTTACGGCAAGCGCAGAGGAGAGAACGGCTCTTTCCACATCAAGAAAGTTTTTCGGATTTCTGGGAGCTTCTGTTGTAAGCGCTACGGCATTAAAGCTTGTAGACACATTCGGCGGCGGAAACGAGGCTTTGGGCTTTCGTATTGTTATGATCATATTTGGCATTGTAGGCTGCGCGATCTTCTTTTTCACCTTTGCATCTGTAAGGGAGCGTGTGACAACAGTTTCCACACAGGCAACACTTGTGGAAAGTCTGAAATCTCTGGCAAAAAACAGGCCCTGGATTATTTTTGCCTTAAATGTCCTTGTGATGTGGGGCGGATTTTTTATTCAGACAAGCGCCATTGTATACTATTATAAGGCAGTGATCGGAAGCGTGTCACTTTCTGTCAGAGTAGCAACGATCATGTCTGTGGTTCCTATGGCTGCAAACTTTTTTGTCCCTGCTTTTGCAAAACGGCTTGGAAAGAGAAATCTCTATGTCAGTGCGGC
>OCAM01001179.1_pt1 | contig 15117 bp, 19 predicted proteins | sample 1538281 | NCBI WGS metagenome assembly OCAM01 (sample SAMEA2580273, study PRJEB22360) | human gut metagenome | biome: human gut; feature: human-associated habitat; material: faeces | place: Denmark | collected 2008/2010 | reverse complement strand
ACGGCGCAACGACAGTATTTTCCGCGTCAGAAGCGGCAGAGGCATTGAAATATATGTCTTTGGCAGGCTGGGACGCACAGCAGTCCTCTTCGGCTCTTGGCGGCGTCTTAAATCTTGCGGCGGCGTCAGGAATGGGGCTTGGCGAAGCCTCGGATATGGTAACAGATTACCTGAGTGCGTTTGGCATGGAAGCAAGTCAGTCCACTTATTTTGCGGATATGCTGGCTTACGCCCAGTCCAACAGCAACACCACGGCATTGCAGTTAGGTGAAGCCTACCGGAACAGTGCTGCGAATTTACATGCAGCAGGACAAGATGTGGAAACAACGACTTCTTTACTGGAAGCAATGGCGAACCAGGGTTATAAAGGATCAGAAGCCGGAACAGCGCTGGCGGCTACTATGCGTGACATTACCCAAAACATGGAAGATGGCGCCATAAAAATCGGGGAAACTTCAATTGCTGTTCAAAACGAAAAGGGAAACTTCCGGGATTTGACGGATATTCTGACCGATGTAGAAGCTGCTACAGCCGGAATGGGAGATGCGGAAAAGGCAGCCGCATTGGGTTCCACCTTTACCGCGGATTCTATTAAGGCTTTAAACATGATACTTACAGAGGGCATGGGAAAGGTTTCCGGATATGAGGAAGCACTTCGCAAGTCGGCCGGGACATCTGAGGAGATGGCCGGGATTATGACGGATAACCTCAGCGGCGACATAGCGAATATGGAAAGCGCTATGGAAGAGATGAAACTGCAGACTTTTGAAGCTATGGAAGACCCTCTTCGTGATCTGACGCAATATACCACAAATACGGTAATTCCGTCACTGACAGAGTGGGTTCCGGACGCGTTTGGAACACTGGCAAGTGGGATCAAAGAGGTTGGAAGTGCGCTTGCCCCTATGCTGGAGACTATATTAAAAAATCCAAAAGCAATTGGAAATGCCCTTACCAGTATAGGCGCCGGTTTTGCGGCAATGAAAACGGTAAATACCGGATTTAGTATTGCAAGCAAAATTTCCCAAAATGAGGGGATTGTAAAAACATTAACGAATTTCGGAAAAATATTATTCGGAAGTCCCTGGGCAGCAGGAGCGGCAGGCTTTGCAGCAGCGGCAACTTTTATTGGTAGTAAAATTCATCAGTATAACGAGGCTCAAATAGATGGAAGTCTCACAGACCATTTTGGAAGCGTGGAGCTCGATGAAGATCAGATAGAAGATTTTGCGTCCAGAGTGATCGACGCGGAATGGCTTGTGAATATCAATGCCGCTTTAGGCGCTTTTGAAAACTCAGACGAATTGGCAGAGCAGGCGGAAGAAGCCCTTGCAGAAAATGACTCCCTTGAGTGGAGAGCAAGCATTGGCATTCAGCTTGACGAAAACGAAGTGGCAACTTATATCGCCAACATCAATACCTTTGGAGATAACGTAGAGCAAGCGCTTTCTGAGGTAACACGAGGGGCACAGGCTGTCTTAGACGAATTTGACTTAAAAGGCACTGATGGAAGCAGTCTTGGTTCGAAAATTGCAGAATGGGCTAAAGAAGACTTAAGCGAAGTCTCTTATATATCTGCTGGTTTGACGAATTTAGTGCAAACTGCCTTGGAAGATGGAATTCTTGATGTGAATGAGCAGGCTGCCATTGACCAACTGCAGACCAAAATGAGTAATATCCTAGCTGGGTGGAAAGAAGCAGAAGCACAAGCTGAAATGGATATACTCACACAGAAATATGGTCGTCTTTCTGGAAAAGATCTAACAAGCGATACGTTTACGAAAGTCGTTGAGGAAGTTGGAGAACAGAGAGAAACGGCGATGTCTGCGCTGGAAGAATCGGAAAAGAAGCTATTTACCACTCTAAACGCACTGAATCGGAAAGATGAAAACGGAATACAGAGAATCTCTGATTCTGAGCTTGACTATTATAAAAATCAGGCTGGCGAGGCAATCCGAAACGAAGAAGCTCTCATTCTTAATGACAGTCTGAAGTTTGAGAATAATACTTTTGAAGATGCGTATGGAAAAGAAATCAACAAAAGCTTTGATTCCATACAGGAAAATGCAGCTGCTGGTTTATCTGATATGAATACGTTCCTGAAAAATCAGGATTATCAAAGCCTTAGTGCCGCGGTACAAGACGGAATGCTCAGCCAGATACAGCAAAGAACAGACATAGGCAAAGCGGACAGAAGCGCTATTGCTGAGATATATGAAGCCATGAAGCCCGATGTAGAAAGCATGGGAGCTATCATTGACGAATACACTGCAATGGGGCAGAAGGTTCCGGAAGAAATTATGTCGGAATTTAACCAGGCTATACAGACCGGTGCGGTAGCTGGTGATGCAGATGCAGCATGGCAGGTATTTGCTAATGAGATGGTGACAGACCCAGCAAATAAGGCGCTGGTGCAGGCAATTGAAGAAGGAGCGGTTTCCGCGCCGGAAGAACTGAGAACTGCTTTGTCCAGAGCTACGGCAGAAGTTACTTCTGACCCTCTTACTGTAGATGGTATGCAGGTGGAAGTAGAAGGAATAGAAGCCGACGAAGCACAGGTAGGGGAGCTTATTAACAAAGCGTTTGAAGGGTTAGAGGCAACTGGCATTGAAAAAGAGGTTAACGGTACTGCCACAGTAGAATATGAGGTTGTTGCCGGTGATACCCTTTCTGGTATCGCTGAAACGGTAGGAAGTACAGTAGATGAACTTCTCACATACAATCCGCAGATTACAGATCCTAATGTGATTAATGTTGGTGCAAAAATCAATGTACCAAAAGAACTGGTTGCTGTGGATGCTTCCGGAGCAGGAGAAGCGGCAGATGAAGCTTTAAAGAACGAAACCAAAGAACCGAAAACGCAGGAACAGCCTGTAAATACGAAATATACTGATGCTGGCACAGATGATTCTGAGCTTAAAGCAGCAGCAGAATCCAAGGAGTCAACGCAGGAGCCAATGGAAAGTACGGTTCCCACTACGATTACCTTTGAAGTATCAGGAATCAATGATGAGGCGCTTGCAGGGGCAACAACGGATTATTTAAAGACCAATATGCAGGCAATTCCAGTGGAAGTTCCAGCGAATATTACCCTCAATGCAGGAACAATTGATTCGTCTCAGGCAGTGTCCACAGTACAATCTAATGTGTCAACTGCGTTTGCTACAGCGCTTCCGGCAGACGGAACCGTAGATGTTACTTTGGCAAAGGGAAATGATAACATTGGAGAGGTGTATGATTACGTCGGAGGACTTGTTCGTAGCGCATGGTCAAATCCATATTCTGCGTCCGGAACAGTCAATGTAACACTTACTGCCAATTATTCTCTGGCAAATCCTACGAAGACTATCAGTTTCGGCGGGGGCGCGACAGGTTCGGCAACGGTCACAGCTGCTTTGCATGCAGATGGCGGTATTTTTGATCAACCGCATTTCGGTGTGCTCGCAGAAGCCGGACCGGAGGCATATATTCCGTTAGATGGTTCGGAAAATGCGAAATCCATTTGGAGAGAGGCAGGAACACGCCTGGGGCTTTTGGAAGAAAATCCGATCTCTGTACCGCCTGCTATGGCTCCGAGTTCTTCAGGTGATTCGAGCGAAAAGAGGAGTATTAAGGATTATAACATCAACATTAATGGCAGCGGAAAGTTCCAGGCAAGCGGAGGGGTTTCCCGAAAAGACGTAGTGCAGATTATCATGGACGAAATCAAAGATGTAATCATTAATCTGGTACAGGATGAGATTTTGACAGAAGGAGATGGCGTATATGAGTATTGATGACTGTTATGCAAAGATCAGCGCGCTTGAGAGTAGATTGTCATCTGTAGAGGCAGGGCTTAAAAAACTGCAAGAGTTGCTTGATGACAACGATCATGACTTATTTGAGTCGTGGTTTAAGCGGTTTCTTGACGATAAGTGCAATGGAGGGTGGTAGGAATGGGATATGAAATGTGGCTGAATTACGATAACGACGCGAAGACTTTTCGGATTCCCGTCCTGCCGGAAAAAATAAAAATAAAAGAGGCCGGAAAAGACGTCACTTTTAATATCGACCAGATCGGAGAAATATTCCATAAGTCGAAGAGGGGCGCGCTCCGACTGTCTTTTTCCAGTTATTTTCCCACGCAATACGGCGGGTACTGTGATGTACCGAAAAAAGATTTCAAATCTCCTTCAAAATGCCATAAGTGGCTCAAACAGCTTATGGACGCCAAAAATCCGGCTCACTTTGTTCTGGTCGGAGGTCCGCTTGCAATTAATTGTTATGTGCTGATAAGTGATTATACAGCAGAAGAAGTAGGAGGAGACCCTGGGACAATACAGTACTCGCTTGAACTCAAGGAATATCGGAATACCAGTTTACGGAAAATCCGAAATTCCAGAGCGGAGGGTGGAAAACCGGTGGTTCAGTCAGACGAGAAAGACAGAGTATCCAATAAAGAAAAAGCCTCTACCTATACCATTAAGGAAACAGATTATCTTTGGACGATAGCGAAGAGATTTTATGGAAAAGGAGAGCTTTATACAAAGATTTTATCTGCGAACAGAGCTGTCCTCGATGAAGCTGCTCGAAAACACGGATTCAGTTCCTGTCGTAACGGAGATCTGATATTCGCCGGAACAGTAATCACCATTCCGGCATAGGAGGACTGACATGGCGGAAAAGATTGAATTGTGGATCGGGAAGGATTCCTATACCGATGTTACAAAATTGGTAGGAAAAGTGGTTGTATCCGGAAGAAAGGGAGCAGCTCCACGGACTTTACAGGCCACTCTTGCAGACTCTGAAGGATATAAGCAGGCAAGGGTATCGGTTGACTGTGGGGAAGGTCTTACTTGTATTTTTTATTGTGACGGGAAAGAAGTTTTTCGCGGCTTGATCATGGACGATACATCTGGAAATAAGCGTACGCTGGGGATTAAAGCGTATGATGACCTGGTGTATATGACCAATAACAAAGACAGTTTTACCTACACCAACAAAACAGCGTCTGAAATCTTCCGGGATCTGTGTAAGCGGCTTGGCTTAAAAGTAGGAAAATGTGCCGATACCGGATATGTGATACCAGAGCTTACAAAGCGCGGAAACACATATTGGGACGTAATAGAAGATGCTTTGAGCCAGACGTATATGGCAAAGGGAATAAGGTATTATGTTTTTTCCGAAAAAGGAATTGTGAGCCTTGTAAAGAGAACAGAACAGTCGAATATTATTGTTCTTGAACCCAATGTCAATATTGACTCCTATGAGCGGAGCCGCAGCATTTACAACACCCGGACGCGCATCACCTTATATACGTCAAAGGGAGACAAGAAAAAAGAATACATCAATAGTTCTCTGGAGTCTAAGATAGGTGTGTTCCGGGAGGTGTCCTCGGTCGATTCTGATGTGTCGACTGCAGAACTGGACGAGATCATTAAAACTTTTAAGGAAGAGAAAGCTTTAGTAAGCAGGTCTTTAAAGCTGACCGGAGCAATTGGCTGCATGGAGGCTATATCCGGTAAAGCGGTTTTTGTCCGTATACCACATATAAAAGAAAATCGAATTATGTATATAGACGAAGATACGCATACATTTGAAAAAGGAAGCCATAAGATGAATTTAAAACTAAATTATGCTCCTAACATAAATGTAGCCGGATAAGAGGAAACAGGAGGGATATATAATGGAGCAGAAAACAAGTTTGAAGCAGATTTTTCAGGAACTTGGGGCTTATGGGACTTTAGATGTGGTACAGGCTGTTATCATAAGTATGGATCCTTTGACTATGCGGTTGGCGGAAGATGAAAAAATTATCCTTACAGAAAAGTCTTTAATTATTCCTCCGGCCAGAAAATGGAGAATGCAGGTAGGTGTAGAATATTATTTGCTGAGTCTCAACCAGCAGCATGTGTATTATGTTCTGGATAGAGCAAAGGAGTATAAAGATGGATAATGCAATCAAGGTTCCGTTTGAATACAGTGACTTATTAGAGCCGCAGGAGACACGTACTTATGCGATGGATTTTGCAAACAAGAGAATAATTGGACATATCGATGGAAAAGAAGCAGTTATGCAATCGATAAGAAAAATACTGTCAACCAGAAGATTTGCACATCTTATTTACAACGACCAATATGGATTTGATGCAATGAACCGAATCAATGTAGGGCTTACAGATCAGTATTTAGATTCTGATATACCTCAAATGACGGAAGAGGCTCTTATGGCAGACGACCGTATAACGGGGATTGGAAATTTTATATATGAGGCAGCCGGAGATACTATTCACATAGAATTTACAGCATACACGATTTATGGAGATGTTGAGATGAAAGGGGTGATACAGGATGGAAAATTCGAATATTAAAGATTTGAAGCTGGAAGAAATCACAGAGGAATTTCTTCAGGAGCAGTTAATTGATATGGGGGCAAAGCTTGGAGTAGATACACGGCAAGGCAGTGTATACCGGGATGCCGGAGAAGGCCATGCTTTCCGAACAGCGAAATTTTTTCATGATTTGAATAAAGTTAATGATATTATTTCTATTTTTACCTGTACCGGCGAAATTCTTGACGAACGTTTAAGCGAAAGAAACTTATCCCGAAATCCTCCTGCTGATACTCCTGCTGTATACTATGCAGAGTTTGACGGTGCAGAACCAGAACTAGGGCTACGGGTTATATGTGCAGAGCATTTCTTTAGAGTGGATCGCTTAAAAGAAAAATGGGTGATTGTATCAGAAGATACCGGAACAACAATGAACAATATTTCTCCTGGAACTATGATTATTCCGGAAAGAGATGTAAGAGAATTAAAAAGCGCAAGAGTTACTGAAATCGCAATTCCGGCTGTAGATATGGAGTCCGATGATGACGCAAGAAGACGGCTCCATAATAAAATATCCGGGCCAGATGAAAACGGAAACGTAAGTCAGATGATGACATGGTGTGAATCTGTTACAGGTGTTGGGAGAGCCCGAATCATTTCTTTGTGGAACGGGCCCAATACTGTCATGTGCGTTATTATAGCGAAAGACGGAGGAGTACCAACCGAAGAAGTGGTAAATGAGACACAGAAATATCTCGATCCCGGAGCAAATGGTATGGGAGAAGGAGTTGCTACGATTGGGCAGATCTGCCCCGTCGTAGCTGCAGAAGCAGTCGTAATAGACATAAGTGTGTCTGTTATAAAAGGAACAGAAGTAACCTTTACTGAGATAAAAGAGAAACTCACAGAAGAAGTGAAATCTTATTTTAAAAGTATATCTATGGAGAAATATTCTGGGAATATAAAAGTAAGGTTTACGCGGATTGGTGCTATCCTGACGGATATAAATGGCGTAATTGATTATGACAATCTTAGATTAAACGGATCAACAAGCAATATATCGTTTTCTGTGAAACAGATTCCTGTACTTGGGGAGGTAGTGATCGATGAAAATATTTCATAACGACGACCGTCCCAATTATCTTGAAGTTATAAGCTATGGGCCAAAGTGGCTGACAGAATTCAGGGAAATGGATGCAAACTATCAATATGCAGGTTGGACACTTGATTTAATGGCGTATTGGTTGGAACAGATTATCCGAAATACTTTTCCGTTACATGCAGATGAAGAGACGATTTCGAAATTTGAAAAGTTTCTCGGAATTGAATTTGACCCGGAAGCCACGCTGGAGGAACGGAGAAAAGTTGTTGCGGTCTATTATTATTTTGGCTTTCGAAAATTTTCAAGGACAGCGATCATTGATTTGATAAAGGATTACACAGGCTGTAACAGTGATGTTCTGTATGATGGAAATGCTTTTACTATAGTAGTTGATGGCAAGGGAATGGCTGTCCTTGTTGATGATAAAATTTTAAATATCATAACGCGCAGAATGCCGGCACATTTAGGATATTCGGTTCAAATCCAGGAAGAAGCACAACTTACAGAACATATGGGATTTGTACAGGTGATAACACCGCATATTACGCTTGAATCGGAGGAATTAAATCAGATAACTTTTTCCGAGAGGGTAGCGGTTGGTCATGTGATGATACCGAGCATTGTTCTGGCGTGAAGGGAGGTGTGAAATAATGGCGCAATTTAGAAAAGCGGTTATAACAGAAAAAGGGCTTGCCCTTATCCAAAAGACGCAAATCCGGGAAATCAAGCTGGAATTTGCAAAAATTGTAACCGGAGCTGGTGAGTATGACGAAGACGAAATTCTTAAGGACAGAACAGAGTTAAAAGATAAGAGACAGGAATTTGGAATTTCTTCTTTTACCGTAACAGACCCCAAGACGATTAAAATGACGGCTGCGATTACGAATACCGAGCTGACGACGCCCTATTATATTGGCGAGATTGGTATCTATGCTTCGGATCCGGATGAAGGAGAGATTCTATACTCCCTTGCAGTGGCATATCCCGGAAAAGCGGATTATTTGCCCGCTTATAATGGAAAGGTTCCAGTTTCGATATATCTTGATACCTATCAGGCAGTGTCTGATTCTGAAAACGTAACAATAAAGGCAAATGCAGGAGCATATGCTCTGGCAAAAGACCTGGAAGCTCTGCAGGAAAAGTTAAAGATACTTGAGGAACAGATGGGTAGAGGCAACATCAAGATAGGCGCTGCAGATACTCCTCTGGACAAAGGAGATACCCTCTTTATTGTGGAGGGTATGCCGGTATCTTTCCGGGCAGCAGCATTTGACAACTTAGATTTTGGTTCATCGCCGCCGGAACATGGTGATTATTGGGCGGGCGCAAATCCCCCAATAACTAGAAAAAGTGAAGAACCATATATAATCAATGGCAAACTGGCAGTATCGACAGAGCAGGACGCTCCAAAAGATACTGCCTTTTTAGCAAAAATAAATAACAAAAAAGAAAGAGAGGAAACAAAAAATGGCGAATGAAAGAGTGTGGCTGTACCGCAACGTCGGTACGGAAGAGTCTCCTGTATGGGAGAAATGGTTTGCAAAGACCGTAGCAGACGCGGTTAAGATGGGGGAGAATGATGAGAAGAGCATTGTTGATTACATCAACGAAAAGATTGCAGCTCTCATTGATGGAGCACCGGAAACGTTTGATACCTTAAAGGAAATCGCGGATTATATCGAATCTCACAAGGAAGTGGCAGATGCCTTAAATGCGGCTATCGCAGGTAAGGCAGACAAGAACCATACACATACAGATGCTACACAGTCTGCATCCGGTTACATGTCCGGAAACGATAAGAAGAAGCTGGATGGCGTAGCAGCAGGTGCGACAGCCAATGACACCAAATACAAGAATCAGACACCATCTACTGTAGCAGTCGGAGGAATCCCGAAAGGATATGTACCGCCAAGCGAGGGAGTGGAAGCCATCGAGATGATCAACAAGCTGCTCCATGCGTATGTAGCTCCTACTGTCAGCGCTGCTATGACTCCATCCAACGGAGGAGTAGTGGAAGTGGGAACTACTCACAACGTAACAGGTGTTACGGTAAACATTACAATGGGAAGCGCTGCCATTACAAAAATTGAAGTCCTTGACGGCGAAGAAGTAATCGGCAGTCTGGCGGAAGGAATTAAAGCAGGGGCAAATGCGATTACCCTTTCAAAGGCGCTGACTGTAACAGAAAACAAGCAGCTTTCCGTCAAGGTTACAGACGCAGAAAAGAAAGTAGTTACAGCAAAGACCGGCGCTTATACTTTTGTATCTCCATATTACTACGGTGCGATTGCAGCAGATGCGAATCCGACAGAAGAGCTTATCAAAGCGGCTACTAAAGTAGTGCAGGCAAAAGGAAATAAATCCTTTAACTTTACCTGTGCAAACCAGAAGATGATGTTTGCTTACCCGAAATCTTATGGAAATATCTCTAAGATTCTCGACGCTAACAATTTTGATGTAACCGGCACATTTAACAGGGTTGAAGTAACGGTTAATGGTGTTGCTTACTATGCACTGTCTAACGATGCGTCTACGGTATCTAACTTCAAGATGACATTCAATCACTGAGATAAAAGGAAAGAGAGGGCAAAGATATGAGTTTTGAGAATAAAAAAGGAATTACCGTAGCCTCTGGGTTTAAGTTACAGGCGGAGGCACTTCTGGATGCCAGAGGTCAGGTGGATACGATTCAGGAACGTGATGAACTTGTGACGTTACATGCGGTCACAGAAGGTCTTAATGTTTTTGTAAAAGAGACTAAAACCACCTATGTATGGAATGGAACCGGTTGGGACGAACTCTCCAAAGGTTCTGGATATGTTCATCCGGATGGCCCTGGGCATAAACATATCCCTGCAGGCGGAACAAAAGGTCAGGTATTAAAGAATAAGGCAGACGGAGCAGCTGAGTGGGGATCTCTGACGGCAGCAGATGTGGGAGCAGCATCCCTGGATGAATCCGGTAAGGTTCCGGCGGCGCAGTTACCATCTTATGTTGATGATGTACTGGAAGGTACATATGTAAGTAATACCGTTTTTAATAATGAAAAAGGAACACCGTATAAGGCAGAATCTGGAAAGATCTATGTTGATACAACTTCCAGAAAAACATATCGCTGGTCCGGAACACAGTATGCGGAGATTTCCGCCTCACTCACTTTGGGCGAGACATCTTCTACAGCTTTTGCTGGCGACAAAGGTAAGGTAGCTTATGACCACAGCCAGTCAGCACATGCACCAGCCAATGCTCAGAAGAACGTACAGGCAGACTGGAATGAAAGTGATTCCGAATCTGATGCTTTTATTAAAAACAAGCCAACAGCTCTGCCGGCTAATGGCGGTAATGCGGATACGGTAGGCGGTCATACAGTCGAGGCAAACGTTCCGGCTAATGCGGATTTTTCCAAATACGAGCACCCGGAGAACCATCCAGCTACAATGATCACAGAAGATGCAACACATCGTTTTGCAACAGACGAGGAAAAGAAAGCCTGGAATGCAAAAGCGGACATCTATTTCGGAGCAGAACTCCCGAAAGAGGCTCCGGTTGGCGCTTTTTGCTTCCTGACAAAATAATATCTCTTAAAATGATGCCCTCCGGAGGAAATCTGTCTTCGGAGGGTTTTGAAAGGAGAGCGAAAAATGGTAACAAGACAGATTAAACATAAGCAGGAGGACGGTTCTGAGGTCACTCTGGATATTGGAGCGCTGGCTGCGAATGTGGAAACAGACGAATCACACCAGTTTGTAACACAGCAGGAGAAGGAAGCCATTAAATCTCCCTCTACATCCAATATCACAGACTGGAATCAGGCAGTAAAAAATGGTTGGTATGCCGCTGCGAATGCTGCGAATGCTCCGGTTGAGAGCGCAAGTTTTTATGGTTTTGTGGTTTCTCAGGGGGATTTTGTCCGACAGATTCTTTATCAGTATGCTGTGGACGGGAACGTAGATGGAGAGAACTGTGATAAGTATGAGCGCATTATGCACAACAAGGTCTGGGGACCGTGGGTAAACACCTCTGTAAAGGCAGAAGTCCCGAATCTGGATTTTTCCGAGTACGCCAGAAAGCCCAAAACCCTCAATGTCACTATCCCACACACAGCCTGGACAGCCTCATCCGCTCCGTACACAGCCACAATCACAGTGGATGCTCTTACCGGAGCGGAGACAGAGTATGTAGAGGTATTTGTCCCCTACGAGGCGACCACGCAGCAAAAAACAGCGTGGGCTGAGGCAGGTGTGGCTTCTGGAGATAACAAGGCAAAACAACTCATTTTGGAGGCGCTGGGGGATAAGCCAGGGATAGATATACCGATTACACTAATAGTGAGGGAGGAGTAGAGATGGCAGTATGGAACAGGGACTTGATAGTCCAGAAAATTGATAAAGTCTTAGGCGATACCAAGCAGATTTTAACAGCCTTATCTGGTGGGACGGGTGCGGTCAAGAGTGTGCAGAGAGGGACGGCGAGGTTTACGGGGAAAGTCACGCACGTCCATTCTAACAATATTGAACAGATTAATACATTGGATATTAAAATCGACGAAGTAAATCCGGCAAAGTGTGTTGTGTTAATTGATGGTTGGGCTTTCGATAAAGGAATAACCGGAGATGTTTCTTCGGAAGTAAAATCAATACGAATTTGTGTTGCAAATATCACAACAAACACGCTGACACTAAGAACAACTGTAAACGATATTATATCAGGTATGTACGACGAAGAATATTTTGTTTTTGATGATTCGTCGCTTAAAGTAGGGGACATTGTTCCGTCAACTGCAACTTTTGGCTGGCAACTTATCGAGTACTATTAAGGAGGGCAAGGTATGAGATATGCACAAATCACAGATTCCGGCTATGTCATTTCGGACAGCCACCTTACTGACAAGGTTGAGCTTCCGGATATGATTCCCATTCCGGAGGATTTTGACCTTACCAATAAAAAATACGTAGGCGGCAAGTGGGAGAGTTACACCCCAGTGCCGCCACCCGAACCACAGCCGTCGGAAATTGAAAAATTGAAAGCCCGTGTAACAGAAATCGAAAACGGACAAAACGCTATGATTTCTGGTGCTCAGGAAGCTGTAAAAAACGAATCAAGTCAGGCTGACGCCTGAGAAAGGAGAAATATATGTTTATGTTTACCCCCCCCCCAGACTAAAATAGTCTACTTTAAGGAAAAGAGGTGCTATGCCGGTAGTTATCCAGAAAATTAAGAGTGGAACGATTACAGCGCCTCAAGAAATATCTTATTACTTCCGGGAAATAGATGTAATTACCAATGATGACGAAAAAAATGACCTTACGGTTACTTTTTACGACAGAAGCGGCATACAGGCTGGAAGTTTTGCTATAAAGCCAGGCGAATCCTTAAATGATGTAGAGTTTCCAGGCAGCAAAATAGGCTTTGCCGGAACAAAGGTAAATGCCAGATATATCCTTCTGGGTTAGGCGGTGCAGTATGGGATTAGATAAACCTAAAATAAAATATGTAGACCCGCCACACACAGACGCTACAGCCATTCCCGAAGATGTAAAGAAAGGAAAGGTTTTTTACAATAACAGCGGAAGGCAAATTGGAAACCTTGAAGGAATTACACTCAATTTATTAAAGGTAATTTATGGTAATGTGAAAACTCATGTTTTTAACAAAAACAATGGGGTAGGGACAGAATATGGGGACGTGCATTATGACATTGTTTTTAATGAAAATATGGAAGTGACGAATTTCAATTCTTATGGATACCTTTATACACAGGTTTACCAAAGAGCAACGCCTAAAATTAATGGAAAAATAGTGGCTTTAGAATGGAATGGAAAAATGATTTTGATCCCCTCTAACTTATACTCATGGAGTAGTGATGGAGAAACAGATACAACAGAATTTTCGTTCCCTAAATTTTCAATTTTTCAGTATACCAGCGCAACAAGTTCTACGGAAATAAGTCGTGTGAGAAAGTTTTTCGCAGAGTTCAAAACAGATTCGACTGATACAGTAACAGTATATTATGTTTAGGGGGTGCAAATTTTGGGCGTTTTAAACTCGAAAGTAATCATAAAAACATCTTCTCAAGAGGACGCAACGGCAATGCCAGATGATGTTATAAAAGGGAAAATTTTTTACAATAAAAAAGGAAAACAGACCGGAACGCTGAACAAACTTTCTTTAGAAAATTTGAGAGCTATTTATGGTTCTGATTTAAAAAGTGTTACTGTAAATAAAAATCAGATGGTTTCTGTTCCGACAATTACGGAAAAAGATTATTATATTAGAGTTACGGATTATGGACAAGGACTTGCTATAGGTGACGTCTATGAGGGGCATTCCAATATAACAATTAATAAAGCATTTACCTTCACAGGTAAAATTATTGGGATTGAGTTTCAAAGTGATATTTTAATTTTACCATTTGCTACTAATTTTCCTCAAAATTTATATGGAATAAATATTAAGGAGTCGTCTACAAATCCAATTATTATTAGACATTCAAAATCTGATAATAAAAATTATGTATCATTTTTTCAGTCTGATGATACTCGCAGTATTACAATTTTTTACAAATAAACAGGAGGTATTTAAAATGCAGGTAATTTACGACAACACAGGCTACATCTATTTAGCAGGAGAGGGCTTCCCAGAACCACAGGGAATCCCTTTTTTAAATGTGGAAATTCCGGAAGGCAAACTTCTGAAATCCATTGACGTTTCTTCTGAGCCGCACAAGCCGGTTTTTGAGGATATTCCAAAGTCAGAAATGGAACTTATGGAAGAAAGAGTTAGTACACTAGAAGCACAGAACGCAGCGCTCATTGAAGGAGCGCAGATTGGAGGTACAGTATGAACAAAGAAGCAAAAGAAGTAAAGAAACCAACCGTTGAGGATTTTCGTGAGTTCGGAAAAAAGGTAGGCGAGACAGCCAAAAGCGCTACTGAAAACAAAGATGCTACGGCGGAGCTGTCCACAACAGTAGACAGCATATTGACAGAGATACTGCCATCCCTTATGGGTATGTAACATATAAAAAACAAAAATTAAAGGAGAAAAGGAGAATGAACAGTATGACAACATTTATTGCGAGAATGATTATGGAGCAGGCAGACAGAGCAACAGAGAAAGGACAGGACAAGTACAGAGCATACTTTGTACGCACAAAGCTTTATGAAAAATGGAGAAAAGATGTGGAAACCATTCTGGAAGCAGATGGCTACGGAGATTGCATCGTAACTGAATGAAGCATCGGGATGGCAGTATTCAGGGAGGTTTTTACCTCCCTGAGCATTTTATACGATGCAGTTAAGAGGAGGTAAAATTGGACGCGTTTTTAAAATTATTTGGAGATTTAAAAGTGGCTACCGTAGTCCTTGTGATTGCGGCAGTTATTTTTTTGGCAAAAATCTATAAAATTGTTGCCGCACATTTTCGGGAAAAATACCGAATTGAAATGGAAAAGGAAGAGCAGATGAAAGGTATTCTGGAACAGGTGAAGATGTACCCGAAATGGCGCGAACAAAGCATCGAGAGACAGAAGGAGTTTACCCGTGCCATTGATAATTTGCAGAAAAATCAAGCGGAAATAACTAAGGAATTGAAAGACATTGAGGAACGCCGGAAGAAAACGAAGCGGAACGAGCTTCGAGACCGGCTTTTGCAGACATACCGGTATTTTACCAACAAGGAAAAAAATCCATTATTAGCATGGAG
>OCAM01001167.1_pt1 | contig 15373 bp, 19 predicted proteins | sample 1538281 | NCBI WGS metagenome assembly OCAM01 (sample SAMEA2580273, study PRJEB22360) | human gut metagenome | biome: human gut; feature: human-associated habitat; material: faeces | place: Denmark | collected 2008/2010 | reverse complement strand
AGAGCACTGTGTTGATAACGCAGGGGTCCCAGGTTCGAATCCTGGAATTCCCATATTTGGTATTTATTGCATAGGAGATATACCTGTTCCCATGTCGAACACAGAAGTCAAGTCCTTTTGCGCTGGAAGTACTTGGGGGTTGCCCCCTGGGAGATAAAGTCGATGCCAAGTTTACATTGCGGATTAGCTCAGTTGGTAGTAGCGCATGACTGTTAATCATGATGTCGTCAGTTCGAGTCTGACATCCGCAGTAACTAAGTCACCTAAGGGTGACTTTTTTTATTTTATAAATATCATCAATAAATCTTGGCACGCCTTTTTGTGTCAAGGTTTTTATTTACAGCTTTGTTGGTAGCGGTTACAATATAATTATACTAGTTACTATGTAAAGGAGTCTGAAATGACTGATACTGTAAACTTAAAAGTACGAGTGCAAAAACTTGGTACCGCATTATCGAATATGGTAATGCCAAATATTCCTATTTTGATTGCCTGGGGGGTGTTGACGATGTTCTTCATTCCTGATGGTTTTACCCCTAATAAAACATTTGCAGCAATGGTTAGTCCGATGCTTGCTTTTTTTATTCCCCTAATGATTGGTTACACTGGTGGAAAAAATATTTATGAACATCGTGGAGGAGTGGTTGGTGCAATTGCGACTTTCGGTTCAATTATTGCCACAGCTAGTCTTTCTCTAGGAGGTCTAAACACTAAAGGAAATGTTCCTATGATTTTAGGTGCAATGATTTTGGGTCCTTTTGGTGCTTGGGTAATAAAAAAATTTGATGACTATGTTCAACCGCATATTAAAGCAGGTCTGGAAATGTTAATTAATAATTTCTCAGCTGGTTTAGTTGGATTTGGACTTGCACTTTTTGCTGTAAAAGTGGTTGGTCCACTTGTAGCTTGGCTAACCGACGTGATGGGACATGGGGTCGACTTTTTAATTGCTAATCATTTGATTCCCCTTGCTAATCTTTTTATTGAGCCAGCAAAAATATTATTTTTAAATAATGCAATCAATCAAGGGATTTTATCGCCATTGGGAATTCAGCAAGTTTCTGAAAATGGAAAATCACTTCTATTTTTATTAGAAGCGAATCCTGGACCAGGACTTGGAATTCTGATTGCTTTTATGCTTTTTGGTAAGGGTTCAGCTAAAGCGACGGCACCCGGTGCGATTTTGATTCAATTTGTCGGTGGTATACATGAAATCTATTTTCCTTATGTCATGATGAAACCTGCGCTCTTTTTTGCTGTGATGGCAGGTGGGGTATCAGGAACCTTGACAAATAATTTACTAGGCTCGGGTCTTGCGGCTCCTGCTTCTCCTGGTTCAATTATTGCAATCACAGGAATGGCATCAGCTAAATCAGCGGGTGGTTTTGTAAATGTCTTATGTGTCTGGTCAGGAATAGCTGTGGCAGCAATTGTTTCATTTCTAGTTGCATCTTTTATTTTAAAACGGGATAAATCAATGATTGATGATTCTGCTTTTGAGAATGCAAAAGTAGGTGTAGCTGCAGATAAAGCTGTCAGTAAAGGACAAGTTTCTGTCAGCAATAATATTACTGACCAAGTCGATTTCTCTACGATTAATCATATTATCTTTGCTTGTGATGCAGGAATGGGTTCATCAGCAATGGGAGCCTCTATTTTGAGGAATAAAGCTAAGAAAGCAGGTTTGCTACAAGATGTTACTAATGTCGCTATAGCTAACTTAAAAGCAGGTTCTGACACAATTGTTGTGACACAAGATGAACTTGCTCCACGAGCTGCGATAATGGCTCCTGAAGCAATCAGATACTCAGTGGCTAATTTCCTCAATTCACCTCGCTATGATGAAATTATCAGTAGTTTATTGACTACTGATAATGATACAAATCAAACAATAATTACTGACAGACCTGTCAGTAAAAATGAGATAGACTTGAACCAAATTGATGAAGTTGTCTTTGCTCATGATGATTTACATATTGGTTCAAATACAATGGGCAAAGAAACATTAAAAGCAATATTCCAGATGCATGGTGTTAAAATTCCTATTTCTGATGTTGAATTTATTGGTTTAGGAGCATTTAATGCCAAAAATATCATGATTGTTTCAACAAAAGAATTTACGACAAGTGTAAAAAACGAAGCTCCAAATGCTCAACATCTTTTTGTTGAGTCATTAATTACTACTCCTGAATACATCAATATGGTGAAACGGATGAACAAATAAAAATACTAGCTGTTAATTGGCAGTCTAGTTATGAGTAGAATTTTAAAAAAGGAATTTTTATGTTTTTAACAAGTCGTGAGCAAAAATTAATCCAGACATTTTTGAAACGTGGAAAGCTTACGATAGCAGAAATGATGGAAATTACAGATACAAGTCGCAGAACGCTTTATCGCGATTTAAACAACTTACAAAAGTCTTTACCAGAAAATCTCAGTTTGGAAAATACTGATGAAGGATATTTTTTGAAAGGGGACATCAATCAACTTACTCAAGCCCATGAATTAATAGACTATTCAATAAGTGAACGTTTGTATGGTGAGTTGCTTTTATTAATTGAAAATAAAGCATCTATCGCTTCTCTAACAGATTATTTTGGAATTAGTCAACCGACAGTAACTAGTGATTTGAAGCAAATTGAGCAAGCTCTGTTTGAAAATGAACTAGTACTAATCCGAGATCGTGGCTTAAAACTTAAAGGGGCAGAAGAAAATATTCGTCCAGTATTTGTGGCAGTGATTTATAATTCAGCAAGCATTCAGGAACTACTTCTTAATCAACTTTCTAACAATAAAATTTTAAGAATAATAGATTTAAATAAATTTAAGCAAGTTAATGAGGCTTTTAAACGTATAGATTTACCTGAAAAAATGACTGACAAAGTCAAAGTTTTAATGCAACTTTTTTGCTTAGTTGTTTTGCTGCGTTTGGATGAGGGGTATTCTGTAGGTAGTGAACCTTTGGGCAGACCAAGTAAGCAAGCCTTAAACTTTGTCAATAAGTTACTGACAGAGTTATCAGTAACAAAATTTGTTGTTTCTGAAATCACTTATCTTGCATCAGTTTATGATATTTTATATTTTGGCTTTGGAAGAGAGCTGTTATTTATGGAAAAATTTGATACCGATTTTTCTTATAAAATTCGCCAACTCATTGATAAAGTTTCAACAATTCTTGAGATAGAATTTGGGAAAGATGACCGTTTATATGGTTTACTATATGCTCATCTCAAAGAATCAGAGATGTTACCAGTCCTCTTTCCTAAAAAAGAAAATGATTTTATCAAAAAGATAAATAAAGATAATCTTGAAATTTATAAAACAGTCAAAGAATCATTAAGGGAGGTCTTTGATAAGAATTTTTCAGAAATGGAAATTGCTTTTATAAGTCTTCACTTTGTGGCGACTCTTGAACGCAGTGACCTAGTTTTACCTTTAAGTGCGGCACTTGTCAGCAGTCGTGGAAGAATTTCTTGCGAATTTATCATGAGTAATTTAAGAAAGAATTTTCCCTTCTTAAAAAAGATAGAACTTATTCAAAGTTCGATCCATATCACTCAGGAAAAATATGACGTCATTTTTACAACAGAGAAAGAGTTAGATTACCTCTACATCAATCCAATGCTAGATCAAAAGAATTTGGAAAATATTCGTCACCAGCTGAGGTTGATTCAACAAAAATCACGAGCACTTACCTCTGATTCAGAAAAAGAAAAGAATTTTTTAAATCTCAATGACTTATTTTCAATAGGCAATGAAATATTAAAATCTTTTGAAATCCTATCTCTTGAAAATAAGGCAGAATTACATGATACTGTAAAACAAATTATTCAGCGAGTAAACCCAGAGGATAGTGGAGAACTCGTTCATTTGGTGGAAGAAAGATTTAAAGAAACACATCTAGCAATTCCAGAAACAAAAATTGCTCTCTTTCACGCAGTTCATCCATCAATCTCAAGCCCAATTTTTAAAATCTTTGACTTAAGTCAGCCAATTGAAGGAGTAGCAATGGATCATCAATCTATTCAAATTGGACGAGTTCTATTGTTATTAGCCCCTCCAGAAGTTCCAGAGTATGTTTCCTTTTTATTAGGTAAAATCTCAAGTTCAATTATTGAAAACAAGCTTTATACTAGGATATACGATTCCGGAAATTATGAAATTGTAAGTGAGTTACTAAGAGAGATAATTATCGAAGCTGTTAAACATTATGATGACTAGGTTTACATAAGTTGTAAACCTAGTAAACCAAGAAAGGTAGTTTTTAAATGGAAATTCAAAAAAGTCTGATTAAAATTAATCAAAACTTTTCAAATAAAGAAGAGGCCATAAAATATTGTGGAAGTTTGTTGGTTGATGGAGGTTATGTCAAACCTAACTATATCTCAGCAATGATTGAACGAGATAGAGAATTGTCAGTCTATATGGGAAACTTTATTGCAATTCCTCATGGAACTGATGAATCAAAAAAAGAAGTTTTAAAAACAGGAGTAGCCATTGTTCAAGTTCCTCGTGGTGTAAACTTTGGAACAGTAGAAAATCCTAAGATAGCAACAATGCTATTTGGAATTGCGGGGATTAAAGAGGAGCATCTTGAGCTGATTCAAAAAATATCAATTTTTTGTGCGGACGTTGACAATGTTGTAAAACTTGCTGATGCTCAGACAATCGAAGAAATTGCAAAATACTTTGAAAATTAATTAAAAAATGGCACAGCTTTTAGTGCCATTTTTTATATTTACCAGCATAATGTAAAAGCTTACAATTGCTTATATAGAGGGATTTTAGAGGATTCTATTTGAACTTTTACTTTCTAAATAAAGGAGCAGTAAGTAAGATGAAAAAAGCAGTACATTTTGGTGCAGGAAATATTGGACGTGGTTTCATAGGTGAAATTTTGAGTAAAAATGGATTTGATATTCACTTTGTTGACACAAATAAGTCTATAATTGACGAACTTAATAATCGATATTCTTATGAAATTGGGATTGCAAGTAGTGAACATGAAAAAATTTCTGTAAAAGCTGTCTCTGGTATTAACAATAGTGAGAATCCTGAGGCAGTCATTGAAGCAATTGCAAAAGCTGATATTCTAACAACAGCGATTGGTCCTAATGTCTTGCCTTATATTGCTGAGCTTATTGCAAAAGGACTTCAGAAACGTAAGGAAGAAAAGGTTCAGAGCCCGTTAGATATTATTGCCTGTGAGAATATGATAGGGGGCTCTGAATTTTTGGAAGAAAAAGTGTCCGATTATCTGTCGGAATCTGATAAACTTTATCTTTCTAAATTTATTGGTTTTCCTAATGCTGCAGTTGACCGTATTGTTCCTGCTCAAAAACATAAAGATGTTCTCTATGTTGAGGTAGAACCTTTTAGTGAGTGGGTAATAGATGCAAGTCATTTAAAAAATAAAGGAATCAAACTTGAAGGAGTTCATTATACAACTGACCTCGAACCATTTATTGAGCGTAAACTTTTTTCTGTAAACTCAGGACATGCTGCAGTTGCCTATTCTAGCGCATATAAAGGTTATAAAACAATATTAGAAGGTTTACAGGATGAAGAAATTTTGAATATCCTAAAAGCAGTTCAAAAAGAAACACGCGCTTTACTTTTATCAAAATGGGCTCAATATTTTAAGCAAGATGAGTTAATTAAATATCATGAACTAATCATTTCTCGCTTTTCTAATCCAGAAATTATTGATGAAGTGTCACGCGTGGCAAGAACACCTATCCGGAAATTAGGATATGATGAACGTTTTATTCGTCCAATAAGAGAATTAAACGATCGTAAGCTTTCTTATCAAAATCATCTAGATATTGTTGGAAAAATTTTTGCTTACCATGATGAAAATGATGCTCAAGCCATTCAACTCCAAGAAAAACTAAAAATAACAGAACTCCCAATGCTCATTGAAGAAGTGACTGGTATAAGCAATCAAAAGTTGATTTTGGAAATCGAAAAGGTTATTAATCACTATAAAAAATAAAATTTGGGAGAGATGATGATTTTTTATTAATACAATTTATGATTCAAAATTTAACCGCTTTCTATTGAAAAAAAAGATAAAAAGTGTTATTATAGAATCATAGAAAAAGCACTGGAATGTGCGAGCTCTTTCATTTTTTTGACCGACTATATTTGTATTGCATAGGGGTTCATGAGACATTCGGTAGCGTAATACCTCGAACGAAAGTAGGGGAAGCTGATGCGAAGCGAGAACACCCACCTGGCGTTTTAGCGGGTTCAATACACGGAAGAGCATACGGCATTCAATCAGTGTTTTTTTGCTACCCAGCAGACCCCAATAGAGGGTAAGAAGTGCGGTTTTAAGCGATTCTTAAAAAAACGTTACCCACCAGAACCCATTAGAACCAAACGAACTCGTAATAAATCTCGTAATAAAAAAATAGTAAATTTTTGTCAGGCAAGGGGCTGTATATCTAGGATATACGGCTTTTTTATTTTGTCTCTTTTTTAGGAACTCGTAATAAAATGATTTATCTATTCCCACGGTTGAGCGATTCTTGTTTTTGGAAATATGTTTAAGTCATTTTATATATATATCAGTCTAAAAAAACGAAGAAGGGGAAGTGATTTTTTCCTTTTCTTACCTATAAACATGATTATATCAATGTTTTAGATTTTTGACCCCCCCTGTATAAAAATTTTCAAAATTGGGTTTTGATATAAGATGAGACCTATGTGTGTGCTTTCCCTAACATTAGTATGGGGGGAGGGTGTTTAAAAAATAATCTAATCATTGGAGCTTATCGCAAAAATATTATAGATTAATAATGTAAATCAATCATAGAAGCTCACGGTTTAATCGCTGTGAGTTTTTTTATTGTCTAATAATAATTTATATTCAATCAATCTCACGCGCGTGCTGTGCTTGTTCTGTGGCTTGTTTTATAATCTCTTTCACTTGCTTAATGGTTGGGTTCGTGTGGTTCCTAACAGTACGTTCGTTTAACAGACAACGGCTTGCAACCTCTGAGAGTGTTAAGCGTTCCATGTATCTAAGCCTGATAAGCTCTGTATCCTCATCACTCAATGAATCAAACAGCTCCGTCATTGCGTTTAGTATAAAGCGTTGTGGTGTGAGTTGGTCTGTGTTGTCTATCTTATCAGTCCATGACGTCATCACGCCTGTGAGATATAGTCTGATATTGACTCTGTTTTATTCATAGTATCACCCTCCAAACAAAAACACTACAAAACACGCGATACATCTTCTTTGAAAGCAAAGTATATTTTTTTCGCTCTCTTGATAGGTATGTCTATGCCTGCGCTCTCTAACTCCATAGCGACACGATACCACGTATAACCGTTATACCCTTTATACCTTAACTCTATGATTCTTTTTTCTGATACTGTTAAAGTATTGTATAAAGCTCCTAAAAGTTCAACGATACGTTTTAATTCAATAAGTTCAGCGTCCTCTTCCATGCGTTCCTTGTCTAATGTGTTCCCCTCTGGCTCCGCTGTGCCTTTATAAGCTGTTCTAATCCCTAGGTTGTCCTGTTTTACCCTGTATATATAACGGCTCTCAATTGCTTTTATTTTGGCTTGTGTGCGTCCGTTAATATAATCGGCTATGATTTTATCTATTTTATCTTTCACGCTTCCTCCTCTGTTAGATTATCAAAAGGGTTGCTAATGCTCAAGTTTCCGCTAAAAACCTGCAATATCATACCTATTCATCATCATAAAGCTGTAAGAAGTAGTAAGCTCCATTCTTGGCTAACTTCCTGATATATCCCTCTGACACTCCTTGCTCACGCGCTATGGTTGTATAGTAAGTACGTTTTAGATGATGACGGACAATAATCTTATACTCTCTTGGGTGTTCGGCATTGAGTTGCTCAAAGACTTTGTTTATATGCTTTGTCTCAGCTTGTGTAAACTCATTTTCTCCGAACTCATAGACACGCCAAACTTTAAATATAATATCCTCAAATCGTCTGTGTTCCTTGTCTGTGATTAATGTTTTACTCATATTGTTGTCCTTTCTTGTAAAAATAAAAGTGAGGTTTTGTGAGGTTTTCGTACCTGCTATATATAAAATAAAAGACAAGTTTTGACAGGTTTTCGTACCCCTTTAACTCGTAGGGAAATTCCTACATTTTCCAACAATTCGTACCCTTTTTAGGGTGTAAGATTTGTAAGATATCGTATCTCTTTTATATTGAAGTGCCTTACCAAAACCTTACCAGTTTACCTTAGTATAATCTTAGTACTAAAAACAGCGTTCTAAAAATACGAAAATAGCCACAACAACATATATCATAAGGTTTATGACATATAGCGACTAAATAAACGTACTTGTATTCGTTTGGTTTTGTACCAGTTTACCTCCCCAAAATCTCCCTTAGTCTCTCTCTTTTTTAGGGGAGGCAGAATCGACAATATCGTACCTGTGCTAGATGAAATACCTTGTCTAAACCTTGCCTAATCGTATCCATATAACAACTAAAAGCCCAGTGATTGACTAGGCATTTTTAGTTATTCTTCTAATTCAAAGCCGATTAATTCTGCGATGTTATCCAAAGCATTAATATTCATATCTGCTAAGTCTTTCGCTGTGATGATTGTACCGTCTGTGAACCGTGGTACTTCGTTAATATCGTCTTTAAACATGGAATGATTGAGCGCGTGTAAGTCTTGAAGCTGTGCTTTGAGTACCAATTCATGCGGTTTGTTTTTACTCTCTGCTGAAAGGCTCATGTCGTTCAATCCTAGCGCTTTAATTAAACGCTCGATACTATCAGTTAGTAAGTCCGCGAAAACTTGTGTGTCATTGCCTGATATTTCATGAGGCGCAAAAGTTAGCTCTTGCATTTCCTTAATGATTGATTTTACTGTTTCTTGTGGCTCGTCTTCCTGTGTTTCTGTCAGTTCGTCCACAGATAAGCCCAAAACTTCCGTAAGGTTGACTAGGTTCTCGCGCAATCCTTCCAATAAGTCTTTTTGAGTCGCTGGCGTTTCGTTTGCTCCCTCAATATGGATAAGTTTAGAAGTTGGTTCTGAAAGTTCACTTGTCAATGTGAAAAGGTTAGATAAGATTATTTTTGTATTTTGGCTCATTTGATTTTCTCCATTTTTATATATGTAGTAATTTGTAGTATTTTTTATGTCAACATTTGTCAACAATTCAATTTGTCGGACAGCGTGCTTTTTTCATGTTTTTATTCCTTTTATAATTGGTATAGTTAGTATTGGTGTATGTTTTATATCGCTTTTTGATTTTTTCTAGTGATTTTATCAAAAACAAGCAAAAGAATACTGTTTTTACCTCTAAGAATATAGATTTCATACAGGCTACAAACCTTTATAATTCCTTAAAAGAATATAGATAATATAAATAATATAGTTTTTGCCCACCCCCAATATATTTAATATTTCCACTTAATAATTGGTATAGTTTTATAACCCTTAATATTTTATCAAAATAATATACCCCTATATAAATCTATATTCTCTATATTATCTATATTCTTTCCCTTATTAATGGGGTTTGTAGCTATCATAAATCTATATCCAAACTATATTCAGAATATAGTTTTGTCTATAATTGGTTATCTTTTATCATGTTTTCTAGGTAAGATGTTGAGATTTGTTGTAGTCTTTTTTTATTCCTAATGACGAAAGCCTGTTTGCTGGTATATCCTGAACCGTCTGGCTTCATCACTTTTTTATTGACTTGTTTAAAACCTATAAACTCCAGCGCTTTATTTCTTTTGGCTTGTCTGCCTGCTCCTGTGTAAGTTTCTTTCATGAGTGGAACAATATCAGGGAAATGCTCAAAGTAAATGATAGGGTTGCCCTGCGTGTATATTTCAAGAATCCGCTCCTGAACTTCATCAAGCATACTGTTATCAAGTAAATTATTCATTTCTACAATTTTGAAATTAAACTTGAAGTGTTCTGTTTTCCAATACAAGAAGCTATGAACTAAACTCGCAACGCCTGCGCTTATTCTCGCCGTTCTACTGGTACTGGTGGCGGTCTGTATGGTAAAGGCCTCCCAATATTCAGAAAAGATTTGTTCACGTTCAGCGTCGCTTTCTTGTGCCGGACGATTTCTAAAAGCAATATTTACGGCGCGTGAGTTCATCCCCTCGTCAAGTAAAATCTTGGCGTTACTGTCAATAGACAGCACTCCTGTAAGATTGACGTTACTAGTATTTCCTCCAGTCTGCCGTGCTTGGTGGGTGTCTTCTGTAGCAATAACTTTCAAAGCTCGTTCCATGGCTTTACCTGTGATGTCTCCTTGCTCTGTAGCGAGTAAGAACTCGCCACCGTCCAACTGTGCCCATGCGTTTAAGGCTTCAAAACCGCCACCGCCTAAATTATCAAGCAGTATATCTTTCGTGATGAATGGGGCTGAAATAACCTTGTGCCTTAATCCTTTACCTGTACGTTCTGCGGACTTACTGACAAAGAACTTTGCTTTTGTTCCCTCACGACAAGCGACAAGCATGGTATAAATTGGCTGTAAGCTCGCATTATGCAGGCTGTCTTTATCATCAATAACCATGTCTAAGTAATTGCCATAAATAGGAACGATCCGCATAACGTCTTCATAATTACATTCATAACGTTTAAAGTAGCAGTCTGTTTCGCTTGTTGGCGTATCAACTAAGATATTTTTAGCGTGTAAATCTAATTGAAAATCATTACAAGCGATAACCGCCGTTTTTATGGCTTTGATTGGTTCGAGCTTTAAATGTTCATGAATAAAAAGTAACAATTGTTCAACCGCTCCAACATCAAAGGTACTTCGGTTTGAAATACGATAACGTTCAGCAAGCTTCATTTGAGACAAAAGCTTAAGCTCTTCATCATTAATCAGATAAAAACAGTCTCTAAAAATAGCGATCGTTCCTGCGAGGTAGTCCATAATGGCATGAATATATCTCGGAACATTTGGATCTTCTGTAGTTGCTGTCTCTGTTTCGTCTTTATTGGCTTTAGTTCTGCCGTAAAAGATTGAAAAATGATCTAATCCGTTATTGATATGAAATGTGGGGCGTTTAATTCTGATTTTGCCTTCTGCAGTTTTGACTGACAGATATGGATAATCAAACTCGTCACGGTGTAAAACATGGATATAATCAAGCGCCCTTGGTATCTTGGCACTGTCGATATGGTCGAACTCCTCCCAAGGCAAAGCAAGCACGCGCTTGTGATTATTTTCGAGTCGTTCCCATGCCTTGCGCTGTTGTTCTAATTCTGTCATAGCCCATACTCCAATCTAGACTCACATTCATCACAAATCTGTCGTTCTTGGTAGGGAATGACTTCATTTTCTTTTAGTGGTTTACCACATAAATAACAATTCACTATGTCAGTCCTCCTTGAAAAGTTGATCAATCCAATCAAGCTCGGCAAGCGTATAGCCATTAACTGCGTTATTAATCGCAATGCCTGTCCGTTGCTTTTTAATGATTCCAGCTCTGCGTTCGTCTTCATTAGTTGGGATAAAATAGCCGTTATCAATCGAACCAATGGCGCAACCTTGCTTATGGAGGTACTCAATTCTGCTTTGAAGCGTTCTAAAATCAATATCAAGCGCTTGTGCTAAAATTTTGCCTTTGACAGCTCGGTCAATTCCTCGATGTTCAGCAAGAAATTTAATAATGTTTTGGTCTAAGGTCTGCAGGTCAGTTATCTTCATGTTTTTGCTCCTTTATCTGTAATTTCATAACAGCTAGCTCTTTACCTAAAATCGGCACTGATTGCGTGCATAAGTTGCTTTTCACTCCACTTGGTAATATAATGCCTGTACTTACTTCAAACTGCTGTATTAAGTCGTATTTGACCGCTCGTGCGTTGTAAATAATCTTAAATTGGTGTTTGCCTATCGGTCTAAAACTATTCCGTCCGTTCCGTTTTATAGCCGTGTATCCTTGGTGGTTTTCTATCATTTTGTGACCTCACCTTTTTTTTGGTTTTTTACTTGTCTTATCTTTTCTCATGGGTAAAATATACCAAGTAGGGAAACCGTTGTTCGCATTAAGCGGGTCTAATTTCTCAACCTGTTTTTCGGTCAACTCTTCATGAAATGTTTTTAAAGCTCGCATCCCTGAGCTGTCTACGCCTGCCACATAAGGACAAACGTTAATAATATCTTTCATTTCTTAATCCTTTTTGCCTTGCCTGACAAATTTCTTAGTTATCTAATACAATGAATTTACATATATCATCGATTAAATAATAAATTTTAGTGGTATTATAGTTAGGTTTGTATCTCTGTAAACCATGTTTACACCATGTATCAAGGGTGCCGTCTGAAATATCTAGCTCGTTGATGACATCTTGCTTTGATATATAAGGAAGTTTACGCTCCTTTTTTAACTCTAGAAGTTTACTTGCGTACTGATTAAAGTCTGTAATTACAGTATCAACTAAGCCACGCGCCACGAGTGCCGTTAAATCCTGTTGTGGTAAGGTCATGCTTTACCTCCCTCTTTGATTCCAAAGTGTTGTTCTAGTAGTTTCTGTATCTCCTCATCGGAAAGTTCTTCTCTTGCAACAACTATCTTTTTATAATCATTTAGCAATGGTTCAGTGGGATAATCAAGACGCGAAATAACTATTTCTTTTCCAATATTTAAACCCTTTTTACCATGTTCAACACCAGCAAGGTACATAGCATAAGATACTTGAGAGCTGAAATCTACCGTTTGAATCAGTTTATGAGTACCTTCTTGAGCTAACTTTTCAGCATAGGTAGCTTTCATTTTCCAGAAATTATCAAATTGTGTATCTTCCTCTGAAATAATCGGACGTCTGCGAAAATCTTTACGTTCTTTTCGACCACGATTGAGAGCAACGGTGTAAATCTGCCATGCGATCTTAAAGAAATCAATATCCCGATGTTCCTCAAGTGGATCAACTCTGTCTGAACATTCACGATCTATTTTTTCTGATTCTATAGCTTCATGGAATAAATCCATAAATTCTTGGCTCATTTTTTCTTTTGATGTTGCCTTGTGCATTTCGTCCAATAATGATAATAAACTCATATTCTCACCCTCACCCTTTCGTCATATAACGTGTGTACGCTGTGATAGTTCTAAACGTGCGTTCTAAGCCGTGTTTAGTCCAGACCGTCCAAACGTGAGCGGACGGGTCAAACTGTACTTGAGCGCCTGACTGTGTGCCGTGTGTGGGGTATAATACTTCAATTATTGGTTTATTCATGTTGAAAATTCCTCTCATTATGGTAAAATAAGAGCATGAAATCACGTTAGCGCGTGATTCATGCTAAGTTTGAATTAATCGGCTTCTGTGGTGGTTGTCCGATTTTCTTTTGTCAAAAATTCTTTGATTTGGTGTCTGTCAAAACCCAAATCTAATAAATTAGTAATACTCGATTCATAAGTTTGGAGTAACTGCAGTTCTTCGGGACTGTCAAGCATTTGTTTAAGTTTTGCGTTAGGACGTCCTAGCGCTTTTCTCATGCCTCTAACGCTCTTATATTTACCATTGGTAACAAGAGCTGTAAGCATATCAGCAAAGATAACATGATAGTTTTTCTCAAAGTGAGGACTTTCACTGATGGCAGTCGATAATTCTCGCCGTGTGATAGTGGCTTTTGACATTTCTTTGGCTTTGACTAATTCGCCTTTGAAATAAGCATTCAATACACTACGTGTCCATTCACGGAATTTTCGAGCCGTTTCACTCTTTGGTGCAAGGAAAAGAATTTCTTTGATTCCCTCAAAAGTAAATACTCGAGTATCGTATTGCTTTCCGTCACCGTGTGCCAATTTGGCACTAACTGAAAATTCTCTGTTTTTGAGATACTTATTTTTCTGTACTAGTTTTGTAATACCATATCTAGTTTGATATCCAATACACTGAGCAAGTTGTTCGGTTGTCATGAAAATTTCATGATTATCATTACGCCAAACGTCACAGGTAATACCATTGAATAGCTCTTGATTGACTAATTGTAAGTTCATTTGTCCTCTTTCTAGCACTCACGCGCAAGGAGTATATTCAATGAGTTCTGATAATGAGCAATTAAGATAATCGCAAATCTTTGTTAAAGTGCTTAACTTTACATTTTCTGCTTCTTCATAATAGATTGCTCTGATCGTAGTGCGAGAAATTTTAGTATCTCTTGCAATAGCAACGGCAGTTAGACGGCGTTCTCCCATAATTTTTGATAAATTGTTTTTCATGTTCAAATCTCCTTTATAATTATTGTTTTGATTGACTAGCTGAACAATCAACAAGGATATTGTACAAAAAAAAAAGACCAATGTAAACATATAAATGGTCAATTTGACAAAATGGATAGCGTATTGTACAATTAAGTGAACAAAAAGAACTGGAGTGTTATATGATTCGTAATAATTTAGCTGTGTTATTGGCACAAAAACAAATAAAAATCTCTAGGATGGCTTTAGATACTGGTCTATCTAGAACTACTTTGACTGCTTTATCTCAAAATGATAGTAAGAGAATTGATAATGATACTTTGAATGTTATTTTAATGTATTTGAAAATAACTCCAAATGAATTTTTTAATTTTGTCAGTTATGATTTTCAAATAGAGATTATTCCAAATGAGTTTGAAATTGAAATACTTGAACATCCAAACTTTAACGAAATAGTAGAAGATATTACGATAAAAAAAGCTATTTTTGATTTTTATATTAAAGTTGAGGATAGAGTAAGTTCGCGAACTCCAATGTATGAGTTTGAAATTAATATTGATAAACAGTTTTCAACTGTCCATTATGAGTCGCATTCGGTTGAAGTTGGATTTAATGACTATGAAGATATAGAAACAGTGGATGGGAATTTTATTTTTAATATAAATAGTTCAGAGCAAAATGTTCGTTTATTTAATGATTTTATACTTAGGGAAATTCCAAAAGAGTTTCAAGATGAATTGGCTAATAGAGTGAAAACTAGTCTCAAAGAGACCATAATGGATGAAATAATGAAACAATACCCTAAAATTACCCCTACTTTTTTAGGGGATATCATCGAAAAAGTTGATTTAATAAGTCAAGACGGTGTTTTAAACTTCTTACCTTTTTGAGTCTATCAGTGCCCTTTAGGTATTAATTTTGAAAATAGACTTCTACGGCTATCACCACAACGCCTACGACGAGGCGCGAGCGTTGCTGTATGAGCTGTGCTGGTTTGAGTTGGTGGGGTAAAGGAATGTATTTCTTGAATTAAAAAAATACTAAAAAAGAGGAAAAAGAAATATGGGAAGTTGGCGAAATAGACCAAAACATATATCAGAACTTAAGGCAGATATTCCTTATGTTATTGCTATAGATGAGAGTGGCAGGGCGGGCTTTAAATATGCTAAAAAAGGTATTTTGCTATAAAC
>OCAM01001154.1_pt1 | contig 15559 bp, 13 predicted proteins | sample 1538281 | NCBI WGS metagenome assembly OCAM01 (sample SAMEA2580273, study PRJEB22360) | human gut metagenome | biome: human gut; feature: human-associated habitat; material: faeces | place: Denmark | collected 2008/2010 | reverse complement strand
GAATTGCAAAGATTGATGAAGAGAAAGATTATGGCAAGTTCATCGTGGAACCACTAGAACGTGGCTACGGAACTACTTTAGGAAATTCCCTACGTCGTATTTTGTTATCTTCTTTGCCAGGGGCAGCAATCACTAATATTCAAATAGATGGCGTATTGCACGAATTCTCAACAATTAAGGGTGTTCGAGAAGACGTGGCTCAAATCATCTTGAATATTAAAGGCCTAGCATTAAAATTGTATGGCGAAGATGAAAAAACCCTTGAAATCGATATTACAGGTCCTGCAACAGTTACTGCTGGCGATATTATCGTTGACAGTGATGTAGAAATCCTGAATAAAGATATGTACATCTGTACAGTCTCTGAAGGTGCTACCTTCCACGCTCGCTTAACAGTGAAGCCTGGTCGTGGGTATGTTCAAGCAGATGAAAACAAAAAAGATGACATGCCAATCGGTGTGTTGCCTGTCGATTCTATTTACACACCAGTTCGTCGTGTGAACTACCAAGTAGAGAACACTCGTGTTGGTCACCGTGATGACTTCGACAAATTAACGATGGAAATTTGGACAGATGGTTCAATTGAACCATTAGATGCAATGAGTTTAGCAGCAAAAATCATGACTGAACATTTAGACATCTTTGTTAACCTTACTGATGAAGCGAAAAACGCTGAAATCATGGTTGAAAAAGAAGAAACACAAAAAGAAAAAATGTTGGAAATGACGATTGAAGAACTAGACTTATCTGTACGTTCTTATAACTGTCTAAAACGTGCAGGAATTAATACTGTACAAGAATTAACGAATAAGTCTGAACCTGAAATGATTAAAGTACGTAATTTAGGCCGTAAATCACTTGAAGAAGTGAAAGCTAAATTACATGATTTAGGATTAGGGTTACGTAAAGACGATTAAACCTTTTCAAAGGAGGGAAACCAAGTGAGTTATCGTAAATTAGGTCGCACATCAAGTCAACGTAAAGCGATGTTGCGTGATTTAACAACTGATTTAATCATTAACGAACGCATTGTAACGACAGAAGCTCGTGCGAAAGAAGTTCGTTCAACTACAGAAAAAATGATCACTTTAGGAAAATGCGGTGATTTACATGCACGTCGTCAAGCTGCTGCATTTGTTCGCAATGAAGTTGCTAGTGTACGTGAAGAAAACGAAGAAGTTGTTATCGAATCAGCTTTACAAAAGTTGTTTAGCGATATCGCTCCTCGTTATGCTGATCGCCAAGGTGGCTATACTCGTATTTTGAAAACTGAACCAAGACGCGGAGACGCTGCCAAAATGGTTGTCCTAGAATTAGTATAAAATCACACTTATCATCATTTTATCGATGCAAAAAGAGTGTTATGATGTTGGAATAGTATTCCGAGTCTAGCTCAGCGCTACCCCTTGATTTTTTCAAGGGGTATGCACTCATCATAAGATGTTGGTGTTTTTTTTTACTCTCGATCACCTGTCTTGACAGATGATGGAGAGTGAAAAAAATGTTCTTCTGAGTGATTGCGTTCACTGTTTTTTTTTGGTAGTGTTTTATGCAGATAGAATAGCGGGGGGGAAAGAAATGGATCCGATAGTTGAACTAAAAAATATTACATTTAAATACCAACCAGAAGACAGTCGGCCAGCGATTGACCATGTTTCATTGGAAATTTATCCGGGTGAGTGGATTGCAATCATTGGTCACAATGGCTCAGGTAAGTCGACTCTGGCAAAGACAATCAATGGGTTACTATTGCCTAATGAAGGAGAAGTCCGTGTTGCTGGTCAAATACTTTCAGAAGAAACGATTTGGGGAATTCGCAAAGCAGTCGGGATGGTTTTTCAAAATCCAGATAATCAATTCGTAGGAGTAACAGTAGAAGATGATGTCGCATTTGGAATGGAAAATCAAGGAGTCCCCAGAGAAGATATGGTAACGCGCGTCAAGGATGCATTGGAGCAAGTACGAATGAGCGACTTTGCAACGCGTGAACCAGCTCGACTATCCGGTGGACAAAAACAAAGAGTCGCAATTGCAGGTGTTGTTGCCTTGCGTCCAGATCTTATTATTTTAGATGAAGCGACAAGTATGCTTGATCCAGAAGGGCGCTTTGAAGTAATCGAAGCAATTAAGAAGATTAAAGAGGAAAGTCAGCTAACGGTCATTTCAATCACGCATGATATTGATGAAGCAGCAAATGCGAATCGTCTTTTTGTCATGAAGCAAGGTCAGCTAGTCAAAGAAGGGACTCCGGAAGAAATCTTTTTAGAAGGTCCCAAATTAATTGAATTAGGATTGGATTTGCCGTTTCCAGAAAAACTGAAACAAGTTTTAAAAGAACGTGGGTTGCCTGTGCCTGATTCATATCTATCTGAGGAAGGAATGGTTGAGTGGTTATGGACGTCCGTTTTGAACAAGTAGACTTTACCTATCAGCCGAAGTCACCATTTGAACAGCGCGTGTTGTTTCAATTGGATATGACGATCAAAGATGGTAGCTATACAGCCATTGTTGGTCATACAGGGTCGGGGAAATCTACACTATTGCAACACTTAAATGCGTTATTAAAGCCAACACAGGGTACTGTAAAAATTGGTGAAAGAATCATTACACCTGAGTCGAACAATAAAAACTTAAAGCCGATTCGCAAAAAAGTCGGCATCGTCTTTCAATTTCCAGAAGCTCAGCTTTTTGAAGAAACAGTGGCGAAAGATATTATGTTTGGACCTAAAAATTTTGGTGTTCCTGAAGAGCAGGCGCGGCAATTAGCTGAGGAATACTTGGAGCTTGTGGGACTTCCGGCAGATATATTGGAAAAATCACCATTTGATTTGTCTGGTGGGCAGATGAGACGGGTAGCGATCGCGGGTGTGTTGGCGATGGAACCAGAAGTATTGGTCTTAGATGAGCCGACAGCGGGTCTGGATCCACAAGGAAGAAAAGAAATGATGGCGATGTTTGAAGCCTTGCACAAACAAAAGAAGATGACGATTGTCTTGGTGACACATTTAATGGATGATGTCGCTGATTTTGCTGATTATGTCTATGTCCTTGAAAAAGGACAATTGGTGAAAGACGTCTTTCAAGACGTCTCTTGGCTTGAAGAGAAGCAACTGGGCGTGCCGACAGCGACGCGCTTTGCACAAAAGCTAATGGCTAAAGGTGTTTCATTTAAGACGTTGCCGTTAACAGCAAAAGAATTGGCAGATATGATTCTAGCCAAGGAGGATCAAAACTATGATGAATAAATTGATTTTTGGTCGATATATACCAGGTGATTCATTTATTCATAAGTTGGATCCGCGGACAAAATTACTCGGCAGTTTTTATTTCATTGGGATTATTTTTTTAGCGAATAATTGGCAAAGTTATTTATTTTTAGCGGCCTTTACGTTAGTAGCGATTGCTCTTTCAAAAATCAGTTTTACATTTTTTTGGAAGGGCGTACGGCCTCTATTGTGGCTAATTCTCTTCACTGTTGCGTTACAGATGTTTTTTACATCTGGAGGTATCGTGTATTGGCAGTGGGGGATTTTACAGCTGACTGAATTTGGTGTACGTAATGGGATTTTTATCTTTTGTCGATTTGTATTAATTATATTTATGTCGACACTCTTAACCCTAAGTACCCCCCCACTTGAACTGTCGGATGCTTTGGAGTACGTATTACGGCCGTTAAAAGCTGTGAAGTTTCCCGTCCATGAAATTTCATTGATGCTATCGATTGCGCTGCGATTTGTACCGACATTAATGGATGAGACGGAAAAAATCATGAATGCCCAACGTGCAAGAGGAGTGGACTTTGGTGAAGGGAACTTAATCCAAAAGATGCAGGCAATCGTGCCGTTATTGATTCCGTTATTTGTCAGTAGCTTTAATCGTGCGGAAGACTTAGCGACAGCTATGGAAGCACGTGGCTATCAAGGCGGAGAAGGAAGAACGAAGTATCGTATTCTCCATTGGCAACGACGAGACACTGCCGTTGTGGTTGTTTTTGCTTTATTAACAGTAATATTAATCGGACTGAAAAGTTAAGAAGAGGTGTATCTGAAATAGCTCAGTGTGTAGTTGAAGCAGTGAGAAGGACGGATACACTCTTTTTTTGAGAAAGGAAATGAGTATGGTTAGATACAAAGCAATTATCGCGTATGATGGGACGCTTTTTCATGGCTTTCAGCGTCAGCCACAAGGACGGACTGTGCAAGAAGAACTGGAGCGAACGCTATCCAAAATGGCTAGTCAGCCCATCGTTGTGCATGGATCAGGTAGGACGGATGCGCATGTCCATGCATTGGGACAGGTCATTCATTTTGATTATCCAAAAGAGCGTCCACTTGAAAAGATGCGTTTTGCGATGGACACGCAGACACCAGAGGATATTGCTGTGAAGCAAGTGGAAATAGTGGATGAGCTATTTCATGCGAGGTATTTGGTACAAGAGAAAGTCTATGAGTTTCATGTCCAAATCGGCAAACCAAGGAGCCCGTTTCGCCGTCATTATGCTAGCTACTATCCATATCCACTAGACTTAGCAAAAATAGAACGAGCGTTGCCTGATTTATTAGGAACACATGATTTTAGCGCGTTTTGTGCGAGTGGTAGTTCAGTTGAAGACAAAGTCAGGACAATCTATGAAGCAACGATGGTGCATGATGAAGCGTTGAGTGAGCTGGTATTTACCTTTCGTGGCGATGGTTTTTTGTATAAAATGATTCGCATTTTGGTCGGGACATTATTAAAGATTGGAAATGGACGCTTAGAGGAGACGAGCCTTCCTAAAATTATTGCAAGTAAGGATCGAAATTGTGCAGGACCGACTGCTCATCCAGAGGGCTTGTATTTGAAAGAAGTCAAATATTAAACGAGTGTGTTATGTACTACTAGATCTAAATGGTGTCTACTAAAAAAGACCAGGTAATCCAAAAGTTTGAGAAATAACTTCTGGATTGCCTGGCTTTTTGCGTGTAGATTAAGTTGTTTTATCCACTTATAATCTGTTGATTAATATAATTCTAAGTATTGTTCACGTTCCCACTCTGTTACAGCTTGACCAAATGCTTGCCATTCGATTGTTTTTGCTTCATAGAAGTTATTGAAGATATGGCTGCCAAGTGAGTCTACGATAACTTGGTCGTTTTTCAATTCTGCTAATGAAGCTTGCAAGGTACCTGGTAAATCATAGATGTGAGCTGCTTCACGTTCTTCTTCAGTCATCACATATATGTTGCGGTCGACTGATTTTGGTGGTTCCAATTCGTTTTTCACACCATCAAGTCCAGCAGTTAATAGTGCTGCAAGAGCTAAGTAAGGATTAGCAGTTGGGTCAACTGAACGTAATTCCAAACGGGTTGATAATCCTCTTGATTCTGGCACACGGATTAATGGTGAACGGTTGCGTCCTGACCATGCGATGTAGACCGGTGCTTCGTATCCTGGTACGAGACGTTTGTATGAGTTTACTGTTGGGTTACAGATGGCCGTAAATGCTTTGGCGTGTTTCATTAGACCTGCTAAGAAATGATACGCAGTTTGAGATAATTGGATGTCGCCATCTTTATCGAAGAAGGCATTTTCAGATCCTTTGAATAGAGACATGTTGCAGTGCATACCAGAACCGTTAATACCAAACAATGGTTTTGCCATGAATGTTGCATGTAGGCCGTGCTTGCGAGCGATTGTTTTCACCACAAGTTTAAATGTTTGGATATTGTCGCAAGCTTCCACAGCGTTAGCGTATTTAAAGTCGATTTCGTGTTGTCCAGGGGCAACTTCATGGTGAGAAGCTTCCACTTCGAATCCAAGGTTTTCTAATTCTAATACGATGTCGCGACGGCAGTTTTCGCCTAAATCGGTAGGAGCAAAGTCGAAGTAGCCACCTTGGTCATTTAATTCAGTTGTGATGCTATTGTCAGCTGCAAGTTTGAATAAGAAAAATTCTGGTTCAGGTCCTAAGTTGAATGAAGTGAAACCAGCTTTTTCCATATCAGCTAAGGCACGTTTTAGATTTCCACGAGGATCACCAGCAAATGGTGTACCGTCAGGATTGTAAATGTCGCAAATTAAACGAGCGACTTTTCCGTGTTCGCTTTCCCATGGGAAAATCATCCATGTATCCAAATCAGGATGTAGATACATATCGCTTTCTTCAATTCGTACAAATCCTTCAATCGAAGAACCATCGAACATCATTTTGTTTTCTAACACTTTATCAAGTTGAGAAGCAGGAACCTCGACGTTTTTAATTGTTCCCATAATGTCAGTAAACATGAGGCGTAAGAATCGTACATGTTCTTTTTCAACAATCGCTTTAATTTCTTCAGCAGTCTTTTTTGCTTTTGGCATTGTTCATCCCATCCTTTTTGTATCGGCTATTCTAGTGCTCACCAATCTTATTGTCGTTCATGTAAAGAAATATAACATGGTTAGTGGAACAAGTAAACCAATTTTTTTATAAAACAACAGAAAATTCTAAAAATTATTTCTGAAAAGATTGAAAAACTTTCGATTATTAGCCTATCAGTCTTTTTTTAGGATGAAAACGGTGACGTAAGGAAAAATAACAAAATAAATAAAGCCAATTCCTTCGCTGATGAAAATAAACAAAAGCAAGGAACTGGCGATGCATTTTTAGTGAACCTGTCAATTAAGTGTGAGGATGATGGTTTTTGCGATGGCGTCCATACAGCCATTGCAAGAACACAAAAAGCACGATTGAAATCAAGCTACTGTAAAAGCCTAATAAGAAACCATCTGGAAGATAGCTGAATACAACAGTGTGGGTACCTTTAGGAATCGTTACTTTGACAAAGGCATCTTTAAAGGAAGATACAGTTGCTTTCCTGCCATCAATTGTTACGCTCCAGCCTTTATCATATGGAATGGTCGTGATCAGGGCTTGCTCTTTATCAGTAGTGATTGTTGCGGATGCGCCCCGATTGGTTGTTGTCATTGAAACATTTTGGTTTTGAATGGCATCAACTGCTTCTTGGTATGCAATCGTGTCTAAGCCGACCACTTTAGGTGTCTGGAACGTGACCTGATCGGTACCGTAGAAGCTAGCGGCGAATGTCACAGTTGTTTCATTGGCATAATAGCCTAAATCATAATATTGGCCATTGATATTTAGCTGGGTTTTGCGTTCTGTGCCATTGACGCGAATCGTAACGGTCGAGCTTTGTAAGTCATTGTAATTAGATGGGTAAAGACTTAGGTAGGCTTGTGTATTCGCTGGAATGGTCACATCCCACGTCACGTCTTTGGCTAAGTTAGAAGCGACTTCTTTATAGGTTGTTTGATTGCCTTGCGTTTCCAGGGTGGTGTTGTTCGTGTTGATTACACGAATAGGATACAGTGTAAAGTAGTTCAAGTTCAATCCAGATAAATAGTTCATCAACGTTGTTTGGTTGAGTAAGTTGTCATTATCGTATGTCGTCACTGCTTGATCATCTGTTGAGGCTAGGTAGCCTAAAGATAAGGCATCGGTATTTTCAAATAAAGAGTAGTTGCCTTTTGTTGTCGTCTGAGTAAATCCATATTTACTAATTGGCGTAGAGGCGATGTTGTACTTTATGCCAGTAAATGCATCCATTAGCAAGGTGTTGTTATTGTAACGGATGTTTAGATTGGTGCCACTCGAACGAAAACCAAGCTGATTTAAGTAACTAGAAGAATGGCGGTTACGAATGGAAGAAAATAGGCTAATACCGCTGTATCCATAATTAATGCTATCGTTTGGTGAAACGTTATCCAAATTTTCTAGTCGATAAAAGGTAGTGTTGTCTTCTTTTGTTTGATTCACCAGAGATTGAATCGACGGATATGGGTCAGTGTACAAGCTACGAGAAGCATAGTTCCAATCATCTAAAATGCCGTGAATCATTCCATTCGTATTTAGGCCAATCTCGACTACAGCACATAGTAGTAATAACAAGGAAAATTGCTTCAGTGAAAGAACATGAAACGTCATACTGGCAGTGCATAGTGCATACAATCCTAAGAATACTAACGTAAGGATAAAAGAACTGAGTGTGACGTACCCATATGCCGTGTCGCTCTTATCTAGCACGAAGTAAGTAACGATAAAGCAAATCAGTAAAAGTAAATTGCCCAGTAGATAGATAGGGGTGTGCTTTGGCGTTAATTGCTCCCAACCATACCCAGCGAGTAAAATAATAAGAAAAGAAAGCAAAAAGGAATAACGGAACAAAAACATGTTCGGCGCATGCATGCCTTGCCAAAATAAATTAAGCGGCTGAAAGTAAAAACTAGCGATAATCAGTCCGGCTAATAAAGCAAAGCCGACTTTCTTTTGCCAAGGAATCGTTCGGACAAAGAAATAAAACAAGCACAAACTTAATGGCAGTAAACCAATATAGATAAAAGGAATGGAGCCGTATTTGGTCGTATCATAGACGCCCACCATATTTTTAATGAAGAAGTCAAACATGCCAGTTGCTTCAGTTTTTAGTGTAGTGATCTTGGTGAGTTCTTCACCGTTTGTCTTTAGGTCAAGATACGTAGGCAGTAATGTGAGCATGGCTGTTCCGACAGATAGACCAGCTGTCAGGGCGTAGGGAAAGAAGCTGTGCTTGACGTCTTTCCATTGAGTAAATAACAAGACAAGGTAATACAACCCAGAAAAGAGCGCGACCATGAATCCCATGTAGAAATTTGAAATAAATAAAAGAGCATAGCTGATGAACAAGAGCCAAGGGCGGCATTGTTGGATGAGGCGATGAATGCCCCAAATGACAAGTGGTAAAAAGGTAAAGGTATCTAGCCACATCACGATTTCAGAGTGAGCAATGGCAAAAGACATTAGCGCATAGCAGCTGGATAACGTCAAAAGATTCCAGCGTGAGAGCTTAAAGGTGTGCTGAGCAAATAACCAAAAGCTCAGTCCGGCAGCGCCAATCTTGACCAATGTTACTACATAGAGTGCATCGGGCATATAGCTATTTGGAAAAAATAGCACAAGCGGAGTAAACAATCCACCTAAATAGTAGGAAACAAGTGATAAATAGTTGAGTCCTAGTGAAGCGTTCCAAGTGTAAAAAAAGCTCTGCTTGCCAAGCAACATATTGCGAAAGCTAGCATGAAAATTTGAAAACTGTGCAAAGGCGTCGCTGGCTAAGATGCTTCTAGAACTACCGGGATAAATGCCGATACTTAAATAAATTCCTGCCAAAATAATCACAGGTAGCAAAAAGCTTGCTAGTAAAAAATAGCGATGCGTGCGTAAGTATTGACGGAAAGTAAACACAAAAAAATCCCCCAGTCATTTAGCTTGATAGAATGGTTTTAGTTTACCACATTCTGCTAAATCTAGGGGAATCGGAAGAGAAACGACACAGAAAATTCATAGATAAAAAAACCGTTCGTTAGACGAACGGTTACTTACTAGTTTTCAATTATACGCGTTCTACTTTACCAGATTTCAAAGCGCGAGCGGACACCCAAACTTTCTTTGGTGTTCCGTCGATCATTACGCGAACTTTTTGTAGGTTCGGTTTAACTGTACGTTTTGTAGAGTTCATTGCGTGAGAACGGTTGTTTCCACTAGATGTTTTGCGTCCTGTGAAATAGCAAACTTTAGCCATGTGTGTGTTTCCTCCTTTGCCTTGATTGTTAGCCTATACTTTGGCTCATACTAAATGAATTTATCATACCCCACAGAAATATGCAAGAAAAAATTAGGCTGCAATTGACTTTTTTTGTAAAAAAAGGTAAATTAAAGGCTGTCATTTTCAAGAGAAGGCAAGGTTTTTGACCTAAGAGGGCACTCGTTCTTTTATTTCAATGGTAGCTATGTTAGAATACTATAGTAGAAAATAGGCGAAAAGTCTGTTAAGGAGGCTATCTTATGGCTGTAAAAATGAAAAATGCATCCGGCATGATTGAAATATCAAACGAAGTCATTGCAACAGTTGTGGGCGGTGCAGCAACAGATGTATTTGGCATTGTCGGTATGGCAAGCAAAAATCAAATCAAAGACAATATCAATGAAATTTTACGTAAAGAAAATTATTCACGTGGCGTAGTCGTGCGTCAAGAAGAAAATGGTATTGCTGTTGACGTGTATACTATTGTAAGCTACGGTACAAAAATTTCGGAAGTTTCACGAAATGTACAAGAAAAAGTGAAGTACAATTTGGAAACGATGCTCGGTATAACGGCTAACTCTGTGAACGTCTTTGTTCAAGGAGTACGAGTATTGCCCGACTAATAAACTAATTACAGGTTGTTGATCTTAAGGAGGATTATCAGTGAAAGTAACGAATATAAGTGCGGGCCAGTTCCAAGAGATGGTGCAAGCCGGCGCTAATCGTCTACAAATCAATGCAGAATATGTCAATTCTTTAAATGTGTTCCCAGTACCAGATGGTGATACAGGGACAAATATGAATTTATCGATGACTAGCGGAGCGAAAGCTGTCAGTGATTCTGCGTCTGAGCAAGTAGGGGAATTAGCGAATCGTTTATCAAAAGGGTTGTTAATGGGAGCTCGTGGAAACTCAGGGGTTATCTTGTCGCAGTTATTTAGAGGGTTTGCTAAACAAATCCCAACAGTCGAAACACTTACTGCTCAAGAGCTAGCCCAAGCGTTTACGCGAGGTGTCGAAACTGCGTATAAAGCGGTCATGAAACCAGTAGAGGGCACGATTTTAACGGTGGCTCGCATTGGTGCGGAGTTTGGTGAACGCAAAGCAGCAGAAACCGATGACTGTATCGAAGTGATGCGTGCAGTAGTGACTGGTTCTAAGCGTGCATTAGCTAAGACACCTGACTTGTTGCCGGTCTTAAAAGAAGTTGGCGTGGTAGATAGCGGTGGTCAAGGACTACTTTTCATCTATGAAGGCTTCCTTGGAGCGTTGACGGGTGATTATCAGCCAGAAGAAGTGGTGGCGACACCTGCTGCAATGGATGAAATGGTGAACGCCGAACATCATCGCAGTGTACAAGGTCAATTAGCGACAGAAGACATCCATTTTGGGTACTGTACTGAAATTATGGTGAAAATTGGCGAAGGTCCGACCGTGGATTCAGCCTTTGATTATGAAACATTCCGCAATTATTTGAATGAACTTGGTGATTCTTTATTAGTGGTCAATGATGATGAAATTATCAAAGTACACGTGCATACAGAACATCCTGGTGAAGTGATGAATTACGGGCAAAAATTTGGTTCCCTTGTCAAAGTAAAAGTGGACAATATGCGCTTGCAACATGAAACAATTTTGGAACATGATGCAGAAACAACTAAACCTAAGCCACGCTTGCCATATGCGATTGTAGCTATTGCAGCTGGAGATGGTGTGCAAGAATTATTCAAGAGTCTAGGTGTCAACTATGTGATTAGTGGCGGACAAACCATGAACCCAAGCACGGAAGATATTGTGAAAGCAATTGAAGAAGTGAATGCGGACAAAGTGATTGTCTTGCCTAACAATAAAAACATCTTCATGGCAGCTGATCAAGCCGCAGAAGTAGCAGAAATTCCTGTTGCGGTGGTGCCATCGAAGACGATTTCACAAGGAATGTCGGCGATGTTGGCATTTAACGAGACAGCTTCCTTAGATGAAAACAAAGAAGCGATGACCGAAGCCTTGGCAGGTGTGGTTAGTGGATCAATTACGCATGCGATTCGTGATACGCAAATCGATGGTATTATCATTACAGATGGCGACTTCCTGGGAATGGTTGATGGACGCATTGTTGCTTCAATGACAGATGTGTTTGCAGTTGGGATGACCACCTTGAAAAAAATGATAACTGATGAAACAGAGATTGTTACCATTATTATTGGAGAAGAAGGTAGCCAAAAAGAGGCTGATGCCTATGCGAGTGCATTAGCCGAAGAGTTCCCAGATATTGAATTGGAAATTCATGAAGGAAACCAACCTGTCTATCCATATTTATTTGCAGCAGAATAATCGTAAGGGAACGCTCGAATTAGTCAAAATTGGCTTTTTCGAGCGTTTTCTGGTGAATGATGGAAAGGAGTGAAGGCTATGCAATCGGTAGCGGTACTTGCCGGCGTGGGAGAAAAACGACAACAAGCATTGGCGGAATTAGGAATTGAATCGATTGAATCATTGCTGACGTATTACCCATTTCGCTATGAGGATGTGCAGCAGCGACAGTTAGCAGAAATTCAAGACCAAGAAAAAGTGACGTTGAAAGGAACGGTCGTCTCACCGGCTGTGATGAGTCGCTTTGGCTATAAGAAAACACGACTGCAGTTTCGGATGATGCAAGATCGCGATGTCTTTCAGGTGTCGTTTTTTAATCAACCTTACTTAAAAGACAAAATTATTCTCTCAGAAGAAATTGTGGTATATGGCAAATGGGATGCCAAGCGCAAAGCACTGACTGGAATGAAAATCTTCGGTAGCGGCAAGCAAGATAGCTTTGCTCCGGTGTATCATGTTAGCAAAAAAATTCGTCAAGCAACCTTGCAAGACTTAATTAAGCAAGCATTTGCTCAGTTTGGCGAGCAAATCGAAGAAATCCTACCCGTCCAGCTTGTTGACAAGTATCGGCTAATGGAGAGAAAACAAGCCATTTACGCGATGCATTTTCCTGATGATATGGATACATACCGTCAGGCCAAACGGCGCGTCGTGTTTGAAGAATTCTTTTTGTTTCAAATGAAGCTCCAGGGACTAAAGCAAGCTGAAAAAGCTGAGGTGAATGGCCTTTGTTTGAGCTATGATGCAAAACAATTAAAAGCCTTTATTCAAAAACTTCCATTTGAACTAACGGATGCACAAAAACGAGTTACCAATGAAATTTGCGCAGATTTAAAAAGTCCAAAACACATGCAACGCTTATTACAAGGTGATGTCGGTAGTGGGAAGACAATAGTGGCAGCCATTGCGCTCTATGCGACGATTACGGCTGGCTTTCAAGGCGCGCTGATGGTACCGACAGAAATTTTGGCACAGCAGCATATGGAGAGCTTTGTGTCATTGTTTGCTGCAATGGACGTGACGGTCGCTTTACTAACTGGATCGACGAAAACCAAAGAACGAAAACACATACTAGCAGGTATCAAAGATGGCAGCATTGATATTTTGATAGGGACGCATGCTTTAATTCAAGAGGATGTCGACTTTGCCCAGCTTGGCTTGGTGATTACTGATGAACAGCATCGTTTTGGGGTGAATCAGCGAAAAGTGTTACGTGAAAAAGGGTGGAAACCAGATGTCTTATTTATGACGGCCACGCCGATTCCACGGACATTGGCCATTACAGTCTATGGCGAGATGGATGTGTCGCTGATTGATGAATTGCCGAAAGGACGAATTCCGATTGAGACGCGCTGGGTGCGCCCACCTCAGCTAGATACGGTCTTGCATTGGGCTAAAAAAGAATTGGCTAAAGGCCATCAAATGTATGTCATCTGCCCGTTGATTGAAGAGTCTGAGATGCTAGATGTGCAAAATGCCCAGAAGATTTATGAAGAGCTGAAGAAGTTCTTTGAGCCAATCAGTGCAGTAGGACTATTACATGGCAAAATGAAGCCCAGTGAAAAAGAACAAGTCATGGAACAATTCAAAGAAAATCAGACGCAGGTATTGGTCTCGACGACAGTGATTGAAGTAGGGGTAAATGTGCCGAATGCGACCTTAATGATTATTATTGATGCGGATCGATTTGGCTTGGCTCAGCTTCATCAATTAAGAGGACGCGTGGGACGTGGCGTGTCAGCATCGTATTGTATTTTGGTCGCCAATCCGAAAAATGAAGTGGGGAAAGAGCGCATGAAAGTCATGACCGAAACAACGAATGGCTTTGTCGTCAGCGAGCGAGACTTGGCATTGAGAGGACCAGGCGAAATCTTCGGCCAACGCCAATCAGGTTTGCCGGAGTTTTTGATTGCAGACATCGTCGAGCATGCGACAGTCTTAGAAGTAGCCAAACAAGAAGCCGAGTCAATCTGGCAACAAAAGGACTGGCAACTTTTGCCAGCATTTCATGCCTTGGCTAGTTATTTAGCGAATGCTCGTAAGGAAAATGTCTTTTTCGACTAACAAGTTGTGTTATACTGAGAACGTCAGAAAGGAGTGCATCAGACATGAAAATTGCCGTCGATGCAATGGGCGGAGATCATGCTCCCAAAGCAATAGTAGAAGGAGTCATGTTAGCAAAACAATCGTTTCCTGATATTGAATTTCAATTATATGGAAAAGAAGATGCGATACGTCAATATGTAACGGATGAAACGAATATTACGATTATTCACACCGATGAAAAGATTGCGAGTAATGACGAACCCGTCAAAGCGATCCGCAAAAAAAAGCAAGCCTCAATGGTACTAGCTGCACAAGCCGTCAAAGAAGGGCGAGCGGATGCTATCTTTAGCGCAGGGAACACAGGAGCGTTATTGGCAGCGGGGTTATTTATTGTGGGACGGATTAAAGGAATTGAACGACCAGGATTGATGTCAACGCTACCAGTCATGACAGGCAATCAAGGATTTGATATGCTCGATTTAGGTGCCAATGCCGACAATAAGCCAGAGCATTTGTTACAATATGGAATTTTAGGATCATTTTATGCCAAGAATGTCCGAGGTATCGCCAATCCGCGGGTCGGATTATTAAATAATGGCACTGAAGAGACAAAAGGTAGTGAATTAACCAAAAAAGCATTTGAACTCCTTAGCCAAGAACCCTCTATCCAATTTGTCGGCAATGTCGAAGCGCGGGATCTTTTAAGTGGTGTGGCAGATGTGGTGGTAACGGACGGATTTACCGGAAATGCAGTACTTAAGACCATCGAAGGCACAGCGGCCAATATTATGAGCGTCTTAAAAGAAGCCATCTTATCATCTGGAATCAAAGGGAAGATGGGGGCATTACTGCTAAAAGAAAGCTTGCGTGATGTGAAAGGGCAAATGGATTATGCTCAGTACGGTGGGGCGGTGTTATTTGGATTAAAAGCACCAGTCATCAAGACACATGGAGCGACCGGTCCAGAAGCAGTTGCCAATACAATCAAACAAATCCACACGATGCTTGATACGCAAGTAATACCAAAATTAGTGGCGCATTTTGAAGCGGAGAAAAACGCAGAACAATAGGAGCCATGGAAGATACACGAAAAAAGCTAGACAAACTACTAGAGAATCGCTACAATAAACAGTAGCTATTTTACTCTCTTATCAGTCAATGGAGGTGAAAACAGTTGACACGCGAAGAAGTATTTCCTAAAGTAGCCGCAGTGATTGCCAATCATTTTGATATTGATGCAGATCAAGTAACCGAATCTATGAGTATCAAAGATGATCTCAATGCGGACTCAATTAGTGTAATGGAGTTTGTTCTTGAATTAGAAGAAGAATTTGGAACAGAGATTTCAGATGAAGACGCGGAGCAAATTGAAACTGTAGGAGCTGCAGTCGATTATATTAGCGCCCATCTGGCAAAATAAATAGAAAAATCCGATTTATGAAACGATCAGTGCATCAAGCAGGTCAGTTCATAAGATCGGATTTTTTTAGGTTCTAAGTCAAATAGTGTTGTTTTAGTTAAATCACCTATGGGAAGTGCTTCGG
>OCAM01001153.1_pt1 | contig 15591 bp, 15 predicted proteins | sample 1538281 | NCBI WGS metagenome assembly OCAM01 (sample SAMEA2580273, study PRJEB22360) | human gut metagenome | biome: human gut; feature: human-associated habitat; material: faeces | place: Denmark | collected 2008/2010 | reverse complement strand
AAAAGACATCGAACCAAAAACATTAATTTATCAAGTTCCTGGTGGTATGTTGTCAAATTTACTTAGTCAATTGACAGAACAAGGAATGCAAGACAAATATGACGAAGTATTAGCTGAAGTACCAAAAGTTCGTGCCGATTTAGGCTATCCTCCATTAGTGACACCTTTATCACAAATGGTAGGGACACAAGCGTTAATGAACGTTATATCGGGTGAGCGCTACAAACTAATCCCAAATGAAATCAAAGACTATGTCAGAGGTCAATATGGGCAGTCACCAGCACCGATTTCTGATGAGATTCGAGAAAAAATAATTGGCAATGATGAAGTCATTACTTGTCGTCCGGCTGATCTCTTAAAGCCTGAACTTAACGTATTAAGAGAAGAAATCAAAGATTATGCTAAATCAGAGGAAGATGTTTTACTTTATGCCATGTTTCCTAAACAAGGTCGAGATTTCTTGGGTCGACGTGAAGATCCATTTTACGATGTGCCCGTCCAAGAAGTTAGTGTCAAAATAGATTTTTCTTAAGATTCTTTGTATAGAATCTGCAAATAATAGAACTATATAAGAGTACTTCGCAATGACTCTAACATGGTAGCTTGATCTCTTACCATGTTAGAGTCATTGCGTTAAGTACTCTTTTTTTCACGCATTTTTTAGAAATTAATAGAGACAAAAATTCAGCAGAAGGAAAATACGTAAGCGCCCCATAGCATAGTACCTGTACGCCAAATAGCCCGACCTCTATACTGAAGTCGGGAATATTTGGCATTTTAAATTTAAAGGCAGCGTTGCTGCACTTTTTTATTCCAAGGCAGAAGTTCATCTAGCGCTGACTCAGAAACAATAGGCAGATTGGGAATCCTCTCAAATAAAAATTCCAGATATTTGACAGGACTTAAGCCATTCAGCTCCGCTGTTTTATACACGCTCAAAATTATTCCTGAAGTTCTGGCGCCTTCCAAGCTTGTTGAGTGCAGCCAATTTTTTCGTCCCATTACCAGTTCTTTAATGTTGCGTTCGGAACGATTATTGGTGAGCTCCAAGCGACCATCTTTGAAAATTTCCTCGTAGCCCTTTCGTAGCTTACACACATATTGAGTAGCGATATCCAGCTTGGATTTGGAAACAGGATTTAGTGTACTAAGCCAGTCATAAAATGCATCAAATAGCGGACGAAGGTCCTGTTGTCGCAAAACCAATCGCTCTTCTGGAGATAAGTCTTGCCACTTCTTTTCCAAAGAAAACCATTTATCCATTTTCTTAACCGCTTGAGCTGCAGGAATCTCCGTATCCTTTTTCCCTTTGGGAATCGCTTCAAAGAACTTTCTCCGAGCATGTGCGAGGCAATAGACCAATTGAACGTTCTCCACGGCATTATAACCGGCATAGCCATCACAATGGAGATAGCCACTAAATGCATTAAGAAATTTCTTCGGAACCTCTCCTGAACGGCCTTTATCGTGATGATAGTATACCATGGGATGGTCACTTTCTTTTCCGGTACAAAATTGCCAGTAGTAAGTATCCGTCTTTGAACTTTCAATGACACGATAACTCGTTTCATCTCCATGTAAAATTTCTTCTTGATTCAGGTAGTACTGCAATCTTTGCGCAAAAGGGTCTAACGCGTTTTGAACGGCCTTAATATGCCAATTTGTAATATTATCTCTGGAAATATCAAGACCGTGAGTTTTTTGCCAATATTTTTCTTGGCGATAGGCGGGAACTTTTTGACCGAATTTCATGCGAATCGTTTCTACCACAAGACTGTTTGATCCTAAGCTGTTTGAAATCAAAGGTTTGGGAACAGCTGATTTTTTAAAAGAAGAAATTCCATTTCTTTCACATTTTTGACAACTGTAAGTATGTTGATAATGCACAAGAGCGTCTAACATAGCTTGATGGAATCGGATTTCTTCGCGCACTTTCGTGCGCCCGATATCTTTCATTTGTGAACCACAGTGTTCGCAACACTGCTCTTCCAATGGTAGGACATGTTCTAGACTCGTTTTGGGTAAATGCTTCAGTTTATCGGCCTTTGTGCCCAACACCCGTTGATGTCCTTTTACCGTTATAGATGAAGGAACATCCTCTGAGACCACTTCAAAGGCGGTTTCTTGGTTAAATAAATTAAGCTGTCCATTGTCATCGACGGGAAGAGTTTCTTTGGAACGACCAAATAATTTGTTGGTTAGATAATTGATTTTTTCATTTAACAGTTGGATTTCGGTTGTTAGATTTTGAATGGTTTGCTGCTGTACCTGATTCGTTTTATTCGAATCTTGAAGTAATTTAAGCAGTACATCTTGATTTTCCAAAACTTCTTCCTCCTTCCAACAGGATTAATCTGGGTCTAAAATACCACAAAAAATGTAAAAAAAATAGAGGCTTAACACAAGTAATTGTGTGAAACCTCTATTTAAAAGCTGCCTTTTTTGCCTGGTGAAATGGCCTTGGGTTGATCTACACTCAGACCTTCCAGCAACCAGCGTACCTGCTGATTCGTTAGGGTTCGGATTTCTTCTTTCTTTCTTGGCCATTTTAATCGACCATTGTCGATTCGTTTATAACAAAGAAGGAAACCATCACCATCCCAATGGAGAAGCTTAAAGCGGTCTTGCCGATTTCCGCAAAATAGGAAGACGGCATCTTCATACAAGTCCAGTTGATAATCTTGTTGGATGAGGCTAGCTAAGCCGTCAATGCCTTTCCGTAAATCCGTTTTCCCACATACAATGTAGATATGCTTGGTGTGAAGAAAATCATAAAACATCAGTAAACAGTTCCTTCAGGACCGCTTGCAGAATATAGTTATTAATACCATTGTAAATCAATACTTCTGATCCGTTTTCCTTCTTAATTCGTAGGGCAAATTTAGTGGTGAGTGGCATTATTTTTTCTGGCGAAGAATTTTCAGGAGCAAGTTGAACAGGAACAATTTCATTTAACTTATACATAAAGACCTCCAAACTTCTTGATGACTCAAGTATAGTTGGAGGTCATTTTATTTGAAAGGTACTGTGCTATGGGGCGCTTACGATGGAGCAGCCAAAACTTTTGTCACAGTGTTCTTAAACTAGTCATCAAGCTGTGAATGGACTGTTATGTCGTGGCGCTGACTGTATTGACCATAAAATGCGTACAGCTTGTCGATGTCTCGTTGGGCGATAAATCGTAAGTGCAACTGCTCGGAGTAGGAGCCGGCTAAAGAAGCAAGTGCAACATGACCTAGATGTTTGGGGTATAGCCAGCGACTCGTAGTTGTTTCAAAATTTTGGACACGTCGATGGGCCACAAAAGAAAGTTCTTTGGTTAAAAAGTGAGCCGTTTGGATGACGAGTTGCTTATCATGGTAGACATAGGCTTGCACTTCTCGCTTGTACAGACCAGCAACTAAAAAGAAGAGCAAGAAAGCGATAGGGATCATAGCAAACCAATGAAAAAAGTAAGCAACCAACAAACTTACAGGAACGAAACATGCTAGTGGCCAGCGCCAGAAGTACCAAAGTAAGTGGTGATTTTTCGCCGTTACGTAGTGTAAGTCAGGCTTAGTTAGCTGCAATTCCGGTAGTAGCTCTGCTAATTTTTTGTACACAATTTTTTGCGAAATAATCGGTAAGAGATAGATTTTTCCAAGGACGCTATCTTCTTTTTCTTGCTCGCCAGCTAAAATAATTTGGACCGTCGTTAAGCCTAATACTTGTCTGAATAATTGTTGCTTGAGCTGGACTTGCTGGATTTTGGCAATTGGGACAATGGTAGTTCGTCTTTCAAATAAGCCCCGTTCAATATGTAACTCTTGGGAAGTGCGAGTAACTTGGAACTGGTAAAACAGGATAAATTGTTTGGCAAAAGAGACAAAAACGAGACAAAGTAAAAGCAAGATAGCTAACACGGATGCTACGATCCAGCCTGAACGGAAAAGCAATTGACCTTCCGTTGAGGCTTTTTCTAACCAATCAGAAGGTATCAGCTGATCTAGTAAGGACAATGCCGCAAAAAATAATGGGATCAGACCAAGGTCAGTAGCAGCAAACAAAAAAATCTCTCGCTGCGTGACCGCGTAGCCTGGTTCGTCTAGTGTCGCTACTGCTTGGCCAGAGGGGATATCATGAACACGGTATGCTTCTAATTGCTGAAACACGGGAGTAGGCACAGCGAGTAAATTCGCTTCGGCTTCGGCAGCCCCGCCACTTGCTGTATCGACTTTTAAATGGACCAAATCAAAAGGTTTAAAGAAAAACCATTGTCTTTGGTGGACTGATTGAATGCGTTCGTATGGAATGGTACGTCGTTTTTTTATAAAAATTCCTTGCATAATGTCTAGATGGGTCGTGGTTAATTGATAGCGAGCAAACCAATAGCTAAGAAAAGCGTGGCCGCTTGCTAATGTCAATAGACCCAGAATCAGCCACCACGTCCATTTTTCGCCGGCAACGATACGTGGAAGGAGTGGCAAAAAGATGAGCCACCATTTTTTAACCTGAGAGAAAAAGAGTAAGAAAAAGGCGAGCGGATGAAAGTGCTTGGCTTCAGACATCTTCTTTCGCCACCTTTACTAGGGCGATGAGTTGCTCTCTTAGTGCTTGGGCTTGAACGGTATCAAGACCAGAGAGCTTGTGGGCGGTGGCAGCTGTATGGATGATCAATTCCATCAATTGTTCACGACGTAAAAATGGTCCTTGGTTGGTTTCGATATGTTGGATGCGATTGAGTGGGACATACGTAGTTGTACGGAAAAAATAGCCCTTTTGTAATGCGACATCCTCTTCAGTAATTTCGTAGCGATGAAAGGTATAGCGGTAAGGGATCAAGAGATAAAGCGAAATCCCAAGAATAAATGTGACAAGTATCAAACAAGCGAAACAGACCCAAATAAGTAAAGTCAAGTCCAAAAATCGCGACATTCCACCAAATACAATCAGTTCAATGAGCAAAAGACTACTAACTGATGCAAAAAGGCTTTTCCGCCATACTGCTTGGATTCTCTTAGGCATTTGATGAGTAAGTAGGGGATAATTCATAAATAGTTAAGAACCTCGGTTCATTTTCTTTTTATCGTCTCATAAATAGAAAACAACGTCAAGCAATGATTAAGTGTGTTTTTCTTTACGCCGATTGTAAAATTAAGCTAGACAAATAAAAAAGTCATTTGTGCTACACTCAAGATAGTTCCCGCAAAAGAATTATAAGGAGTGAAGACAAATGACCTATACCCATCTTACATCAAATGAACTTGCAATGATAGAGGCGTATTATAATAATCATCAATCTGTAGCCAAAACCGCAGTACTATTGAATAGATCTAGACAAACGATTCATAAAGTTTACCAATTTTTCAAAACAGGGCACAATGCTCTAGATTATTTCAATCAATACAAGAAGAATAAAACTCGCTGTGGCAGACGTCCTATTGTCTTATCAGATGAACAAACAGAATATATTCAAAAGAGGGTTGTTCAAGGTTGGACACCTGATGTGATTGTTGGCCGTGCAGAGTTTTCTATTTCTTGTTCTATGCGTACACTTTATCGTATGTTTAAACAAGGCGTATTTGAAGTGACTCACCTACCTATGAAAGGAAAACGTAAAGCCAACGGACACAAAGAAACTCGGGGAAAACAATCTTTTCGTCGATCACTTCGTGACAGAGGAAATGATTATTCTAAATTCAATCAAGAATTTGGCCACCTTGAAGGGGATACTATTGTGGGTAAAAAGCACAAAAGTGCTGTTATTACCCTCGTTGAGCGATTATCTAAAGTAATCATCACTCTTCAGCCAGAAGGCAGACGAGCTATAGATATTGAAAATCGTTTGAACCAATGGATGCAATCTGTACCTAAGCATCTATTCAAATCAATGACTTTTGATTGTGGAAAGGAATTTTCAAATTGGAAATCAATCAGTAATATCAATGATATTGATATCTATTTTGCAGATCCTGGTACACCATCACAAAGAGGGTTAAATGAAAACTCTAATGGTTTATTACGTAAAGATGGTTTACCAAAGCAAATGGATTTCAACGAAGTTGATGAATCTTTTATCCAATCTATTGCATCGAAAAGAAATAATATCCCTCGAAAATCATTAAACTATAAAACACCAATAGAAGTATTCTTGAGTCACATATGCAAAGAGGACTTGTCTAACTTAATTTGACAATTAATAGTAAGAAAAAACCACCAAAAACGGGCAAGTTTTTGGTGGTTTTCATTAGGGGGTACAAATAAGGAAAAATATATAAGTAGTTGAGAAGTGAAAAGGGGCAAACTCTTCACTTCCCAAGAACTAACAAAATTAATGTAAGGTAATTACTTCTTCTGTTTGTTTGTCAAAGAAGTGTGCTTTATTGATGTTGAAAGCTAATTCAATCGTTTCACCAGGATTATGGAAATCACGAGCATCCACTTTCGAAATGAATTCGGTATTTCCTACACGTGTGTAAAGCATTGTTTCAGCTCCTAATAATTCAGATACGACAACTTCTGCTTTAACAGTAGCTTCTGGTGAGGCCTGAAGAACGACTTCTTCACTGTGAATGTCTTCAGGACGGATACCAAAGATAATTTCTTTTCCTTCGTAGCCTTTTTCTACTAGGACTTTGTTACGACCTTCAGGAATGCGTAAGCTTAAGCCAAGTCCATCTGAAATCACGCCGTTGTTTAGGACAACATTGAAGAAGTTCATCGCAGGTGATCCGATAAAGCCAGCTACGAAGACGTTATTCGGTGTGTTGTATACTTCTTTTGGTGAACCAATTTGTTGGATGATACCGTCTTTCATGATAACGATTCGGTCAGCCATGGTCATCGCTTCTGTTTGGTCATGGGTAACATAAATTGTAGTAGTAGCTAGACGACGGTGCAATTTTGCAATTTCCGCGCGCATCGCTACCCGTAATTTTGCATCTAAGTTTGATAATGGTTCATCCATTAAGAAAACTTTGGCATCACGAACGATTGCTCGACCAAGTGCCACCCGTTGACGTTGTCCACCAGATAATGCTGCTGGCTTGCGGTCAAGATATTCAGTCAAGCCTAAAATTTCCGCTGCATTTTCAACCCGTGATTTAATATCAGCTTTGTCGTATTTACGTAGTTTTAAACCAAATGCCATATTGTCATAGACAGACATATGTGGGTACAACGCGTAGTTTTGGAAAACCATGGCGATGTCGCGATCTTTCGGTGCTACATCATTCATGACTTTATCGCCAATGTATAATTCACCTTCTGAGATATCTTCTAAACCAGCAATCATTCGAAGTGTTGTCGATTTCCCACAGCCAGAAGGTCCGACAAAGACGATGAATTCACGATCAGCAATATTTAAGTTAAAGTCTGTAACTGAATAGTTCTCAGCGTTATCATATTTTTTATACACGTGCTTTAAAGCCATTTCTACCATTACAATTCCTTCTTTCTTTGAACTTATCTTATATATCCACTATAATGAAAACGTTTTATACAAACAATGGAAACGTGCACAAAAAAAGACAGCTTGCTTGTGCAACCTGTCAAGAAACAACCGAATCAATAAAATTTTCTATAAGGAGCTGACAAAGAAATAGTTGATTGGTTTCTTTTAAGTTCAGTAAGCTTGTTTGTTGGAATTTATCAAGCTTGTATTGTAAGGTGTTGCGATGCATAAATAATTCTTTAGCCGTCGAGCTGATATTTCCTTGATTGTCCCACAACGTCGTTAAGATAAGAGGCAATTCACTATCAGAAAACCAATGCGCCGCTAAAGCATGCAATAAGTAGCTTGAGGCGAGGGCTTGTTTGGTACAGTACGAAACAAGGAGCATTGCTAAATCACTGGCAGCTTCTTGTCTACGCGTAGATTGAAAGAACGAAAAGATTGCTTCTTCTTCGGCAAAAATTTTGTAGAAGGTAACGGTTGATGGATGAAAATACCCGACATAGATGCGACTATAGCTATCAAAGTCTCCATCTAGAGCTAAAAACAGGCCAGCTAATTCATTCGTTGAAAAAGAATGAGCGTCTTGCTTTTCGATTAAGATAGCATATTGATCTGTTACAAAGAATGCGTCGACCAATTGAGGCATCATTATACGAATTTCTTCTAGCCAAGATGTGGAATCAAGTTGTTGCGTTTGATTCCAAGCAATTTGAATGATGCGATAGTTTCCTTCAGTTATGGCAATTGGTTTTTGTAACAATAACAGACGATACCAAGGATGCGTATCACCTTCATGGATCAGCGATCTTTCTTCTGCAAGGTGCTGTAGAAGATGCATTTCCGTTACTGAAAGTTGCGCTTTAGGAATCCATATATAGCCCGTCTTAGCAGGAAAAGAAAACAGCATTGGTTCACTTGCCGGTAGAGCATGCAAGGATGCGTTTGGGTAAATTGAAAGTAGTTCGTTAAAGTCCATCCAGATACCTCCTCATTCTATTACCATTGTAATTGAAATCAATCGAATGGCAAGCCTAAGTCGAACATTAAAAATGAGAAAATGATAAGAAAAAAAGGTTGACAATTTTATTGCTACCATGTAAAGTAAGGACAATAAAAGAAAGACAATGACAAGAACAAGTAAATTTGTTGCTACTTTAGAGAGTCTCTGGTTGGTGAGAAGAGATAGTGACACAAGTTGAAACACATCTTGGAGTTGATTCTCTGAATGAAGTAAGAGAATTCGGGAGGCCCGTTACAGCTGCAGTCATTTGAATGAATATGACTCATTGAGGTTTTTGTTGCAAGACAAAAACAAAAAAAGGTGGAACCGCGTAATTACGCCCTTTAGTCGTTTGACTAAGGGCTTTTTTTATTGCTACGGTTTTGTGTCATTCAGATGATTCATTAGGTTACTTTTGCAAAAAAGTAGCAAAACTGAGGTGGCACCACGTAGATACGTCCTCTGGCTTTTGGCCAGAGGTTTTTTTTATGAATCGATCAACTATCGATTGTCTTTAATGATATTTTTTTGGAGGAGAGAACAATGGCTTACTTTTTATCTTTGTTTCCACAACTAATGAGTGGAATTGGCGTCACATTGAAATTATTTCTACTAACAATTATCGGATCGGTCCCTTTAGGAATTATTTTTGCCTTTTTCTTATCAAGTAAATTTGCACCATTGCGATGGGTGATGCAAGTCTATATTTGGTTGATGCGCGGAACACCATTACTATTGCAATTAATTTTTGTCTTTTATGGCTTGCCATTAATCAATATTGTTTTCGAGCGATTTGATGCAGCGCTTTTTGCTTTTGTACTGAACTATGCAGCGTATTTTGCAGAAATTTTCCGTGGTGGGATTCAATCGATTCCTCAAGGGCAATACGAAGCAGCACAAGTGTTGCGTTTAAACCCCATCCAAACAATACGCAAAATCATTATTCCGCAAGTGACGAAAATTACCTTGCCTTCAGTCGGAAATGAAGTTATTAACTTAGTCAAAGATACGTCTTTGATTTATATTTTAGGATTATCAGATGTGATGCGTTTAGGGAAGATAGCGATGGAACGTGACACCACACTAGTACCGCTATTAGGCGTCGCGATTGTCTACTTAGTGATGACTGGGATTTGTACAGTGGTCTTACGTCAATTAGAAAATCGTCTGGATTATTATCGGTAGGAGGAATAGGGAATGTTAGAATTAAAAAATATCAACAAGGCATTTGGAGAAAAAAAAGTCATCCAAAATTTAGATTTAACCATCCCTGATGGTACCATCCTAGCAATCGTCGGTCCTTCTGGCGGAGGAAAGACGACGCTATTACGGACGTTAGCAGGATTAGAGACAGTCGATAGTGGCACGTTTTTACTGGATGGCAAAGCATTTGACCCGACCAATACAAAAGAGCAAGAACAAGTTGTCGGTGTCGTGTTCCAAGATTTTCAGCTTTTTCCTCATTTGAGTGTGCTGGAAAATATTACGTTAGCACCAAAAATGGTATTAAAAGAATCGGTCCAAGTCGCTGAAGAGAAAGCGAAAAGACTAGCCGGTCAGCTTGATATTGAGAGTTTACTGAATCAGTATCCTTATCAGCTATCTGGTGGGCAAAAACAACGACTAGCAATTGCACGAGCCATGGCTATGGATCCCAAAGTCTTAGCATATGATGAACCAACGAGTGCACTAGATCCAGCTTTACGCCAACAAGTAGAACAATTGATTTTAAATTTAAAAGCGCAGGGTGTAACACAAATCGTCGTCACCCATGATTTGACCTTCGCGGAAACAATTGCAGATCAACTATTAAAAGTAGAACCAAAATAAAAGGAGGATATTATAATGAAAAAATGGGCAAGTTTGGTTATGTTAGTTGCGAGCGTGGTTGGCTTAGCAGCATGTGGTAGTTCAGAGAAAACAACAGAGAGTGCAGCGGATAAAAAAACAGTCGTGGTCGGATTAGATGACACGTTTGTACCAATGGGCTTTAAAGACGATGATGGTACTATCATCGGCTTTGATGTGGATTTAGCTAAGGCTGTCTTCGCACTAACAGATACTAAAGTGAAGTTTCAACCAATCGATTGGTCAATGAAAGAAACGGAGCTAGCCAATGGTACGATTGATATGATTTGGAACGGGTACACAATGAATGATGAACGAAAGAAAAAAGTGACTTTCTCTGACTCTTATATGAAAAATACCCAAGTACTAGTAACGAAAAAATCAACTGGAATCACTACTGTTGACGGTATGAAAGGGAAAATTCTAGGGGCACAAGAAGGGTCTTCAGGCTACAATGTCTTTACAAAGCAAGCTAATGTCTTAAAAGATATTGTTCAAGATGAAGATGCAACACTATATGCTAGTTTTAATGAAGCGTTTATTGATTTAGAGCACGGACGGATTGATGGCTTGTTAGTGGATAATGTATATGCGGGCTATTACTTGAAGCAAGCAGGGACATTGTCTGATTACAATATTATTGAAACACCATACACACAAGAAAGCTTTGCAGTTGGTGTCCGAAAAGGGGACGACAAATTAGCTGAAAAAATTAACGAAGGTTTAAAAACATTAAAAGAAAATGGTAAGTATGATGAAATCGTCGAAAAATGGTTTGGCGATGAGGCTACCTCAAAATAAAGAGACTGAGAAAAAAGCGAATAGATCCGAGCAATAATTCGGGAATTTCAAAAAATGCTTTTAAATTTTTAGAAATTCCCGAATTATTGTTGAGAGATCTGCTTTTTGACCACCGTTTAAAGAGGTTGAGAAAAAGCGAATAGATCCGAGCAATAACTCGGGAATTTAAAAAATGCTTTTAAATTTTTAGAAATTTACGAGTTATTGTTGAGAGATCTGCTTTTTGACCACCGTTTAAAGAGGTTGAGAAAAAAGCGAATAGATCCACAAAAGACCAGGAAATCCAGAAGTTGTTTCTCAAATGGCTTTCTTGGTCTTTTTACGTGTAGGTACTTTTGTCTCGTCATTTGGAAAATAGCAGCCCATAATCTTATAGTTCAGCTAATGAATGACGTGCCAGTTCGGATACGTTGTTTTATCCATCGTCGCCTGGCCTAGAAACTCTTCTTTGACTTTCAAAACAAGAGGCGATGCGTTTTTTAAAGTGAGCCGTGAAAAATCGACCCAGACGGCTGCATCAGAGTCATTGAGGCCATCACTTACGACAGTTGGTAGCTGTTTTTGGTTACTATCAAGTTCAATCGTATAGAGGGCCATGAGGTGATGAACGGTAAATAACTCCGTCTCTTCTTTTACAAAGACATCATACACACGTGGATTAGCATAAGATATGACACGGTAGCCAGTTTCCTCAAGTACTTCCCGTACGAGCGTTTCAGTCAAGCCTTCACCAATTTCTTGGCTACCTCCCGGAAGATCGTATCGTCCGCGATAAGGACCGGCATTTTTTTGAATACATAATAACTTACGATCTTTGATACAAGTACCATAGACACCAAAGTGCTTTTTGAATTTCACGTGCACCCTCTTTTCACAATAGATTAGTTTGCAGAATGAGCATCCAATGCTTCTTGGTATTTCTCTTTAATATAAGTTGCAGAAGTTTGAAGTTTAGTTAATTCTTCTTCTGTTAAATCCAATTGGACTTGTTGGATAATGCCTTGACGTCCGACCACTGCAGGATAAGAGAGATAGGTTCCATACTCTTTTCTGTAATTAGAGACAGGCATCTCGGCATGAGAGTCACTCAAGATAGCGACAGCTAATGACACGCCGGCAGTCGCTACACCATAGTTCGTGTATTTTTTGCCTGCAAAAACGGTATGGCCGCCCACCTTGGCCTCGTGGTCCAATTCCTCTAAGTCTAAGGTCAATTGATTTTCTTTTAAGTAGTTTGTTAATGAAGTACCTAGCACGCGTACAGTAGACCAAGCCGTGAATTGAGAGTTGCCGTGTTCACCTAAGTTGTACCCTTGGACTGAGCGTGGATCTAATGCTAGTTGTCTGCCGACTGCACGCTTCATGCGAGCGGAATCCAACAACGTACCCGTGCCGATGACGCGTTCTTTTGGTAAGCCGGTCACGGACTGATAGATGGATGTAATAACGTCTACTGGATTGGTAATGACAACCAAGACGCCATCAAAGCCGACTTCTTTTAATTTTTGCGCTACTTTGGTCGCTTCGACACTCGTAAATGGCAATTCAGCAAAGCGATCGTTGTTTGGATTATCTTGTAATTTGATGTTGCCAATTGCAGAGATGATGACATCGGCATCTGCTAATGCGTCATAATCATTGAAGACGATAGTTGTATGGACCGGTAAATTCGCCATCGCATCTTGAAAGTCTAATGCATCTGCAGCAACTTTCTTTTCATTTGAATCAATTAATACCAAATCATCTGTCAATCCAGCGGCAACAATGTAATGTGCAGCAGCTGCGCCCACGTTGCCCATACCGATAATCCCAATTTTTCTCGTCATAACCTAAAGCACTCCTTTTTATTGGTTTGTTTCATTTATTCTAGACCTCTCCTCTTCATTTTTCAATCATGGATGGAAAAATGTTGTCGGGGGCTGAACTTTTTTTACAGCTATTTTTTATGTATAATAGAAAGGAATGAAATGAGGGAGAATGAAGCATGGCAGCAAACAAGAGGGCAACAAAAAAACGTAAGACAAAAAAGCAACAGCAACAACAAGAAAAAATGATTTGGATTGGAATAGGCGCCTTTTTGAGCTTATTTGGTCTATTTGGCATTCTTAAATTAGGATTTTTAGGAACACTGGTCGCAAATATCTTTCGCCTAGTCGGGGGAAATACCTATTTATTTCTTTGTGTGGGGATGATTGGTGTCGGTTTGTGGTTGATGATTAAAAATCAAGCAGCGAAGTGGCGCCCAAATCATTTCTTTTATGGGGGCTTATTGCTTTATTTAGGAGTATTGATTTTCCTTCATGCGCTATTGTTTGGTCGCCTTGAGTCAAATGATCCAGCGATTATCGCGAATACTTGGAGTAGTTTGTTGATCGATCTAAAAGCGGGGCGGGTCGCACAAAATGTCGGTGGTGGAATGATTGGTGCCGTTTTGTATGCTGGAACGTATTTTTTACTAGCACAGGCGGGCAGTTACTTTGTTAGTGTATTGCTAATGATTGGCGGCGCATTAATCATTAGTCCGTATACGTTGCAAGATCTTCTGGACCGTTTTGGCCGTATCAAAGAGTTGGCGCAACAACGCTATGATGCGAATGCAGATAAACGCACGGCAAGGGAAGAGCAACGTCAAGCAAAAAAACGCCAAAAAGAAGAAAACCAAGCAATGAAGAAAGCGGCGATTTTAGCTGAAATTCAGGCAGAGGAAAGCCAAAAGAATGCCGTACGTCCAAAAACGCCAGGCGAAAAATTAGCAGAACAAACCAAAGTCGAAGTACCTATGGAGACTGAACAACTCAGCTTTGTACCGATAAATAGTTTTCAAGAGAGCAAAGATCGCGATTTTGAGCAGCCAAGGGTCGCAGATGCACAGCCTCCGAAGAAAAAAACAATTGAAACAGACGAAAATGAAGGAGAACTACTGGAATTTGATATCCCGCAAGATCTGGAAGACGAAGCTTATGAGTTGCCACCATCCACATTGTTAGATCCAGGTAAGCCGACTGATCAAAGTGGCGAGTACAAAAAAATCGAAAAAAATATTGCTGTGCTAGAGAAAACATTTGAAAGCTTTGGTGTCGATGCCAAAGTGGTCAAAGCCAGCTTAGGTCCCTCTGTCACTAAATTTGAAATTCAGCCAGCCATTGGGGTGAAAGTGAGCAAAATTGTCGGCTTAACCGATGATATTGCACTTGCACTAGCAGCCAAAGACGTACGGATGGAAGCCCCTATCCCGGGTAAGTCGTTAATTGGGATTGAAGTACCAAACGATGCAATTAGCACTGTGTCATTTAGAGAAGTCGTCGAGGCTCAGACGCCACATCCGGATCATCTATTAGAAGTTCCTTTAGGACGCGATATTTCAGGTAGAGTCCAAACGGCCGACTTGAGTAAGATGCCTCATTTATTGGTCGCGGGTTCGACAGGGAGTGGGAAATCAGTCGCAATTAACGGCATGATTACCAGTATTTTGATGCAAGCCAAGCCCCATCAAGTAAAATTAATGATGGTCGATCCTAAGATGGTAGAATTAAATGTCTATAATGGCATTCCCCATCTGTTAACGCCAGTTGTGACCAATCCACGAAAAGCAGCTCAAGCATTACAAAAAGTGGTCAAAGAGATGGAAGAGCGGTATGAGAAGTTTGCAGCGACAGGTGTCCGAAATATTACTGGCTAAATGATTGAAGAACGCAATCAACAAACTGGTGAGAAGCATCCAATTTTGCCATTTATTGTTGTCATTGTCGATGAGTTAGCTGACTTGATGATGGTGGCCAGTAATGAAGTAGAAGATGCCATCATTCGTTTAGCGCAAATGGCTCGTGCGGCGGGAATTCACATGATTTTAGCGACACAACGACCAAGTGTGGATGTTATCACAGGGATTATCAAAGCAAACGTACCTTCACGGATGGCCTTTGCCGTCTCTAGTGGGACCGACTCACGGACAATTATTGATACGAACGGAGCGGAAAAATTATTGGGTCGAGGAGACATGCTCTTTTTACCAATGGGAGAGAATAAGCCAATTCGTGTGCAAGGGGCATTTATTTCAGACCATGATGTAGAGGCAGTCGTCACCTTTGTCACAAATCAGCAAGGCGCGAACTACGAAGAGAAAATGATGGTTTCTGATGAGGAAGTCACCACGAATCAAGCAGAAGAGTCCCAAGATGAGCTGTATGATCAGGCCAAGGAATTGGTTGTTGAGATGCAGACAGCCAGTGTCTCACTGTTGCAAAGAAGATTTCGCATAGGATATAACCGGGCTGCGCGCTTAATTGATGAATTAGAAGCCAATGGTATCATTGGCCCATCAGAGGGAAGCAAACCGCGTAAAGTCTATCTAGAATCACTAGAGCAGACGGAACAAGACAGCGAATACTACTCACCTCAAGAGAACGATGAGTAACTTTACTAAGAAATGACAAATTTGTTCGTTGGCTTTCACCTTATTCAATGGGGTGTAAGCCAACTTTTTTATATAATGAGGACAAGAAAAAAC
>OCAM01001149.1_pt1 | contig 15678 bp, 10 predicted proteins | sample 1538281 | NCBI WGS metagenome assembly OCAM01 (sample SAMEA2580273, study PRJEB22360) | human gut metagenome | biome: human gut; feature: human-associated habitat; material: faeces | place: Denmark | collected 2008/2010 | reverse complement strand
TACGCTGCTGTTGGGTGGCGGAAAGGGTTTCCCCCCCGCCCCCCGCCATCACGGAAGCCTTGGCCGACCGCGTGGGACACGGCATCTTCGGTTACACACGGGTGCCCGATGAGTATTACGAAGCCGTCTGCACATGGTTCAAACGCAGGCACGGATGGGCCATTGAAAAGGAGTGGATGATTTATACCTCCGGCGTAGTGCCTGCCGTGTCCGCCATCATCAAGGCCCTGACCGTGCCGGGCGACAAAGTACTGGTGCAGACACCCGTCTACAACTGCTTTTTCTCCTCCATCCGCAACAACGGCTGCGAAGTGACAAACAATCCGCTCGTTTACGAAAACCATACCTACCGCATCGATTTCGAAGACTTGGAACGGAAAGCCTCCGACGAACGGGTAAAAGTGATGCTACTCTGCAATCCCCACAATCCCGCCGGACGGGTGTGGACAAGGGAGGAACTGATGCAAATCGGCGAAATCTGCCTCCGCCACAACGTGACGGTGGTGTCCGACGAAATACATTGCGAACTGACCTACCCGGGACATGCCTACATTCCTTTTGCCTCCTTGCCGGAAACATTCACGGGACATGCCGTCACCTGCATATCCCCCAGCAAAGCATTCAACATCGCAGGACTGCAAATCGCCAACATCGTGGCTCCGGACGAAGAAATACGCTGCCGAATCGACAAAGCCATCAACATCAACGAGGTGTGCGACGTCAATCCTTTCGGAGTAATCGCCACCATAGCCGCATACCGCAAGGGGGAGGACTGGCTCGACCAACTGTTGGCATACCTGCAAGGGAATTACAGGTACATGAAAGAATTCTGCACGGAACACCTTCCGGACTTTCCGATTTGCAAACTGGAGGGTACTTATTTGGTGTGGATGGACTGCCGTACACTGGCTACGCCTTCTGCCGAACTGGAACACCGCCTGACCCGGGAAGCCCGGCTTTGGCTCAATGCCGGAGCCATGTACGGCAAGGAAGGCGAAGGCTTCATGCGTTGGAACATCGCCTGCCCTCGTGCCATACTGGCAGAAGGTTTGGAACGTTTCAAAGATTTTATCGTCCATAAAACATAATAACTTCTAAAAAGCTATAGCCCTTTCGTTTTATTCCCTATCTTTGTGGACATGAAGGCAAGGCCCCGACTGAGGGTAGAAAAGCCGAACAAATAAGGTGTTTAACTAAAAAGAAAAACGGATGAAAAAGTTCTTATTGAGTTGCGCGGTGCTTCTAAGCGCAGTGTCCTTTACCGTTTATGCCGCACAGGAAAACAGTAAGGACAAAAAAGACAAAAGGGATAAAATAGAATGCTGTTGCAAAGATTGCACATGCAAGGATTGTACGTGCAAGACGGACTGCTCGGAATGTGCCGGATGCCGCAGAAACGAAGAATGCAGCGAGTGCCGGGATTGCAGGCACGAAGGACATTGCTGTGACTACGACCATCACCGCAAAGACAGAAGGCATCACCACCGCAGGGGAGGCTGTTGCGGCGGCGGGTGTTAATCCCCTTCCGGCATGATCGCCCATCGTAGAAAATCCGTTTGCATGTTGAAGATGATAAGACATAAGAACAAAAGAACATATCTTTCTCGTGAAAGTTATCTTGCTTTTTTGTTCGTGTGTTCTTCTGTCTTATAGGTTTCAAGATGTTTGAAAGCAGAAAACAGGCTGTTTTCAGGTGTTTCTGCGAGAAAAGCATATACAAAAACGAATCTGCGCCAAACGAAAAATCAATCACAGGAGAACATTTTTTCGTTTGGCGCAGATTCGTTTATCATTCTCCTGTCATCAAATTCAAGAGCTTAACTCTCTGAAAACCAATCATAGGCAGAAGACGAAAGAAATTAACAGCTACAACATCCGGCTTCCCAGTCCATGCTATATCTATTCTGTAAGTTGACCACCACCATGCGCCGGAAACAGGGTAAACAAAATACTATGAGACAAATTCAAACTACTCTCGCGGACGGGCACACAGTTCGGCCAAATCCGGATATTTCGGCAAATCTTCCTTTCTGATTCTTATCATTTCCCGACCGTCCTTATCCGTAAAAGAATAAATTTCGACATTATACCTTTGTTTCTCAACCTTGAACTTTAGTTCCCGTAACGGGTATCTCTTCGGAGCAGCGTACCCAAATCCGTTGTAGGACACGATGTCATGTTCCAAAATAAAAGCATAAGAAACATTTTTATAAAACCTCTTAAAAAGAAGTACCATAACGGCCAACATGAGAAAAGCTATAAAGATCAACGCATAAAAGAACATCGAAAGTTTTTCATCTTCCAATGTTCCTTCCATGCCTCCGACAAAAGCCCAAGCAAAACAATACGCCCCAGGCATCACCAAACTCGCCAACACACAAACCGGCAAGTCCAATGTACTCCCTCCCCCGTTCAATGTCATGCACACCTTTTCTCCGGAACCCTCCAACAAATTCCGGACTTCCTTACGTTTGTTTTTCCACATAAAATAACTTACCACTGCCATGCCGCATGAAAATACCATCCAAATTATCAGGTATTCCACCATCATTAGTTCATTTTCCATATACCTTTAAAAAACATTCAAGTATCAAATTCCCACTTTTATGCAGCAGCCATTAAACTCTAAACCATTCGGAAAACAACTGCTACTGGCATCTACAAAAATAACACTTTGACTGGTAATACGCAAGAAAAACGAATCAAATAGAACAGGGTAATAAGAAAAACAGAATGCGGTTCTTGCATAGGCTTACATTAAAGCGCAACCCGATAGCAAATCAGTTGCCATCGGGTTTCTGCATCTCCACAAAGGGGCTTTCGTCCCAGTGGAACGCATCCGGACTATCCGGCACGGAAGGCCGGAAAGGCTGCACGTCTTCGCGAAGGTGGTCTACAAAAGGCAGACGGGCTTGTTTCATTCCTTCGATGACACACCGCGCTATCTGGTATGCCCCGTAAGGATTGAAATGGGTGTTGTCGGCCAAAGCCTTGTCCTGCCCCGGATAAGTACCGGCCGGATAATGCACGAAAGCCCTTTTGCTTCCTTCCTCGCCCAGAGCCTCAAACAGGATGCGCGTCATTTCCTGCAAATCTATCAAAGGCACCTGCTCCCGTTCGGCCACCCAATGCACGGCATCGGGATAGTCGGCGTGTGTGGGCTGTATCTTCCCGTCCTTGAAAGCCCGGCGGCAGGTCGGGGTCACCAAAACAGGATGTCCGCCACACTGCCGGACTTCGTCAATGAACGTTTTCAGGCTTGTGGCGAAGGAATAATAAGCTCCCCTGCCCGGTCCTTTTTGTTTCTGGTCGTTGTGCCCGAACTCCATGAACATGTAGTCGCCCGGTTTCATTTGCGACAAGGCTTTCTTCAACCGTCCGGCGCGGATGAAAGTATCGGCACATTCGCCGCTCTCCGCATAATTGGCAAAGCAGACTTCCGCATCGAAGAAACGGGGAATCATCTGTCCCCAACTGGCCCACGGCTCTTCGTCCTGGTCCACCACGGTAGAGTTTCCGGTCAGGAACAGGGTCGGGACACGGTGGTCCGGTTCAATCCGGATGGCCGCACACTGCGGACGGTCGCCGTTGATTTCAATCGTCAGCTTGTCATCCCAGTTCAGTTTGGAGCGTTCGCGCGGTTTGATGCGCACCGCCTCGGTGTCGGAGATTTTCGGTGAACGTTTGTTGACTGTGAAAGTAAACGTGCGGAACTCCCCTTTCTTCGTCGGCACGCTTTCCAAAAACAAGCGGCGCGACTCCGCCCGTACCGTGGTAACGCCTGCTTCCTTGCGGTTACCCAGGAGTACCGTGACGCGGTAGTTCCCGTCGGGTACCTGTACGGAGACATAATAAGGGCGGTCTCCGCCTTCGTCCGGCGAGGCGAGCAGGTCATAGCCGTACCCTTTCTCCGGTGTATAACGGTCTTCGGGAGACAGCCGGTGTCCGGCCAACGGTGCGGCAGACGACGTATCGCCCTCCCCCAACAGACGTTGCACCGGTACGCGCTTGTCCGAAGTCAGTTGCAGCAGGTAACCGCCATCGGAGGCATGCAACACGGAAAATCCCGTGCCGCATACCCATAGCCCTATTATAATAAGGTGTCTTCGCATCATTTCTTGGTATTAAGTTTCGGTTTCAACTCATCGGGCGAATCATTGGTGTACATGTTCACCTTGGGAGCTTCTTTGGTGAAAAGGTCTTTGACGCGCTGCAAATCCACCGTGTATTGCGGGCGGAAATCGTCCGACTGCATGTAAGCGATGACGGCTTTGCGCATTTGGGCGATAACGGGCACCTCGCTGTCCGCATCCAACGGCATGGTGGTCATCATCAGCCGTCCGCCCGCCACGTTGGCTTCGAACAACATACCAATCTTGCGGCTCAGGAACCACGTGTCGATGCTCTGTACGATCGGTTGGAAATCAGCCGGAAATTCCGTAAACTGCATGACCTGTTTGCGGTTCACCAAATCCCACCACTGCATGTCGCTGTGGTAATCCGTGGGGAAGTTCCGGAAGAGCGGATGGTTACTTTCGATGTAAAGCCCTGTGGTGTGGGGCGGACGCATCTTGAACCAACTCGTGTTCCAGAACACGGGCGTGAACTGTTGCACGATGTCCTTTCCATAAGTAATCTTTCCGGCTGCCGTCACCAAAACCTTGCCTCCTGCCTTCAACACTTGTTCGGCTTTCTCGTCCAAGATGTCCGTGATGTACACGTCGCCGGTGTCCATACGGGCCAAATCATCCAACGTCGTCTGAGGATACACCCAAAAGTCCCAATGGTTCCTGCTTCGCACTTCTTCCTTGCGGCCATCGAGGTCATACGTTCCCTTCAGCATCACCTCGAATACCATTTGCCGAGGTGCACCAATCTTGTCCAAAGCAACCGTCACGTTGCCCAAACCGATGTTGTTGCCCAAAGCCACATCACCGTTGTACAAAGTCCCTTCTGTATACGTTTTCCCGTACTTGTCGCAGATACGGTAGGACACTTCTGCATCACGAATCGCCGCTTTGCCGTAATGAGCCACCTCGACCGCCGCCGTAAAAGCGTCCCGGTTCCAATAGGTGAACTTGGGAATGCGCGCCAACAGCACCGTCGACGAACAGAACTCCCGGAAGTCTTCCGGTGAACAGTATTCCTTTTCGTCAAAAAAGACATCCGTCAACCCCACCAAGGCCGTGCCCTGCCCGGAGTAGTCGTTCAGGGCCAACAACTGGAATCCCGCATAATCCGGTGTACGTAATGTCCGTTCAATCTCATGTTTGTAACACAGGGTTTGCAGCTTGCCGGAGGCCATCATGAACTTGTGCGCCATTCCGCCCATGTGATTGTCGTTCAGTATGTCGCGGAATATCTCGAAGTTTTTGGCTTTGTTCACCCCCGTGTACTTACTGATTTCATCGAAATTAGGGAATACGCACCATTGTCCGGTCTCGTGGGAGACGAAAGGCACACTCACCGTGTCGATTTTCGCTCGGAAGTCGGACATGCTCTCGGGTGCACGGCGCCGCCATTCGTCCAACCCGCGCACACCGGCTTTCACATGGTACATGCTCTTAGGCTGCCAAGCCCAACCGCCTCCGACCGACGCGCCGGTGTATACATGACGGCTGTCCGTCTTCTTCCAATAATCCACGAAATCGCTCACCCAAGCCACCCAGTTACCTGCCGGTTCATTGCCGCAGGCCATCATGCAAAACGAAGCATAATTGCCATACGCCTTGTTCATGCGCTGTGTTTCTTCCATCAAATAACGGTCGATATACATTCCGTTCCCCAACTTCACCCCGTGGTTCGGCCAGCTCGGTCCTTCGGGCTGTAAATAGAATCCCACACGGTCGGCCGCCGCAAAGGCGGCTTCAGGCGGACAGAAAGAATGGAAACGCATGTGGTTCAGCCCATAACTCCGGCAAATGCGGAACACCCGTTCCCACGACTCCTCGTCCATCGGGGCATATCCTGTCAATGGGAAATCGCAGTTCTCCACCGTGCCGCGCAACTGGGTGAGCCGGCCGTTCACATAAAACATCTTTCCGTCTATCTTGAACTCACGCATCCCGAAAGTACGGGTCTGTTTGTCCGTCCCGTGTTCGGAAGAGACTTCTGCCGTCAATTCATACAATGCCGGATTGAATTCATCCCACAACTGCATTTTCTCGCCCATGTCCAACACGACCTCTACTTCCGCCTGTCCTTTTTTCAACTTCACCCGGCGGGACACAACCGGTATCTCGTGCACCACATCGGTATTGAAACTCTTGGCCGACAACTTGACTTCGGCATCGGGACGTCCTTTGCCGCGATGTTGCTTCAAACGTATCCGCACGGTGGCCGTACGGTCGTGTATGTTCGGATAAACCTGTATGTCTTCGGCATACAGAAGAGGCGTGCTCCGCAATTCCATACGTCCCACCACACCGTTCCAGTTTCCTTGTGTCTGGTCGGTCACGCTATGCGAGTCCGCTCCCACACAAACGCCGTCGATACGGTTGCTGACGCGCAACGCCAAAGCGTTTTCCCCGCTTTTGACATAGTCCGTCACGTCATAACAATGAGGCACGCACAAGCTGTTGTCGCCCCCGACTTTCTTTCCGTTGACCCACAATTCCGTCTCGATATGCGGACGCTCAAGATACAATACGACGCGACGGTTCTTCCAATCAACCGGAACTTCCACCGTCCTTCGGTACCAGGCCGTCCCCACATAGTGGCGGTCGGGCGTCAGGAAAAACGGTAACTTGAAGTTCTCTTCCCGACGGTATTTCTCCATGTAAGGGTTATAAAAATAGGAACTATCGTAGAGCGACCCTGTCCACTGCGTTTCCACCGACGGCCTGTCGCCCTTCAAACGTTGCGGCATACTGCCGGGTAACAGGATACGGTCTTCCAAAGGCCGGTCGTACCACTTATCGGCTGTTCCCTTATCAGCCCTGTCAATTTGAAACTCCCACTGTCCCGCCAAATCCAAACGACCCTGTGCGGACAGCTTCCCACCGTAAGTCAAAGCGAGCATGGCAAAAGCCGATGCCCAAATATAATGTTTGTTCATGAAAATTAGGTTAATAAAACGATTATATTATTGAGTTAAAAACTTTATCATCTCGGCACCGGCCAACAAATAACAACCGATGGCAAAATCCTCGAAATCCGGCTTGCTGTCATATCCTACCGGCTGACCGTCTTTCGGTTCTTTACCGGTCCCTTGCACGTATCCCAGAAATCCGTCCGGATGAACCGCGTCGTGCATCAACGCATTCCATGCCTTTAATGCAGGTTCTCCAAAAACATCGTCCGACAAGACCCCATTGCGCATTCCCCATGCCATACCATATAGGAACAGCGCGGTACCGGTTGTTTCCGGACCTCCGTAATGAAATTCATCGGTCAGGCTGCAATTCCAGAAACCATCGCTCCGTTGGCATTTCTTCACCGAAAAAGCCATGGCAAGGAAATCATCCGTCAGCAATTTCTTGATGTCCGCAATCTCCTGCTTCTCGTCTCCGACAAACAAATCCTCCGCCCGTTCCATCTCGTCTATCGTACGTGCCAACGCCGCCATAACCCAGCCATTCCCGCGGCTCCAGTAGCAATTCTTCCCGTTCGGCTCCTTATAAGGCGGAATAAAATCGGCATCACGCCACCACAAACCGTCTATCGTATTAAACAGTCCGACCTGTCCGGCACAGTCGCGCGTATAGCCATACAGTTCCCTCATCGTGCGGAAATAGCGAATGTCCTGCTTGACTACGCCCATTTTGGCATAGACGGGCATGGCCATTTGCAAGGCGTCTATCCACGACCAATCCCCTCGTTCCGTACTGTTCACCACGTTATTGAGCATACGTTCCGTATTCCCCAAAACCTGGGCATCTTCATGCAGGCGATACAAATCAATATACACCTGCGCGCAACATTGGTTGTCGGCATTACGTGTATGCGAACCTCCACGGAATCCCCACAAATTCGCCACAGCCCAATCCATGGCATATTCCACATACCGAGGCTGTGGAGCAACTTCGTTCAAAGCCAACAGCCCCTCCATATACACACTACGCGTCCAAATATTAGAGGGACGAACACCGTTTATCCGTATGGAATCCCCCGCCACAGGGTGCTGAGCCATGAAACGTTCGTTCACCAAAACCATCTGCTCTATCATAAGCTTTCTATCCGGCCGCCGGCCGGCCATAAGCCCGGTAACACAAGCTATAAAAAGGATTAACCACAGCGCTTTCTTCATTTAATATAGGTATTAATAAAAGCAAAGATAGTTTTTTTTCATCTTACCCTGAAAAAAATCCGGTTTTATTTTTGTATTTAAAAAATATGTCCTACCTTTGCACGCGAAATCAAAAGCCGACATGGCTCAGTTGGTAGAGCATTTCATTCGTAATGAAAGGGTCCGGGGTTCGAGTCCCCGTGTCGGCTCAAAGGAAAAAGGAAGGAAATAACTTATATTTTCTTCCTTTTTTGTTATCAGATCCTAGCTCTGTTACTATAAAACAAAAAGCAACCATCGTCTCAATTACATGAAAGATGGTTGCCTTTCCACTCGACAATCCGACTGTATTTCTTTAATCTTTCTATTCCTTAGCTCTACCCTCAAAGCTGTTGGTCTCCTAAAATATGGCAGTCTTCCTCAGAGAGCTGTTTCAGGCACTCGGACAGATTGCTCGGCCGGATAACGATATTCGCCCGGTCTCCCTGGGCAAAGGCATACATATATTCGATAAAAATCTGATGCTCGGCCAACTTCTCCAAAATCTTAGACAGCGCACCGGCCACGTTAGGGCAACTGATGCAAACCACATCGGTCAGAATCACTGCGAAATCTTTCGCACGCAATACTTCTACCGCCTTGTCTACGTCGGACACAATCAAACGAAGGATACCGAAATCCGTAGTCTCCGCCATACTGAAAGCGTGCATGTTGATACCTTGTTCGCCCAAAGCTTTGGTCACTTCGTTGATTCTCCCGCTTTTGTTTTCCAAGAAAACGGATAATTGTTTGATAGTCATACTCTTTCGTTTTTGAATTAAGCCAACACACGTTTATCTATCACTCGCGTACTTTTCCCTTCGCTCCTCGGCAGACTGTTGGGTTCCACCAATTTCACTTCCGCACTGATGGAAAGCACGCTTTTCAGACGTTCGGCCAAATGTTTCTTTAAAGCCAGCATACCGCCTAAATCGTCTGAGAAATTATCCGGACGCAGCTCCACCTGCACCTCCAACATATCCATGTTGTTTTTGCGGTCTACCACCAACATGTAACGGGGCGCAAATTCCGGCATCTCCAGAATCACGTTTTCCACCTGTGAGGGGAACACGTTGATGCCGCGTATGATCAGCATATCGTCGCTCCGTCCGAGGATACGCGTAAAGCGCACACTGGTACGTCCGCATTCGCACGTGCCGGGCATCAATGTTGTCAGGTCTTTCGTACGGTAGCGCAACAGCGGCATTCCGGTCTTCGTCAGCGTAGTCAGCACCAACTCCCCTTCTTGCCCGAGCGGCAGTACCTCGCCGGTTTCCGGATGGATGATTTCCGGATAGAAATGGTCTTCCGCGATATGCGAACCGTTCTTGCAGCCGCACTCGTAAGCTACGCCCGGCCCCATGATTTCACTCAATCCGTAGATGTTGTAGGCCTGAATGCCCAGACGTTCTTCTATCTCGCGGCGCATGTTCTCCGTCCACGGCTCCGCCCCGAACGCCCCGATGCGCAACTTCAAATCGTCGGCCGAAAACCCTTGCTTATGCAACGCCTCAGCCAGATACAGGGCATAGGAAGGCGTACAGGCAATACCCGTCACTCCAAGGTCTCTCAACAGACGGATATGTTTCTCCGTATTCCCGGTAGAAGTAGGCAATACGGTAGCCCCCAGATGCTCCACGCCATAATGGGCACCCAGTCCGCCCGTAAACAACCCGTAGCCATATCCCACGGAAACGATGTCTCCACGCGTCACGCCATAGGCCGTCAACGCACGTGCTATCACTTCTTTCCAAATCTCCAGGTCACGATAAGTATAACCTACGATGGTGGGATTGCCCGTCGTGCCGGAAGAGGCATGGATACGGACTATCTCGGACATGGGCGTAGCCAACAGGCCCACCGGATAATTATCACGCAAATCCGCCTTGGTCGTAAAAGGCAATTTCACAATGTCGTCTATCGTACGGATATCATCCGGAAGCAAATCCATTTCCTGCATCTTAGCCCGGTAGAAAGGCGTGTTATGATATACCAAATCCACCAGCTTGTGCAGCCGTTTCCCCTGTAAGTCGCGCAATTCCTCACGACTCATACACTCTTTATTCTTGTTCCAAATCATGTTTTCCATTTTGTCTGTAACCGTCCGTGCGGCCTTATATCCATTCAGATTTATTCGCTCAACTTAAAGGATGATCCAACCGGAAAGCCTTCATCCGCTCCTCCATGAGCGGATAAAGTTCCTCACGCATACGGGAAGTACATGCCCTCACGCCGGGCTGCCCGCTGCCGGTTGTCTCCAACGAGATACTGCTCACTCCATAATATAACAACTCGCGCAACAATTCGCCCCCGCTCATCCGGCCATAGCCCACGGTAAAGAAAAAACCGTCTCCCACCGGCCGCGTCACATCGTAGTCATACACGATGTGGAATCCGTTGTCGGTGAATATCTTCTTCATCCGTTCAGCCCGTCGGGCATATTCACGCACGTCGGCTGCAAAATCCAATTCGCCGTCCGTAGCCGCCCGCAGCATTTCGGCATAGCCATACTGCGTGGAGGCCGTACAACCGGAAGTTATCATATACAGCACCGAAGCTACGAAAGTCTGCCCGAACACGCCGGAGTCGCCGTAACGTTCGGCCAACGCCGGATAATGCGTGTCGAACAATTTGTCGGACACACAAGCCACGGCCATCCGCTGCCCGGCATAGCTGAAGATTTTGGAGGAAGACAGCATAAGAATGTAATTGTCCGTATAGCGGGCCACCGTAGGCGGATAAGGCGCCTTCCAAGGTTGGCCCAAGTCCTGACGGAAGTCCATACAGAAATAAGCCATGTCTTCCAATACGATAACCCCGTAACGGGTGGACAATTCACCGATAATCGCCAATTCGCTGTCCTCCAGACAAATCCACGCCGGATTGTTCGGATTGGAGTAAACAATAGCCGCAATGTCGCCTTGTTTCAGATAACTCTCCAGCTTCTCCCTCAACGCCTCTCCCCGATAATGGTAGATGTCGAACTGTTCCCACTTCGCCCCGATGATGCGCAACTGGGATTTCTGGATGGGGAAACCCGGATCGATAAACAAGACCTTGTCTTTTCCCGGCACGCACTGTGTGGTAATGACGAACGCCCCGAACGAGGCAGCCACCGAACCGGTCGTAGGTATGCAAGCCCGTGGCGAGATGTCTATATCGACAAAAGCCTTCACGAAGCGCGAAGCCTCGCGCTTCAGTTCGGGAATCCCGTCGGCTGCGGGATACTGCGCCCCCACTCCACGGTCTAAAGCGGCCTTCTCCGCTTCTATGCCGACACGATTGGCAGGCAGCCCCGGCGAACCTTGATCCATTCGGATGAATGGAATCCCCGTCTGTTGTTCCAGCCGGGAAGCCACCAACAGCACCTCGCCGATGGTGGCATGGGCGAGGTCGGCAATCTGCAACTCTTTTACTACAGATGCCACCAACTCTTCACTAAACACCTGATGTCCCATATCCGCTTACTTTAAGTCCGAAGCCGCATGCCCCAAATCGAAAGCCCGGCGATTCATTTCCACTACGGCCTCCCCTTTTGTCCCGAACACACGGGCGATACTTTCACGCAACTCCTCCACAGACAGGATGTTCAGGTAACGGGCCGCAGCCCCCAACAGCATCACATTGGCGCACTTCGGCATGGAATGTTCCTTGGCCAATGCGTCCACATCCACCATGACGACATGGGGCAATGCCCTCAATTCGGCCATCAAAGCCTCGTCCTCGGGATAATTGGGAATGTTTTTGAATGGGGAAGAAGAGGTAATCACCCAACCGTCCTTATTTAAATAAGGTATATATCGCAAAGCCTCCATCGGCTCCAACGAGAGAATCATGTCGGCAGTTCCTACCGCAATCAAATCGGAAGCTATCTCCCCGTCAGACAAACGCAAGTTGGACTGCACGTCGCCTCCGCGCTGGCTCATGCCGTGCACCTCAGCCTGTTTCAAGGTCAACCCTGCCTGCGTGGCAGCCTCACCGATGATGGTGGCAATGGAAAGGATGCCTTGTCCTCCCACGCCCGAAAGAATTATATCTTGTTTCATGCTTTCTTTTCTGCTCTTTTCTGTTTCAACTTTCTGTTCAAGGTCTGTATGCACTCCCGGCGCGGGATGATGACCGACACCCCTTTGTACTCTATTTCTTCACGAAGAATACGCGTAATCTCTTCCATGTTCTTAGGCAACGGTACCACTACGCGCACATGTTCCGGCTCCACCCCAAGCCCCAGACAAATCGCCTCGAACTTGTTCGTACCGGCAGAGTCCTGCCCGCCGGTCATCGCCGTAGTCAGATTGTCCGATATGATGACAGTAATCTGCGCCTTGTCGTTTACGGCATCCAACAACCCCGTCATGCCCGAATGGGTGAACGTGGAATCGCCGATGACAGCGATGGCCGGAAACACACCGGCGTCGGCCGCCCCTTTGGCCATCGTAATGGAAGCCCCCATGTCGAGGCAAGTGTCTATGGCACGGAAAGGCGGCAAAGCCCCTAATGTATAACAGCCGATATCGGCAAACACGCGTGCATCGGGATATTCCTTTACCACTTCGTTCAAAGCCGTGTACACATCGCGGTGGCCGCATCCCTGGCACAAGGCAGGCGGGCGTCCCACCACATTTTTCGGTGCTTCGAAGTAACGCTCCGGCCGGTGTCCCATAGCCGCTGCCACGCTGTCCGGCGTCAGTTCCCCCGTACGCGGCAAGTCGTCCGTCAGACGACCTCGTACGGGATAGTCTGCGGAAAGCATCCCCCTCACGAGTTCTTCGGCAAAAGGCTGGCCGTCTTCCACCACCAGTATCTCACGACTGTCGGCAGCCAAGCGCCGCACCAAGTCTGCGGGCAACGGATATTGGGTGATTTTAAGAATGTTGAACTTCTCCGTAGCCTCGCGTACCTCCGTCACATAGTTATATCCTATACCGCAGGCCAATATGCCCACCGGTTTCTCTCCCGAAGCCTGTTCGTAACGCGTGTAAGGAGCTTCGGCCGCAGCCTGTTCCAGACGCGGTTGCTGTTCCACCAACGCGGCATATTTCCGGCGCGAATTGGCAGGAAGGAGCACCCAACTGGCCGGATCCTTCGCACAGGGCAACGCCCTCACCTCTTCGGCTTCTTCCTTCACCGTCACGGCGGCCCGGGAATGTGCCAAACGCATCACGATACGCATCAGCACCGGCAACTTCTCCCGTTCGGAAAGTTCGAAGCCGTATTGCATCATGTCGTACGCCTCTTGTTGAGTAGACGGTTCCAAGGTCGTTATCATGGAAAACTTACCGTAGAAACGGGAGTCCTGTTCATTCTGCGAAGAGTGCATGGAAGGGTCGTCCGCCACAACCACGATCATGCCGCCGTTCACGCCCGTAATGGCAGCGTTGACAAAAGCATCTGCCGCCACGTTCAGCCCCACGTGCTTCATGCAGGCTATCACACGCGCACCAGCGTAGGATGCCCCCAAAGCCGCCTCGACGGCAGTCTTTTCGTTCGTACACCACGTGCTGTGCAGACCTCGCGCACGCGCCAACGGATGCCGTTGGATGTATTCGGTGATTTCCGTGCTCGGTGTCCCCGGATAAGCATACACTCCGCGAATGCCTGCATGGATAGCCCCGAGGGCTATGGCTTCATCACCTAATAAGAGTTTCTTTTCCATATCTGTATATCTTCTGAGTTTAAATATTCAATGTAAAATCATCGGCATCATCCAATACCGGAAATTTGCGGCGGAAATCAGCCAGGCCGTCCCTATCCACCTCCACCGTCACGGCATCTACCCGGCCTTGCTCACAGGCCGCTACCGTACGTCCGTAGGGGTCTATCATCAACGTGCCTCCGCAATACTCGCAAGACGGGTCCGCTCCCACACGGTTCACCCCCGCCACATAACACTGGTTTTCGATGGCTCTTGCCCGTAGCAAGGCCAACCAGGCTTCCACACGCGGCGTAGGCCAACTGGCCACATAAAGCGCCACGTCGTAGTCCTTCCGGTTGCGCGCCCATACGGGAAAACGCAAATCGTAGCAAATCTGGAGCAGGATTCGTACACCCCGGAACTCCACGACCACACGTTCCCGCCCGGCTGTAAAACGATGGTGCTCTCCGCCGTACGTGAACAAATGCTTTTTGTCATACGAGCGGACCGCCCCGTCCGAACTTACGAAATAGAAACGATTATAATACTTGCCGCCTTCCTGTACGGCCACGCTACCGGCCACGGCACAATCGTGCCCTGCGGCATAGCGGCGCATCCAGCGCAGCGTATCACTGTCCGCCGGTTCGGCCAGTCCTTCGGGTTGCGTACAGAACCCGGTGGAGAACATTTCGGGTAACACATATAAATCCGACCCGGGACAAGCCTCCATCGCCTGCTCGGCATTCCTCACATTAGTTTCCGGATTCCCCCATGAAATATCTTGTTGCAAAAGTGTTATTTTCATACAATTTTGATATTAGATAGGCACAAAGGTAACGAAAATAAAAGAAAGAAGCATCTTTTTCCGATAAAGTATTCAAAAAAAGTAATAAACAAACGCAGCTCCGCCGCCTTTTCATGGAAAAAGGCGGCGGAGTAGCACGTTTTTTAGGGTTATATTTTTATTCAAAACGAAGACGGTAACTCTTCCCGGCCGATGTAGGAAATACCACTGCGCCATCGGCCTCCTGCGTAAAGGCCACCTTGCCGCCTTTCGACTTCTTCACCTCGACAAGTTTGGCATCCGGCAGGTACATCCGGCATTCCTGTCCGGCAGCCGAATACACCCGGCCTTCCACCATCTTCCCGTCTTTCCACGTCACGTCGAAAGTAAAGCCGCCTTTCGCCTTCAATCCTTTGAAATGCCCGTCATCCCACGCCGAAGGCAAAGCCGGCAACAGATGCACGCCCTTCACGGTGTTCTGCAACATCATCTCGGCGATACCGGCCGTGGCTCCGAAATTTCCGTCTATCTGGAACGAAGGATGGGCACAGAACAGGTTTTCATACACGCCGCCGGCATTGTCGTCCATGCTCACCACCGTCACGTCTGTAATATTTTGTGCTTGTTTCAGCAAACGGTAAGCCCGTTCTCCATCCCACAAACGTGCCCAGCAAGCCACCTTCCAAGCCCGGCTCCATCCCGTGGCACCGTCGCCCCGTGAATCCAAAGCCACTTTGGCCGCCTCGGCATAACGTTTGTCTTTCAGGTAAGAAATCTGGTCGCAGGGGTACAAGGCCATCAAATGAGACAAGTGTCGCTGATGGTCTCCTTGTTTATCCTCCTGTATGGTCCATTCCTTGATTTGCCCCCATGAACCGATATGCAAGCCGTTGTCCAAACGGGAGAATTTCTCTTTCAGCTCCGAGACGAAAGCATCGTCGACGGCCAACACATCGGCTGGGGCCAACGCTTTCCCGAACAAACACACGCAGA
>OCAM01001148.1_pt1 | contig 15688 bp, 21 predicted proteins | sample 1538281 | NCBI WGS metagenome assembly OCAM01 (sample SAMEA2580273, study PRJEB22360) | human gut metagenome | biome: human gut; feature: human-associated habitat; material: faeces | place: Denmark | collected 2008/2010 | reverse complement strand
ATCTTCGATTGCAAAAATTCACGTACTAATTATCCTTAACCATGGCTTGAATAACCATCCACACGCTAACGCTCGCATTCTCAGAATCATCGAACAATATGTCAAAATCAATAGTTAAAAAAACAATAATGTTGGCATAAACAACCTTTTAGCTCCCCTTCTGCTGTGTCGACCACTGGATTATTGTACACTCAATTCCCCTTGATCGTACTGCGGTAGTTCGGTTAATCATATTCTTTAGGCAAACCATTATTGTCACCAATGACCAGCTGTGGTAAACCAGCGCGTCAATTGTTTTATTGTGAAGATGAGATATAGGTCGACCGGCACATAGACACTTTAATTTTCTTCATACTTTGAGTCCATGTGCCAATTTTAACCTAGTTTTACGAGCGTTACCTCCACCAATAGAAGTTTTTTTCTCACTAAATTGGACTAAAACAAAATGCCCGTATATGAATACTTCGTAGAATCATCACTCAAAATTAATAAATACTTTCGACTGTGATCAGCCGTTAAAAACTTGTTACCGAAATGGTTATTAATGTACTGCCCTATTAATGATAGTAAAGCGAAAACACACGATTGACAATCATTGCGAAGATTTTTTCTAAGTCGTTGTGTTTAATTGGCGATGATATTTCACCTTATGAGACTAACTATGGCGAGTATGATAAACCATAAAAGCGCCAAAATTGTTGTCACCATAGTTGCTTTTGAAAACAATAATATCAAAAATACAAATAGCAAAAATGAAATAGGGCGCTGATGTCAAGATTGAGCTGTTTTCTGGTTTTTTGTAAGTTTTTCATGATCTAGTTTATAAAGAACATGCCGGGCCTTTACATCAGTATGGGATAGTTTGTCGACACCCTAATAATTTTTAAGCATGTCACGCATGGCATAATCCAGCTGTCGCTGTTCGCGTTGCCGCTTCTGCAGCGCTTGATGCGTTTCTTTCAGGTTTTGATAGTCTGCTTGGACATCTGCTAATTGCGCTTTAACTTGTCCTAAGGTTTGCTTGAGTTCTCGTGTCTCATGCTGGCTTTGTAAGGTGGCTTTCTTCATCGTGGCTAACACGTTTTTAAAGCGATCTAAGTCATCTGGTTTAAGCACCGTCTTACCAAAGAGGTTTTTAGATAAGTCTTGTTTAAACGCATCAATTTGTTTTTCGGCTAAGTCTACTTCCGTTAAGGCCTGATCCGTGATTTTAAGTACGGCCTGTTTCGCACGAATGTTGTCTTCAATATCGGCTAGTTCCGTTTTTAAGGCATTAAACTGATCATTGTATTTTTTGATTTCAGCGACATTCTCAAACGGTAAGGTTTTGTTATTTAAAATCCCTTGTTCATAAAATGGCAGCACTTTTTTTAAATGCTGATCTAAATCCTCATGAAAGGTTTGTAAATCATGGCGTGTGAGTACTTCTTTAGCGGATACTTTATAACGTGACTTTTTATCATCAAAAACCACCGGAACAAAGGCATAGTGCAAGTGAGGGGTTGTCTCGTCATAATGCACGACAGCGGCCACGGCATTTTCTTGACCATAACGTTCATTAAGAAAATTAGTGGTTGCTTCAAAAAAGGCGCTCTGTTGCTCATAAGGGTCTTCTGAGAGTTCTTCAGGTAAAGTGACTATCCAAGTCGCTAACGCCTTCACATCGTCTCTTTTCATGCAATAAACATCATTTAAACGCGCATTGAAGCGTGAAAGCATATCAGAACCATCTGGCATGAGATCTTGATTTAGATAGGATTTCGACACATCAATTTATTTGTTGGTGTGATGGTCGGTTTTACGTTCAAAGTGAACCGCTAAACCAGGGACTGCGCCACGGGTATTTTTCTTTAAATGCGCCATCAAAAATGCCTCCTCGAAAAAAGGTTTTCCAAGACCAGTATAACACCGTTAAAAATCTGGTATAGCCTGTTATACCAAAATGCTATTTTGGACAGGCTCTGCGAGGCGCGTCATCGCCAAGCGATGACCGTAGCGTTTCCCCTTCCTACTGGGGAAACGGCTATTTTACAGCGCCTATTATCCGGCTTGTAAAACCTCCGGCGGGTCACGCCATGACGGGGCAATTTATCATTGCAGGATCACCTTCAGCGGGAGCATGTCATGCAGAACGCTACCCGCGCGGGGCAAGCTGATGTCAGCTTAACCACATTAACGTTTTCCTTAACACCAGAACAAAGTGAACAGATTGACCAGGCTGTTTATGCGGTTGTCCTGGCCAAAAATTACAAAACGACCTCTTTCTCAATTGATGAGAAGTTAACGTTGTCTGACAAAGAAGTCGCCCAACACAAATTAGTGGTCCGTTTACGCCTCCGCAAAAAGCACAAACAGCCGTCTCATAAACCGCTCACGGACTAAAATTTCACAAATAACAAAAGGCTAGTTGTAGGGATTATGAGAGCTAGACCAATTATTTTAAGCTCAATTCACAAGAACAGATCACAGAAAAAGCGCCAAACCCTATGAAATTAAGGTTTGGCGCTTTTAAATTGGCATAAGCTACATTATGGTAATTCGTTAAATTAGTAATACCCATATGGACTATATTGGTGTCCAGGTTTAGGTTGCGTCTTGCCATTCAATTGATCTAGAACCTTTTGAGGGTCGGCTGGATGGTATACATGTCCAATTACCCCTAAAACGTCGCCAATCCAATGTCATCCGCTAATTTTGTTGCACTCTGAATTAGATAACTTTTTATAGTTACTTAAATAGCTTTTCATAATATCGACTATGAGCGTAACATGATTAAATAGTTAAGATAATTACACTCTTCAGAATGCTAATATTATTCATAATTACTAAAAAGTGCTAGAATCTGAGATGAAGAGTGATCATTAATATCCTGTAATTTCAATTTTCAGTAAGTACACTGCTAAAAATATAGAGGAAAATTAAAATGGAACAGTCCAATAAAAAATATTTCTTTGATGAGCCAGCTTTTGATCTACATGATGGCGGATATGTACCTCTCATAGTAAATAATGCCCCGGAAATGCCTTTAAATATACCACCTATTTTAAAAGCAGATAGAGAGTCTAAAAATGATATCTACTATACCGTCACTGCAAAATCAGGGAAATCGCAAATATTGCCAGGGGAAAAGACACAGACATGGGGTTATAATGCTAATTTTTTAGGTAAGACTATTATATTTCACCGCGGTCAAAAAAATCATATCACTTTGAAAAATGACCTGCCAGAATTAACTACTTTTCATTGGCATGGAGCTGATGTTAGTGGCCCTTATGTTGATGGGGGTTGTCACGCGCCTGTTTACCCAGGGGAAATCAAACATATTAATTTTACGTTGAATCAGCCCGCTGCGACATTATGGTTGCATGCTCACCCATGTCCATCCACAGCAGAACAGGTGTGGCAAGGATTAGCTACAATGGTTATTGTTCAAGATGAGCATGAATCTCAATTATCAATACCAAGAAATTATGGAGTAGATGATATTCCAATTATTTTACAAGATAGACATTTTCACAAAGATAATCAGTTTGATTATCGTGCCGATTATGATCCTGATGGTGTTGCAGGTCCCACGGCTGTTATCAATGGAACAGTCAACCCATACTTCGATGTCACAACACAAAAAAATAAGGTTACGTTTTCTAAATGGTGCTAACCGTCGGGAATGGCGTTTGCATTTTTCCGATGATTTGCCATTTGATCAGATTGCGGGAGATTGTTCTCTATTACCCAAGCCAATCAAGCTGACAGGTTTAATGTTGAGCTGTGCTGAACGTGCAGAAGTCATTATTGATTTTAGCCAATATCATGAAGGTGATGAGGTAACCTTATATACTGATCAAGTGCCACTATTAAAGTTCCGCATTCACAATTTCGCAAAAGATACTACAAAGATTCCCGATCATTTAATTAATTTAAAGAAACCGGCAGTTGAAACGTCATTACCCATTCGACATGTCGTCATGCAAGGAATGGATGAAAGTGTTGCCATAGATGACAAGAAATTTGCTATGGAACGCATTGATGCCGAGCAAATAGTTGGAGAGTATCAGTATTGGGATGTCACGAATAGTAACGAAAAACCGGGAATGGTTCACCCATTTCACATACACGGCACTCGCTTTTTAGTACTAACACGTAATGGAAAAGATCCATATCCAAATGAGAACGGTTTCAAAGACACCATTGGAGTTAACCCAGGGGAAACTGTTCGAATACTAGTTAAGTTTGATTTACCTGGTATTTATATGTATCATTGCCATATTTTAGAACATGAAGATGGCGGTATGATGGCACAAATAGAGATAGTAGATCCAAAAAAGCCGCATCAGAAGTATCAGTTAATGGATATGAATACTTTAATGAATGCGTTAGCTGAGGAGCGTGGTATTGAGTTATCTAATCTTTGGATGGCAGGTATGGAGTCGTACGAAAAAATGGGAATGAAAATGTAAGATTTTGCTAGAATACTTCCGATGACAAATGGTTGATCAATCATATTCGCTGTTAAACTATTGGTATGTTAAGATTAAGGGAACAACATATTTAAAAACAAAACATCACTTTAACTACACTACAGTTTGCTCTTATACTAAAAAAATGGACTATTTTTATTCAGTCCGTAAAATGAAAGTATAGGAGTATTTTTATGTCAATTCGTTATTCACAATATTTCAAAGATTCATTGGTTAAACTTCACCAAGAAGGACGTTAACTTAAATCATTAGCAAAGGTATTTGGGCCTTCAAAAGATTCTATTGCTATTTGGCTTAAACAAGCTACCCCAATCATGATCAAGGGTCAGTCAAAGACTTTTAAAGACGTCAAGCACCTAGAGAAGCGTGAAGAAGTTTATTTGAAGGCATAGCAAACATCAACTGAAGTCCAAGCAGCCGTTGGTTGGTATATCAATTTTTATAATCGCAATCCTATATCAAATGTCGCCTAATTAACTGAATAAAAATAGTCCAATTTATTGATTTATGAGCACATGGAAATGCAACTAAAGCACAACTCATCGCTCATATGCTTCTTTTGTCCATTCTGGTTCTAGCTTTTTATATTAATGACCAATGGTTTGGGGTTGGTATCGGACTTGTAGCTTCACTATTTTTGCAAGGTCCTATTGTTGATTTAACACACAAAATATTCTTTATAAAAAATTAAATTGAATAGAAAAAGACATAACGCAAGTTATGTCTTTTTCTTACTTAGATATATTTTCTTCAATAATGTCATGGAGTTGTTGGAAGTCTTTTTTCACATTATAATCATGACGTTCCTGCTTCATCAGTTCCTTTAAAATACTTTCAATTCGATCGATATCGGTTTCATCTGTGTAATCAATCCAATTCACATGCTCTAACCAATCAAAGTACGCGTGCTTCCCTTTTCCATAACTATTTCCAAAAAGCAAGCATGGTGTCCCAGTGAGGACAGAGAAAACCATAGCATGCCAACGGTCTGTGATAATAATTTCTTGGTGTGAAAACAACTCCAGCTGTTGCTCAAACAAAGTGTCACGTGTGATTGGCGTAATCTCTTTTGGTTCATCTAATACGGTATCAACACGTTCCACTGGTCTGTCCCCACCGAGTATTTCTTTTATTTTATCAATGGTGGTTTGTTTGACAACCTTCTCTGAATCATGACGCAAAACAAACAAAGCCCCATTACGTTCAAATTTCCAGTCCACCGAGTTCATGTATAATACCATGTCCGGCGTGAAAATAACTTTATTGTCAAAAGTCGTAAGCATACGATGAAAGCTTTGTGCGTCGCGAGCTACAAGAACAAGATTTGGGTTCTTGCTATAAGCTGCCTGACTTATTCTTTTTTCAATCTCACCATCTTCATTATCCTCAAAATGAATTGATTGGGGAAATGAGATCGTAAGGTTGTTAACAAATGTCGAAAATACTTTACGCCTTGCCTCTTCGTGGTTGTGATACAAATTACCCATATTGCCACCACCAGTAAACGCAATAATATCATCTTTACGCAAATTTTCTTGGACAACAGGTATCGCCTCATCACCGTCTTCCTCAATAATTTCAATATACTGATAATTTGGAAATTCGTTCTCAATATATTTTCTTTCAGCCAATGATACTGCCTGATCACCCATATTTGTATAACGTGGTACACCAAACATATAAAATTTTGGACGATCATTTTGTGGAATTTCATGAACGACTTCTGCCGTATCAATGTAAAAATTAGCCATTAACTACACTCCTTTTTGGAGGCTATGATAGACTAGCTGTATCATAAGCCTTTGCCATTTTTTTACTATTGACAAACAGACTTGCTAACACAATACTTAATCCATTTGACATAGCAAAAACGAAAAATACCAATGCTGTTCCAAGAATAGCAACTAACTGGGGATAGATTAAACTAATGACGAAGTTGGTTATCCAAGTTGTTGCTGTGGCTACGGACATAAATTGCGCCTTAACCTTTCCAGGAAACATTTCGGCTAACAAGAGCCATGTAACAGGACTTACAATACCTTGATGATTAGCCAAAAACAACGTTAAACTGACAAGCACCAAAGCATTAGTTATTCCTTGAGAAAAAACACTAGATTTCATAATAGTTCCAAGTAGCGCCATAAAAACAACGTTACCAAGCAGACCAATAATCAACATGCGATGATGATTGGCATGTTCTATCATTCGAGTACCAAATATACTAGCAATAACAGAAACGACACCAATTAACACATTGGCGTACAAGGAGCCACTTTCACCCATACCAACTTTTTCAAGTAAAATTGTACCGTAATACATCACGGTGTTTACACCTGAGATTTGCTGAATCAGAGCAATCACAATTCCTGTCACTAACAAATAAAACAATTTTTTATTTTTTAATGCTATTGACCAATTAAATTCATTATCGTTTTGATCACTAGATTGATCACTTTGAGATTTGATAAGCTGGTTAGTATTTTCAAATCCCAATCGACGAAATATTTTTCGAGCTCGGTTAAAACGATGCTTTAAGAGTAACCATTGCGGACTACCGCTGATACGAAACGAGTTTACCCACAGAATAATTGATGGAACCGCACCAAAAATCACCATAACACGCCAAATTGGACCCCAATGGCCCCAGATGTTTCCTAATATTGCATTTACAATGAAAGCACATAACTGACCAAGTACAATAAAAATAGCGTTTTTGTTGACATTGGCGCTTCTTAAATTTTCCGGTGAAATTTCTGCTAAATACATTGGTGACAAACTTGATGCAGCACCGACTGCTAAACCTAATACAAATCGAAAAAGTGACATAAGCCAAAAGTTCATGGCAACAGCGCAAAGCACCGTAGCTATTGTAAATACGATTGCAATGATTCGTAGCGTTTTACGGCGACCAATTTTATCAGCAACTCGACCACATCCCAGTGCCCCAAAACAAGCACCAATAACCAATGAACTGGACACAACTCCTTGTAAGGTCGGTGTTAAATTCAGTTGGTCCGGACGGCTCATGAATGCCAGTGCACCGTTAATCACACCAGTATCGTAGCCAAATAGAAATCCGCCTAATGATATAACGTAAACACAGTAATGCAGAAAATCCAGCTTAACTTTTTTTGATTTATTTTTCATACTTTTAATATTCCTTTGTAAAAATTTTAAAAGTGAGAAAACCATAAATCACTTAAACAAATTCTTCGTATTCTTTTGGATCTTGGTCATCCACACGCCCATCTTTACGTTCCAAATCAGATATTTGGCTAACCTCAGTCTCTGTCAGTGTGAAATCAAAGATATCTAAGTTACGTCGCTGATGATGAGGAGTGGTAGCTTTAGCAACTGGTAAAATACCACGTTGTATATGCCATCTCAAAATAATTTGACCCGCATTTTTATCATATTTGTCGGCTAGTTTTAAAATTAACGGTTCTGTTAATTCGCTACTGCCTCGACCTAATGGGCTCCAAGCCTCAGTTACGATACCATACTCTTGATTAGTAGCCACCAATGATTCCTGCGGCCAATATGGATGAATTTCATTTTGGTTAACAGCCGGTGTGACCCCCGTTGCTGAAATAATCTTATCCAGATGTTCCTTTTCAAAGTTGGACACACCAATCGAACGAACTAGTCCACGCCTTTGTGCCTCAATTAATGCTTGCCAAGCCTCCACATAATTGTCCCGTTTAGGAAGTGGCCAATGAATCAAATAAAGATCCAAATAGTCTAATCCTAAACGAAGCAATGATTCTTCAATGATTTTCAGAGCATCTTCGAAATGATGATATTTACCAGGAAGTTTTGTTGTTACATAAAATTGCGAGCGTGGGATACCTGAACGACGAATAGCTTCTCCAACCGCACCTTCACTGTCATAATTTGTAGACGTATCAAGCAATCGGTAACCGATTTGTATAGCATTTAAAATCTGGTCAACGCCTTGATAACCTCGAATCTGAAAGGTTCCCAAGCCAATTTTTGGTAACTGATGCCCATCATTTAGTTCATATAACTCATTCAAACTCATTAAAAATGTCCCCTATTCTACTGCAAAAAGGTTTATAAAAAAGCCTAACTTGTTAACTAACAAATTTAAGCTTTAGTAGCAATACTGATATAATCCTTAATCAGCTTTTTTATAATCAGCGTTTTTTGGATCGTGTTCGTAAAGATTAGTATTTTCGGCAGTTGACTCAGGATCAATCTTTTCCTTTTGATCCTTAACCTGCTCTTCTTTATTTTGGTCCTTATTTTTGTTTTCTGTCATTATAAGTTTCTCCTACACCTACTTTCTGTCTAAAACAGTTAATTATAGTTTTACGCAGTGAGTTTTTATAAATTACTTATTTGTGCGACTAGTAATCCAAGATACGATTAAGACTAATACAATTGCACCAATAATTGAAGGAATAAGTGCCATTCCTGCTAAGCTTGGTCCCCATGATCCAAGAAGGCTTTCACCTAACCAAGAACCAATTAAACCAGCAATGATGTTACTAATCCATCCCATAGCTGCACCGCGGCTTGTAATTGCTCCTGCAATAGCACCGATAACTGCACCTACGATAAGTGTCCAAATTAATCCCATAATGATATCTCTCCTTCTGGTTCTCTATCAGAACCTAAGTGCGGATTACCACAGTCATATTTTTTCCGCAAATATTTAGCTTGCCCTTTTATCACGTTTGATTCTAAAAAGGGCTTAGTGACTACTAATCAAACTGGCTATAAAATTAATCATAGTGGCAATGAGGAGTGTACTAAAGGCAAAAGAAATGGGTGAGTGCCCTAATGCAACTTTTCGAAAACGGGTTGTAGAAAAATTTGTATCCGAAACTTGGTAAGTTATACCAATGGTATAGGCCAAATACAAAAAATCCCAGAAATTAGGCAGACCCTTTGCATTAAATGACACACCATCATTATTTTGGTAATAAATTTCTGTGTAATGAATAGCGTACAATGATTGAATCCAAGGCAAGCAAGAAAACATTCCCGTGTCTATGAAAAAATTTTTGAATTTTTATTCGCTTCGTAGCTTGCATCAACCTAGTTCTAATTATAAGAAGCACAACGTTTAGACCGTTGTGCTGAGACTTGCTACTGCAACTTCAAACCGCTTGTACGTTTACTTGACACGATTATCGTCATCGTTCACTGCTTGATAAGTTGTTTTTTTCACGGCATCAACGCCAGCTGAAGTTTTTTCTTTGATTGTGCTACCAGCGTCTGTTACGCGATCCTGTAAGCTTGTTTGTGATGCGTCAAATTCTTTTTGTGTTTGAATATCAACTACTTCAACATTTAACTCAACTAGCGTCAAACTTGTTGTTTCTCGCACCTGTTTTGTGATTACTTCTGTTAGTTGCTTATAAATATCATGTGCGTTGTGTCCATATTCCATGATAATATCTAAATCTACCGCAACTTGTTCTTTTCCGACCTCGACACCAATGCCATCAGTGGGGTTATCCGTATTCACAATTTTATTTTTAATGTTTGCGACAAAACCACCGTCAACACCTAGCAATCCTGTCACTTTTTCAATTGCATAGCCCACTACTTTTTGAATCACTTTGTCATTAAATGTTAATTCACCTTTAGGTTGACGATTCTCTGTTGCAGTATTTTGTGTAGTTGTAGTTTTTGTTTCTGTAGACATAATTAAATCCTTTCTATAGCTAAATAACTAATTTTTACGTGTAAATATTTTAGAGACAATTGACAAATCGAGATTATACGCTTCGAGCAAGTAGCCAATCCAACCTGCTAGTAAGGTGACAACTATAATCAAAATCGTCTTCCAAAATCCTACAGTTACCAATAGAGTTGACAGAATGAAACCCGCAAGACCACCAACCCAAATATTAATTGATTTTTTGTCTTTCATTATATCCGCACTCCTTTTTAAATCACACGTGTGACTTTACGCTTTGAGTTTGATTTCTGATTTACTTTAATATCAACTTTAATGGGAATTCGATTTATGCCAGCGAGTAAATCATTCAAGCTTTTCGTTAAATCGTATGAAATACGAGGTAATTCTTCGACTGTCGCCTGTTTATAAACTGAATCAGCAACAATATAAAATTTTCGTTGACGACGAGTATTTTTCAATCTCACTTTAATATTTGATAAACCTTCACCTGAGAGCTTTGTCTGAATAAACTGGTTGATACCATGATTACTCAACGCAAGCCGTCCTTCTTTGGTTTGCTTTAAAGGAATATCTGGTAATTCTACCGGCCATACCAATATGAGTAAAAACACAAGCACGGTCAGTGCCAGCAGTACGAGACCATAGTAATAAATGAAAAGATCACTCTTAAAGTTTAAATGTATATTAAACTCTGCTAAAAATTTGAAAACTTCATCAATTATTTTTGGCCATATCAACAAACAAAGCCCAACCAAATATCCGAGGCTGAAAATACTCAGAACAATTTTTTGACTTTTCTTCATATCATACCTCTCTATTACCTTATGCTACTGTTTTGCTCTCATACCAAACACCATTGACACGACTAGTACAAGAATCACAGCCCCAATTATCGAAGGAATGATTGCCATTCCCGCCAAGCTAGGTCCCCATTGACCCAACAAAGCCTGGCCAATAGCCGATCCGATTAGACCAGCAATAATATTGCTAATCCACCCCATTGACTCACCACGATTTGTGATAGCACCTGCAATGGCACCAATAATGGCACCTACAATTAATGACCAAATCATAATCTTTCCTCCATTATCTTTTCTATGAATTATGATATCCAATTCACTAGCCTAAATATAACACTATCGGAAAGCGTTTACAAAAATAACGCTTACCCCCTTTACAAAACAATGAAATTATGAGTTATTTTTAAAAGATTAAAAAACAACAGCTCCTCATCAATAAGTTGCTATCGTTATTATCTGTTCAATGATTTAATTATGGATTTTCTCTTCCAAACGGTCCCCAGCTTTGTCGATGCCTTTAGCTGCAAATATGGTCCCTCCAACCGCTATACCGCCTAGAATTAATGTAGATGCTAACAATACCTTAAGTACAGTTTTTAACATAGTTTTCCTCCTTTATGCCTAAAATGAAAATTTGTTAATCTTCTTTTGTTTTCTTCCAATTTCTGACAAAATAATAGAAACTGAACAATAATTGAGACAACGCCAAAAGCATCGATAGTTTATCCCAAAAGCCAAATTTTTTATTCTTTTTATCCATCTTTTCTCCACTTTCTTCGTTGATCCAACCAAATTTCTGATTAGTATCTTCGAAATTCAAAGGAGCTCATGATTCACTTTAAGCCACCAGTAACATTGATTGACTCACCTGTTACATAGCTAGATTCATTTGAAGCTAGGAAAACATAAGCGCCTGCTAATTCTGCCGGTTGACCAGCTCTACCGATGGGTGTCGATTGGCCAAATGTTGGAATGTTCTCCGGTAACTGTCCACCAACAATCTGCAAAGGTGTCCAAATGGGACCAGGTGCCACACTATTCACGCGAATCCCTCGATTAGCCAATTGTTTAGCCAAACTCATCGTCATATTCTTGATAGCAGCTTTTGTACCTGCATAATCCACGAGAAATGATGATGGTTGCTCTGCCTGAATAGAATTCGTTGTTATGATACTGCTGCCAGGTTGCATATGTGGTAAAGCCGCTTTAACAAGCCAAATGAGACTAAAAACATTTGTTGCATAAGTGTCGGTTATTTGTTGTGTCGACAAATTAGCTATATCAACTTCCGCTTGTTGTTTACCAGCTACTAACGTCAAAATACTTAAATCACCAAAAAATGAAACTGCTTCATCAATCAACTTTTGGCTGAATGCTTCATTCTTTAAATCACCTGGAACTAGCTTAATTTTACGACCCAATGATTCAATAATGCCCTTAACTTCTTGTGCATCTGGTTCTTCTTCAGGAAGATAATTTAACACAATATCAGCACCTTCATGCGCATACGCTATCGCCACAGATCTGCCGATTCCTGAGTCACCACCGGTTATCAGTGCTTTCTTATGTTTCAGGCGGTCATGCCCAACGTAACTTGCTGCACCATCATCTGGTGTTGGCGACATCTTGCTTTGTAATCCTGGTTCAGGTTGACTCTGTTTTGGAAAATTCTGCTTTGCATATTCTCCATTTATGTTTGTCATATAATTCCTCCCTTTTTCATACAATACTCAGCACAATCTTGACACGCACTAATAACGTGTATATTGTTTAACAAACACTTTGTTTGTTATGCCTACTATATCATCAGTAGAAAGCGGTTACAAAAATTTTGCCTAGATACTTGACAATGTAATTTTTTAATATCAGATGAAAACAAATCAAAAAAAGGAAGCGTGATGATTTAAAAATCACACTTCCTTTCTCAACAATATAAGAAAACCTTATTGATTAATTTGTTATAAACTCAGCATTCTTTTCTCAAATTTTGAAGTACTGACCTGTATTCCAATCTTTCAAAACATATCCCATTGCTTAGAAGTCAATGAATTGGACTATTTTTATTCAGTTACTTAGGCAACATTTGAGATACGATTACGATTATAAAAATGGATCAAGACAATAATTATACTGAAAAAAAATTACCAAAGATGACTACGGATAAAATATTTCATAATGCAATGCACGCAGTTGCAAATTTTTATTCTGTTACTATTCAATTAGATAAGACTAACTTCAATCATGAAACCAGAAAAATATATCTGGGTTCATTCAAAACATGTCGGATAATTATATTGAAAATAGAAAATTAGCCGTTCAGGATATTAGATCATTAATCATCAATAGGTAAATTACTGGTTATCCTGTATAATGGTTTGAGTAGAGAAGTTAAGGCGGTGGCTATTTCCTTAAAGGGGGTCGTGCTTATGGTGTAAAAACTATAAACTCACATTCTAGGAAAGGAGTAGCCTAAGTGTCCGTATCGGACGCTTTACAACTTATGCTGATGTTTGGTACTTTTACAGTTGCCTTACTAGCCTTAGTTGTTGAGTTGATTAAAAATCAGCAAAAAAAATAACCGCCTTAGCTCTGGCAAGCTAGCGGTTATTTTTAGTCGTTAATTAATGCTACCGTCTTACACGGCTCTACGTGGGAAGTCTTGTTCACGCAAGGCTTCCTTTTCTGTTTCTATTATAACACGACTATAAAAAATTGGGTAATAAGCTAAATCACAAAAATTAATATTGTCTTAACAACCAATATCCTGCTCTTATTCAAGATTAGCATGCCTCTTTTTTAATTCGAATTCGGAAATATTAAATTTATTCATATAGTTCATGACAAATAAATCGCCATATAACCAAACAGATTGTTCAAATAAACTTCCCATTGGTTGTTGTGTTATGTCGTTATTAGTAAACTTACTTTTACCTGATAGTATGGTGACATAGTCTGCTTTTTTATAGATCGTATTACGCGTGTTTGTACTCCATAGCCAAACTTTCGCGCCAATATTTTTTGCAGTGTCAACATATTGAATTAATTGACTCGTTTCTCCAGATGAAGAGGCAATAATTAATAAGTCTTTATCCTGAATAGCAGGTGTAGTCGTATCTCCTACAAAAAAAGTCTCTTTACCTAATTGCACAAGGCGCATAGCAAAAGCCTGTAATGCTAGTCCTGAACGTCCAAATCCCGTCAAAAAAATTGATAACCACTAATAACTCATCGGGAATATTTTTATCTGAATTATTATTTAGTTCATCAAGTATGCTTTCCCAATTCATAACAAACTCCTATATTATCCAAGCAATTTCTTGAATTCAGCTGCAGCTGTGGCTGGATCATCTACTGTAGAAATTGCTCCACCAATAATTAATAGATCTGGATTAGCCGACTTAATTTCCTCCGCTGCTGTTAATTTAATTCCACCGGCGATTGCGGTCTTTGTATTAGAAACATTGTTCTTAATGATATTAAAGGTTTCAAAGGGATCTTGACCCAAGGCTTGTAGATCATAACCCGTGTGAGTACCAATATAATCTGCTCCGAAAGCATCTATTTCACGAGCACGAGTTGCAATGTCTTGGACCCCAATCATATCAACCAATAACTCTTTTCCAGCTTCATGAGCTGCTTTTACAGCATCCTTAATGGATTGATCTTCGGCAACACCTAAAATCGTTGTAATATCAGCTCCGTAAGCAAATGCCTGATTCACTTCATATGAAGCGACGTCCATGATTTTCAAATCAGCAAGTAATGTAATATCTGGAAATTCCGCACGAATTTTTTTTAGTCCTTCAAGCCCAAAATTAATTACCAAAGGAGTTCCATATTCAAAAATATCAATACTATCTTTCGTCTTTTGAATTAAATCAATGGCTCCTTGGACATCTTCTAAATCAATTGCTAATTGTAGTTTCATAATAAAATAACACCTTTCATTTAATGATCTACATATTATATTACCTTACTGGTAACATTTAATAGAGGGCACTTCAAAGTAACCTAGTGCCTCTTTATATTTATTATCCATAAGGGAGTAGTATTATGTCAGATTATTTTCGAAATACTGTTATGAAAAAACTTAGTAATGGGGATTTTGATTGTACTAAAGAATTTACAGTATCAATGTTTAGCGGTAAGCATAAATTATTAATATTATGGATTTTAATAAATGATGGACCACAAGGCTTTTCATATTTTATGAAAAATCTGAAGGGCATCAGTAAAAAAGTTTTATCAAACCAACTGAATGAGTTAATGGCGGACCAAATTGTCTCTAAACGAGGATACTTAACTGGTAAAGTAAAACACACCGAATATCAACTAACGGATATAGGAGAAACGTTAATTCCCATCATAGTTGCTTTAAATGACTGGGGAGAAAATAGACTGAAACAAGTTACTTTAGTGAAAACATTTAATAACGATTTATAGATTTTTATCTGCTGCTTAAGATGCTCAGAAGTCAATAAATTGGACTATTTTTATTCAGTTAATTAGGCAACATTGGAAATACTATTGCGATTATAAAAATTGATATACCAACCAATGGCTGCCTGTACTTCTGAGCAATGCATAACGCTTCCCACGTGGGTTAAGCTGGTGTCAGCTTAACCACATAAAAAAGTTAAGATAGTGTCGGTATCTCAACTTTTTGAATGCTAACATAATTGCTCCCAAACCAAACGATCACCAACTTCAGTGTTCAAAATGAACCGTAAAAATGC
>OCAM01001146.1_pt1 | contig 15696 bp, 17 predicted proteins | sample 1538281 | NCBI WGS metagenome assembly OCAM01 (sample SAMEA2580273, study PRJEB22360) | human gut metagenome | biome: human gut; feature: human-associated habitat; material: faeces | place: Denmark | collected 2008/2010 | reverse complement strand
GATCAAATTCCTTTGGCGGAAGGGAAAAAGTGCCGTTTTCCGGTAGTAACAGAACGATTTTCAAGATCAATTTGCAGTCCATCAAATTCCAGTTTCTGCTGTGCTGTCCCATCTAACTGATTAAAGCGGGTATAGCGGCGGATCAAAGAAACAATGCGGGCAATCAGTTCCTCTATATCAAACGGCTTTGTCAAATAATCATCTGCTCCGGCTCGTAATCCCCGTACTTTCGAAGCGCTGTCATTTTTAGAAGTAAACATTAAAATAGGCAGGCTGCTCTCTTTCCTAATCTTTTCCAATGTTTCAAAACCGTCCATTCCCGGCATCATCACATCTAATATAACAAGCTGATACTGCTTTTCTTTTAATTTTTGTAATCCTTCTTTTCCTGTATTACAAAAATCTGCTTCTATATCTTCTGATAAAACGCTGCGTTTAATCAAAAGACATAGTTCCTGATCATCATCAATTATTAAAACATTGTGCATCTATAATTTCTCCTTCCAAAATGAATGAGAAGAGCCATCATAACAGGGACTCCGAACCGAAACCTGATTGTTTTAGAATATATCATGAATCTGCCAGTTTTACTTTGCATCGTTTCATATAACATGCAATCCCGTATTTCAAAATTTTATCCACTCCGTTTTCACGGAATTCTTCATCATACTTCTTTTCCTCTATCTGCTGCAGTGCCCGTTCGCAAGCCTTATCAAGATTTCCGTCGTTGGCATATTTGACTTCGATGAGGATAAGCGTTTCACTGTTTTCGGTTTCAGCGAGAATGTCGCTGTACCCTTCGCCGCATTCCTGATTGGACGATACATACCATTCTTCCTTCACCCCCAGGATTCCAAGAAGTATTCCATGATAAAAGTTCTCCTTGCTTGCTTTTTTCACAAACGTATCCCGGATACTGATGGTCTTTTTCAGGTAGCTTTCAAAAATTTCCCCTACCTTCGTTTCTTCGCCTCTTTTCAGGGCATCACAGAACCGGCTTAATGTATCTCCGTCCTTTGCAACGCTCTCTTTAAAGTATTCCATAATCTGTGTCTGAAAAATATCCCGGATTTCCAGATTCGGTATCGCAAGTTTATACCGTTTTGCATCAATCCTTCCACGTTGCGTTAAATATCCCGTCATAAATAAAAGACTCCAGACGTTCTCCAAAGACTGATACATTTCCGGGTAAGTCAGCTCCTGATGAATCTCTTTTATGATTTCCCCGCCGGCAAGCAGCGTTTCAATCTCACGTTTCGTTTTAAAATTGTCGGACATTTGAATAAATTTCCTGACGGCATCATTACTGCTGGTATTGATCCAATAATTTTCGGGAAAAGAATCCGTATGGTCTTTTAATTTATCACAGTAATTCAATACATCCCAGGGGCAGTACACTTCTACGCCGCCAAACAGATACCCGTCATACCAGTTCTTTACTTCTTCATAATAATCCTCGATTCCATAATACTTCAGCATTTCTCTTACTTCCGTATCTGTAAAACCGAAATATTCATCATACCGTTCATCTGTAATGGACAATACTTTCAGGTTATTAAGCCCCGTAAAGATACTTTCTTTTGAAATACGCATACAGCCTGTCATCACTGAAAATTTCAGGCTGTCATTCGTTTTCAATGCCTGTTCCAATAAACTGCGGATTAAAAAAATCATCTGATCATAATATCCGTTTTCAAATGCTTTTGCCAATGGAACATCATACTCATCAATTAAAAGAACTGCTTTTGTTCCATAATGTTTCTCCAATAATTCTGATAAAGTTTTCAATCCACTGCAAAATACAGCTTTACTCATTCCGCTATCTAAAAGTTTCTTATATTCTGCCTTATCAAAATCACTTAAATTCCCGCTTTCCAAAAGAAACTGCATTTTACCTGCTGCATTCTTCATAATCTGAACTGCAAAATCAAATGCATCTTCATAAGTAGCTGCATTGATTCCTTTCAGGGAAATTGAAATAACCGGATATTTCCCCATATACTCTTCACATAGTTTTGCATCTTTTGAAATTTCCAATCCATTAAAAATATTCTGGTCCCGCTCTATGGAAAAAAAGTGTTCCAGCATACTCATATTTAAGGTTTTCCCAAAACGTCTTGGTCTGGTAAAAAGATTTACCATTCCGCCATTGCGGAGCAGTTCTGAAATCAGTCCTGTCTTATCCACGTAATAATAGTTGTCATTAATAATCTGCTCAAAATTTTCTACTCCCACCGGAAGGCGTTTTCTTTCTTTAATCATGTCATTCACACTCCTTCTCTGTTGGTTATATTATAACAAAGATCCCCAAAAAATCCTATGTCTAATTCTTTCCGGAAGCAAAAAGACAATAAAAATCTTTTCGAAACACGTGCTTGTGACGTAACGTAATAAGATATACTATAATAAGGTACTGCGGGAAGAAGTTCTTCAAATCAAATCAAACCGAGCCAGTCAACGGTAAGCAAAACATGCACACCGCTGACTGGCTCTTAGGCTTTACTGGTAAGTAACCCCAAAATATTCGTCCAGCTGCTTTTTAAACTCCTCAGGTATCTCCTGCGGGAATGGAATGCTGTCAATATTTCCAAGATTTTCCGCAATATGTGCCAGAAGTCTTGCGCTTCTCTCAAGAGACCAGGCGGAAAGAAGATTGACCGTATCGTAATGGGTATGCATTCCGAAGCCGTCCCTGTTTAAAGTCATAGCCGGGATTCCTTTCCACGCAAAGGTATTGGAATCACTTCCCCAGATCTGGTTCTTTGTTGTCATGCCGATGCCTGTCTCAGCCGCAAGATAAGTCAGCATAGAACAAACAGAGGGATCCGCTGTCACGCCGATCACATTGCCGCCCACAAGCTGGCCCGCCAGATCCACATTCATATTAAAGCGGTGTTTTGCAAGCTCATGCTCATGAAGCTTAATGTAATGGCGGCTTCCAAGAAGTCCCTTTTCTTCTGCACCAAACCATACGAACTCCACGGTCCTTCTCGGCTGGTGTTCCTTTAAGTAACGGCAGACTTCCATAATAATAGCCGCTCCTGCCATATTATCATAAGCACCAGGCCCCTCCGGAACAGAATCATAATGTGCGGTAAGCGTAAGGATCTCATCTGCACGGTCGCTTCCCTGGATCCTTGCCTCCACATTTCGGGAGGTGCGGGTCACTTCCTCCTGAAGAAGGGTAAGACGGACTCTTTTTGCTCCCTCAGTAACCATTTCCACTGCGTCCAGATAATGAATGCCCACACCCTGGATCCGTTCTTTTTCATTTAAGGTTTCATATACCTTCTGGGGAATAGCTGCCGCCCTTGGAATCCGATCTTCTCCCGTATCTGTCGGGGAGCCGCTGATGCTGACAAAGCCTGCTGCCCCTGCCTTTAAAAGCTTCAGATACATATCTTTTCGCACGATTTCATTGACCATAACGATTTTGCCTGCCGCATGGGAAAGGCTGATGTCGTCTCCGTTTTCCACATAGAGGAATTCTGCTTCCACACCCTCTTCTGCCGTGCTTCCGCATCTCTGATAGCCGGTTACCTGATACGTTTTATTATATGGCTCTGTAACAGTAAGCTCTGCCTTTCTGATCTCCCAGGTATCAAAGGTAAACTCAGAGAGCACACTTTCCATGCCAAAGCTTTTTAATTCCTCCCGGATCAGGGAAGCCGCCTTTTCCTCTGTGGGGGTTCCTGCTTCTCTGATATAATTAAATTTTAAGACAAAATCCATCTGACGCTGTCCGCTGATTTGTTTTTTACCCATCTTATTGCCTCCATTGTAATTTATTTAAATTATGATTCCTTCACCTTTGTTTATTCTTTTCGATTTTATCATAAAATCACATAAAAAGACAGAAGATTTTAACGATTTTCTCTCCGATAAAATATTCTGTCTTTGCGTTCTATAAACGAGCAATTCATTTCATAAAATCCTGCGCAAAACTCCAAGCTCCATTTCACAGACGGTATCGCATAGTGTTTCTATATCTACCCGGTTATGGCTGACAAGTAAAATGGTGCGCTGTTCATTCTTCAAGTCCTGAATGATCCGGTACACTTCCTGAACCCCGTTTTTATCAAGCCCGTTAAACGGTTCGTCCAGAATGATAATATGCGGGTCTTCCATGATCGCCTGTGCAATCCCAAGACGCTCCCGCATTCCAAGAGAGTAATTTTTCACCGGTTTTCTGGAAGAAAAATCCAATCCTACTTTTTGCATTGCTTCTTGTATTTCTTCTCTTCCGATTTTCCCTCTTAAAGATGCCAGGATTTTTAAATTTTCCCTGCCGGACAGATTGGGGAGAAATCCCGGAGTTTCAATGATCATTCCAAGAGATTCGGGAAAGTCCGTTTCTTTTCCGATCCACTTTCCTTCCACCAGGATTTTTCCCTCAGACGGGTGGAGAAAACCACAGATACACTTCAAAAGAACCGTCTTTCCGGAACCGTTCATTCCCACAATGCCGTGAATCTTTCCCGACTCAAATGTATGTGTGATATTTTTTAAAATCATCTCTTCTCCGAAATATTTTGTAACCCCCTGTATCTCAATGGCTGCTTTTCCCATATATATCTCTCCTTTACGGTTATTCGCTTTTTTGCACAAACAGAAATTCAAAATGCTTCATCTCCCGTTTTATGATAAGAATATTTACGCCAATCATCACGCAGAAGAAAAGAAGGCTCGTCCCAATCCTGGGAAGATAATCATACCCGAAATTGTGCATGTAGTAAGTGGCATGATTTAACGGGGAGATCCACCCGGTGATCACCTGTGCTTTATATTCCACCGTACCTGGAAAGTGAAACAATTTCATAAAAATCTCCGGATTTAAAAATAGTCCGAACAAGTTAAAGAGAAATACACTGATACTTCCAAGAGCCGGACGTTTCCCCAGGCGGAATGCAAGCAGCATAGTCGCATTTACAAGAGCATAACCGGCAATCAGGAGAAAAATCACGGCAGCACAGGGATAAGGCGAGGTTGCTTCCAGTGTTTTTAAGGAGGCAGGAAGGGCAATCTTCTGTCCCGCCCCGGAATAACCGAGAAGCGCCATTGTCTCGCTCCACATATTTCCCACAAAAGAAATATTACCGCAGATGATGCAGGTTACAAGAAGCAGGAACAGTACATAAAAAACGGTAATGAGAAATACATATAAAAGCTGTCCCCAGATCCATATATTTTTTGTGATCCTTGTAAGATAATAGGGGGTTAGCTGGTTATTTACCGGAAGATCTGCGAAAAGGAAGATTAAAAGCAATGTCGAGAGCATAATCGATTTCCCGTCTCCAAAGGCAAGGATAAAGGTTTCAAACACCTGCATGGAAGTTCCGTAGCTTTCCGCAAAGAACACCGCCTTATCGGAAAGCATCAGGCAGAGCACAAATGCCAGGACAAAGGACAAAAGAAATCGTGGGTTCCTCATTTCCTGCCGCAGATGAAACATGGCAGACTTCCACACCAATTTCCATTTACACATGAGCAACCCTCCTTCGCATCACTACTGCATATATGCCGCCTGCCAGACATACTGCAACTGTCAAAATCCCATACCGTACTCCCACCGAAAGATATTTCGACGCCACCCATTCCCTGGGACTTAAAAAATACAATTCCGGATAGTATCGGCTCTGAAATTCAGAGAGAATATAGTACAAAATAAACGGTGCCATATATGCCATATAACGGCTTTTCATCACTACGGCGGAAATTCCACCTGCCACTGCCCAGAAAGCCCCGCTCAATGCGACAAGTCCTGCCCACTGTACCAGGGAAAGAAGCATATGCTGTCCCAGATACCCCATAAACTCTCCAAAAAACGCTCCGGAGGAAAACGCAGTAAAAATACAGAAAATCGTCTGAAGACAAAACGCACATATGACGCAGCATCCCCCGGAAAAAGCGGTCACAAATACTTTCGTTCCAATGTATGCTTTATAACTGGTGCGGGAAAGGCTCATCAGCACAAATCGGTTTTCTGCTTCCTCGTAAAATACAGAGGCATACGAAAAAGCAACTGTCATGGACACTGCCATCAAAAACAGATCCGACTGAGAAGCCCCCTGCAAAAGGATCCAGCCTGCCTGTTTCAGTCCGGCAAGCGAACCATCCATTTGAAGATAAGATCCTGCCACGGAAAAGCTCTCTCCCGCACCTGCCAGTCCCATGAGCAGGATTAAAAATACACTCCCTGCAAATTTCCAGGAACAGATCCCTCGTTTCAGTTCCGTTTTCAGGACATTCATTTCCCTCCCCCTTTCTCTGTTCAGTCATTAAAAATCAGTTAAAAAAATCCATTTCCTGTACAGGGCTTACATACCCGCCGTCCACAGCATTTAAGACCACTGTCTCCTTCTTCGTCCGTCCCTTCCTGTCGCCGTCCAAATGATTGACGGTACAGCCTTCCAGCTCAAACACCCATACAGGAACAAGCCAGGAGTTCTGAGGTGCTTCGTAAGCCGGAACATAGGAGCTTTGAAGCTGTACACTTTTTACTTCCCATTCATTGGAAGTTTCTTTGCCGTCAAATCCGTTAATGCTGTCTACTGCCACTTTTACAGCCAGCATGTGGCTTCCCAGCTTTTCCGCAATCTCTTCAAAAGGAAGAAGATTTGTATTTTCCGCGATCACCTTTCCCTTTTCGGACATATTCTTCCACAAAAAGCTTTTCATCCCGTCTTTTGTTACTACAATCTGGATCTCTTCCGGAGCAAAAGAAGGTTTATATACGGCTTCGCTTAAATCCTGGTAAAAAGTTCCGCCTGCCTGGCTGTAGGAAACAAGCCCTTCATTATCCATGCCCATATAAAATTTATACCCTGCCTGTCCCATTTCCCAGTCCGGATCCATAAAATCCCATCTTGTGTCCGTTGGGCTCCAGAAAACTTTTTCTATTGTCCGCACCTGCATGTTCTTGATTTCCAGGTCTTCCAATACTTTTCTCATTTCTTCCTCTGCCTTTTCTTCTGTAAGAGATGGCTCTTCTGTTTCTTCATCAAACTTTGCGGAAAAATCTGCAAATTCCGATTTCCATTTTTCCGGTGCTTCTTCCTGCATATCTGCTGCCTTCTGTACCTGATCTTCTGTAACCACACCGCCTTCTATATAGAAAAATCCTCCGTTTAACCCTTTTTCCGCGTCATATTTTACCGCAGACATTCTTGCTTTTTTGCCGTCCTTTCCCGGGATTTCCGCTGAGAAAAAACAGTCTCCAAAGGTCTCCTGCATATATTCCTCATTTCCACCGCTCAACATCGCTTCGTATGCATCTTCTTTATAAGGACCAAATGCCGGATCTTTTATTTCCGCGGTCTGCATCTTCTCATCAGGAAGTGTTTCCAGAATCTTTTTCAGATTCAACAACCGGTCTGTGGCATTCATGCCTTCTTCCAGAAAAGTGTTCCCATAAGCTCCTTCTCTGTTTTGAATTTTTTCCACATACGCCTGAGCCTCGTCTTTTGCCAAAGGAGAGGGTTCCTGAATGACATTATCACCACGGAAGTAATCTGCCAGTTTCTTTAACTGTTCCTCTCCAAATGCAGTCCGCTTCACCTCAGTTATAGGCGTGTTTTTTACTTCCGGAACAGAAATCGTTACCCCTTTTGCCTCCACCGTTACCGCCCCGTTATTTTCAGAAATAGTTTCTTCCCATTTTTCCGGAACGGAAATTTTTTTCTTTTCCTCCGATTTCTCCGCGGCAGCGCCATCCGGCAGTCCTTCTGTTTTGGAAAGAACCACCTCTTTTTCCGGTGTTTCTGCACACCCGCAAAGACCGAGAAACAAAAGCATTCCCAAAATCAAAGTTTTTTTCATTTTCACACCTCCACATTGATAATATTTACATATTTTTAAATTTGCCCCACACTATTTTTATCATCATTATACATTACCCCCCCCCTGAATTTCAAGTGTTATTGTACAAATATACAGTTTTCACACAAAAAAACACCCACAGATTTTACTCTGTGAGTGTTGACAGCTTAAATATGATTATTTCGTGTCTGCCTGCATACTTTCGCAAATTTCATAAGTGAATTTTCTTGCAGCCTCTACCGCTCGATTTGTTTTATCTATATCACGTTCGGTCGGAAGAAAACTATCATCTCCCGGATACCTCGTTGTAAAATAGAAACCATCAATCCGTTCCAGATAATCTTCCATTTCTTCTGGAACATCAATTTTCATTTCATTCTGAATATATGCTATAAGCCTGTGTAAACTATGCGTTCTTAAAATACTTTCTTTTTCGTGTTCATCGTTTCTATTTTCCGGATATGCGTATTCAGATACGATATGTTTTAAATATCGTTCACAAATATTTTGCCCAAGAGCAGCCAACGGTCCACCCTTATTACCGTTGTCATATGCCTGCCGGAAAAATGAATAATCATTTTCAGCAAATCTCAGATAGGAATTCTCCATATATCTATCCCCTCCTCTTTTACATTTTTATAATATAGCATTTTATTTTCTTCCCACGAATTTCCAATAACCACTTTTAAATCTACTTCCGGCATATTTATATCTGCTGGTACAACTGCCCCCTTCAGCCGAATAATCTCCGATTTATATTTTTCTATGTCAAAATCCGAAATCAGTTCAAGAAAAAGATCTACGTCGCTGCTATATGTCTGCTGCTTTCTTGCACAACTTCCGTACAAATACAATTTTTTTACAAATGGAGCTACTTCTGAATTTTTAATAACTCTGAGAGCATAATTAATAGAATTTTGACTTCTCTCTTGAATGGCAGAAGAAGCAGTTCGATTCTTTCTATATCCTACTATCATAATTGGATTTTTTCCTCTATAACTTCTTTTAAAATCTCCAATTCCTTTATTGAAAACGTCTCTTCCCGTAATAATGTGCATATAAGCGCGAAAGAAGAAAGATTTGTTATCTGTTTCGCATTATGATATAAAATTTCCTCTGATGTTACATTTGCCTTAAAAGTTCTCGCATAATTTTTTGTCCGTTGAATCATGCCGTCCACGGAAATAAAATCTTTTTTCAGCATATTTTTTAATGCGGTACGAAGGGTAACCTCCTTTATGTCCGGATTTTGTTCCAGAATTTCTCCGGCACATAAAGGAGTTTCACTTTTCCATAAGGTTTCCAGTATCCTCATCTCTGTCTTTGTCATTATAAATCGCCTGCATTTCTAATATATTGATAAAATTTATAATACCATAGTCGTATAAGCAATACAATGTAAATTCTTTATTTTATCTTACTGAGACCCATTTCATCATATAAGATTCAAATTTCCCCCTGCAAAAAACGTCTTTTATACTTTAAATTTGCATATTCCGTTACATGCTTCATATATACCGCATCGTAAATCCCTCCGACTGCTCCTGCAATGGGAATTCCCTGCAGAAATTTCATATATAAAAGTTCTCCTGAAAGAAGAGATGCCGTTTTGGAAATGGTATCTGAAATATGATGCACTGTCGGAAGTTTCTCTTTGGAAATCAGTGTATTTATTTCTCCATTAATCCTCTCCGCTTCTTCTCCATATGTAACGGCTCCCTGAATCAGAAGAAGTATAAAATACTGTTCCGCTTCTGTATCGTATTTGTATCCATAGCTCATAGCAGTTTCATAAATGCTTCGAAGCATCATTCCTGTAAATACTGGAATATCCGGAATTCCAATTCCAAGGATTCCCATTCCTACTCCGGAAGCACCGGAAAGCAGAAGGTTTTTCCTTCCGGTTCCTTCTGCTTTCTTAGAAAATGCTTTTAATGATTTTCTGTTTTTCCGAAGCTGGTATGCATATTCCTGGATTTCTTCTGAAAAATCAGTGTAAAAGCTTTGGCAAAAGCGGCATCTAGTGTTTCCTGCAACTTTTGGGGGACTTTTTCTTCCGGTGTCAAAAAACGCATTAATATACCTCCGAGCCAAAAGGCATCAGGGCAAGTTTTGCAAGCTTAAACTGCTGAAGTCCAAACGGAATGCCGATAATTGTAATACAGAGAACTGCTCCGATCACCACATGTTCAAGAGCAAGAGGAAGACCGGATAAAATAAGCCATAAAATATTTAAAAGAAAAGAACCGGCGCCTCCCCCGTAGCGAACTTCCTTTCCAAATGGGAAAAAGCTCAACGAGGCAAATTTAAAGCACTGTAAACCTACCGGTATTCCAACAATGGAAATGCACCATAACACGCCTGCGAGACACCAGCTGAGACCGCTTATGGCTCCGCCGAAAATAAACCATAATAAATTTCCAAGACAGCCCATCTTAATTCTCCTCTCCAATTAAATTTCTGTTTATGTGAGAAAGCCCCGCCAGAATTTCCTCCACTCTGTGGATTGCCTCCTGTACTTCTTCTCTTGCATCGGAAATTTTTGACTGAACAAAATAGTCAGCAATAAGTCCGTCAAAGAAAAAGTCAGCAAATGTAAGGAAGCTTCCGATTTCCATATGAAATTCTATCATGGTATCCACATCGCGCAGTTCACGCTGAAAAGCAGCTATATCTTTTTTCGCCTGTTCAATATAGGAGGAAGCCTCTGATATTTTGGAGTGCTTCATCATATCTGTAAAAAATCCTCCTCCGATCATATCCCAGATTCCCCAGATTCCCCAGTTTCTCGCGCTTCCCAGCTTCTCTTCTGCCATATGAAGACTGGCAAGAGCCCGCTGTCCTGCATACTGTGCCTCTCTGATCTCCTGTTCCACTGTTTTTTGATTTTTCATTTCTTCTCTCGTTTTAACCTCTCTTTCTGCAAGCCTTGTGACAATCTGTCATGTGCTGCCGTAGAGTTCTTATTTATAAAGAAAAAGACTCTTATCATGACGTATGCCACAATAAAAGTCTTGCCATCTCATTTGATACGGACGCCTATCGGCATCGGGTGACGGTTTCAAACCCGTCCTTTCGGACGTTTAGCTACTCCCTTTCATTTGCCTGGAAACATATTATCATTTTTCGTGGGAACTGTCAAGATTTTTTTGAAGCTTAAAGCTGACATTTACTCCAGCCGCAGCTTTTACAGCTGTCACAGCCCTCTGTGGAAACAAGCTCTCCGCCGCATTCCGGACAGGGAAGGATTCCGGATGCAGACGAGGATTTCTTCTCTTCTTTCTTTTTTGTACTTAAAATCCCCATTCGTTTGCAGCCATCTCTGTAAATCGTAATCCCTTTCAGCCCCATATCATACGCATACATATAAAGGGCTTCTGTCTCCTCTTTTGTAAAATCATGAGCAAGATTGACGGTAGAGCTGATAGAAGCATCCACATGAAGCTGCCAGATTGCCTGCATATCAATTCTCTGTCTGTAGTCAAGATTCATAGCTGTCACGAAAAATTCCGGAAGATCTGCATCATCTTCCATTCCATGTGCTTCCATATAATCCTTTACAATTTTTGTATATACACGGTAATACACGTCTTCTCCGTGAAGAGATTCGGTTTTTCTTTCATAATAGTTGGCATAAACCGGTTCAATTCCGCCGGAAATTCCAAGCATGGTGGATAAGGTTCCTGTTGGCGCAATAGTGAGAAGCTGAGAATTTCGAAGTCCGTATTCCTTTACAAGAGCTCTTGTTTCTTCTGTTGTATTCATAAGGAAATACGGAGTTTCCATGACTTCTTCTGTGTTGCATCCGGCAAACCTTCCCTTTTCTTTTGCAAGAAGAGCAGATGCAGCTATGGCAGCATCTGCCATCACAAAGCCGATTTTATCGCAGATTTCCACTGCTTCTTTCTGACCATAAGAAACGCCCAGTTTGATCAGCGCATCTGCAAGTCCCATGATGCCAAGACCAATCTGTCTCCATTTTTCCACGCTCTCCCTCTGTTCCGGAAGCGGGTGAAGAGGCAAACCTTCTTCTAACACTTCATTCAGCGCGTATACAGAAGCAGTCACACATTTTTTTAATTCCGCAAAGTCAAAATCTGCACTTTCCGAGAATGGATTTCTGACAAATTCGGAAAGATTGATACTTCCAAGAAGACAGCTTCCTCCTGCTGGCAGCGGCTCTTCTGCACAGGGATTTACCCCTGCATAGGAAAATTCTTCTGTGTTGCTTAAAAGGTTCCAACTGGAAATCCTGTCCCAGAAAAGAACGCCCGGTTCCGCATAATCCCAGCTTGTATCCGTGATTTTTTTGAAAAGCGCTCTTGCAGGCACCCGTTTTTCAATACGTTCTCCTGTCGCCTCTCTTTCATAGGAAAGGATATAATCCGTCCCCTTTTTTACAGCTTCCATAAAATCTTTATAAATACGAACGGAAACATTCGCCTTTGTAACTTTTTCAAGATCTGTTTTCAGCTCAATGAATTCCAGAATATCCGGGTGGGAACAGTCCATTGAAATCATAAGCGCGCCTCTTCTTCCGTTCTGCCCGATGAGAGCCGTTACAAGAGAGTACAGTTCCATAAAGGATACGGCTCCGCTTGTCTCTTTTGCCGCATTATTAATTTTGGCTCCTCTCGGACTCAGCTGAGAAATATCTACTCCGCAGCCGCCTCCGTAGCTATACGTTCTGGCAAGTTTTTTTGCACAGTCGAAAATGCTTTCAATCTCATCTTTTGGCGGCTCTATCACATAACAGTTGGAATACGTAACCTTTCGTCCCAGCTTATCAAGCCCTCTGTTTGATAAAATCCTGCCTCCGAATAAAAACTTTTTTTCTTTCATATACTGTGCAATTTCTTTATTCCCGCCGCTTATTCTTGCAAGCCAGGAATCAAAGTCTTCTCCCTCAGACGCATACTTCTTTGTCCATATATCTATTCCAAGCTGATTTTCTTCACCCAGCCATTCTTGTACTGTCATATTGTTCTCCTATCTACATTTAGTTTATGTATGATATGATAACACTATATATGGTATAAATCAAGATAAAAATTGTGCAGTTTAATATTTTTATAAAACTCCCAGTCCTTCCAGAAGAATTTTAATACCCATAAGGATAAGAATAATACCGCCACAAAGCTCTGCTTTTGATTTATATTTTTCCCCGAAAATACTTCCGATCTTAATTCCTGCTGCAGAACAGACAAAGGTAATGATTCCAATAAACGAAACTGCCGGAAGAATCTGCGCTTTCAGGAATGCAAAAGTGACACCTACGGCAAGGGCGTCAATGCTTGTGGCAACTGCAAGAGGAAACATGGTTTTTGCACACATGGAACAATCAAGATGCTCTTCCTCGCCAAAAGCTTCCTTCACCATATTTCCTCCTATAAGAACAAGAAGAATACAGGCGATCCAGTGATCCCATTCTGTAATCACATCTGAAAAGAAACGTCCCAGAAAGTATCCCAAAAGAGGCATACCTGCCTGAAAACCGCCAAACCACAGCCCGGCAATACACATATGTTTTTTGCTGATTTTTCCAAGAGACAGCCCCTTACAGACAGAAACTGCGAAAGCGTCCATAGAAAGTCCCACTGCTACAAGAAACAGTTCAAAAAGTCCCATTTTTTCTCTCCTTTGTATTGTATTTTTTCCGAAAGACAGTCTTTTATTTCCTATCGCATAAAAAAAAGAGACACGCAGACAGCCCAGGCTGTCCACGAGTCTCATCATTTCAGACAATACCGGGTAATTTCTTACCATTATGTCGATATTGCCGCATAATCTATGCCGATTACTCCCTCACGGAAATCCATATTATCCTACCACAAATTATCAGGAGATGCAAGGTTTATATACAAATTTTATATCTAAGCGGTGTCTTTCATTAAAAAGCAGCCAAACCTAAATTCATTTGTTCCAGATTTTATATGATTGATATAAAATATCTTTTAGAACTAACATAGTGTCTTGTTTACTATATCCATATTCATTTTTCATTAAACATTTCCTACCTTTAATGAAAGAAATTTTTTTGAAAATGCTTTTGGCAGAGCGCGGCTGCCACTTTTTAAGTATGCCGTTGGCATTCCTGTTTGTAATACAATTGGCATTCCTTCTTCTCTTTTTCCATAAGTTCAATTGCAAGACCCGTTGCAAGGATAATTTCAAACTGCTTGCTTCCATAACGGTTTCTTGCAAACAATTCTGCCTCCGAATCACTGGTATCATCTGTACATATTTGATTCTGTGCAGATGTTCCTACAATATAAAGGCTCGTTTCATCGGAATATAAAATATCCGTTTCACTTCCCATCTGCAGATTTCCTTCCAACTTTTTCACATAAGATGGAATACAAAAAATTTATTTGGGGCAAACCCTTTCAAGCTTGAAAATCCCGCATCTATCCCAATCAGCCAGCTGTTACCAAGCACGGCATTTTTTCTGGGAATAATCTCCTGTGGAGTTCTAAAACTTCGTACATTCATTTTTTAACAGGAATACTTTTCCTGCATCTTCCTTTCGACTTTTTTCAACATACAATATGACAAAATATGTTTTCTTTCTTAAAACGAATTGAGAAAATCTGCTAATTCGATTTTTAATCTTGCGCTAATATTTACATATTACATAGGAACGGTAAAACGAAGGGGGATGAGAATTACTTGAGTTTCCGCAAACTGTAATTCAAAAATGAATATGTCTGCCCACAGTGCCAATCTGCCGACTTTTTGAAAAATTTAGAATGGCAGTTCTGTGATCAGGGGCACTTTAATAAGCTCCGCCGGAACCGGACTTTGGGAGACATATTTTTTTATGTATTTAAACAGCCAGCTTAAGACAGAGTTGACGGTATGCAGGACGTTTCGTCCGAAACCATAGTCGGATGCCTTCTTTTGCATAGGATAGTATGCCAGAGATGCCTTTTGCCAGCCGATAATAGTAGAAAGATATGTTCACTTTTATGGGATCTGCGTTCTTTATAATAGCAACCTTAAGGGCATTTGTTTCCGGCTTCATGGAAATATGAGCCAGGAATGCCATGCATAAAGTAATATAGAAATTTAAGGCATTGATTGCTTTGAGCTTCCGTACCCGGAAGTTTTCAAATTGAAACAGCTGTTTTTTACAGCGGAAATATTCTTCAATGCGCCATCTGGAAAAATAAAGCTTTACAATCCTTATCACATCGTCTTTCGATTTGATCTCTTTGTTCGTTGCAAGCATCATAGGCTGGTCAGTAATGCCGTAAACAAGGACTAAATAAATATCTTTTCTGGATGCGGTGATCTGTACTTTTACATGGGAAAGATAAGCCTCATGCCGCTTTCCTTTGTAGAACAGAGGCAGTTTTACCTTGCCTTTCCTGCGGTTGCGCAGTTCAGTGGCAAATACCCATTTATTATGATACAGGAGCTTCCGCTTTGCAGTCAGACGAATCACATAGTCCTGCTTCATGGAATCCAGTTTGAGAAACATCTTGTTATCATCATATCCGCGATCCATGACAAAAGTTGCTTTTTCAAAGATAGCAGCTGCACGTTCCATAGCAGAAAAAGTAATATGGTTGATGGATGTGAAGCCTTTTTCATTTGAAGAATGGATCTTAGAAAACAGACTGACAGGATGATTGTTGCTGGTAAGGACAGCGGCTTCCGTTACATGATACCCTTTCTTATAGACGTTTTTTGTAGAAGTACTCTCAGAGCCATCGCGTACCCAGCCAAGGGATTCGAATTTATAACCATCCGGTTTTACTACGTCACTGTCATCGATATGAATGACAGGATGAGCCGGACACCATTTCTTTATGTGGGTCAGGTAAGCACGCAAAGCATCTTTTGGTGTACCTTTTGACAAATGTCTGGAAAGGC
>OCAM01001130.1_pt1 | contig 15960 bp, 13 predicted proteins | sample 1538281 | NCBI WGS metagenome assembly OCAM01 (sample SAMEA2580273, study PRJEB22360) | human gut metagenome | biome: human gut; feature: human-associated habitat; material: faeces | place: Denmark | collected 2008/2010 | reverse complement strand
CTGCAGAAAGAAATCAGAACCTGTGGAGAGGAACTGAAAAAAGCAGAGGAGACACTTGTTCAGAGAGAGAAGCTTGTAAAGGCAGAAGAACAGAAAAAAGCAGAACAGCTTCAGGTGGAGCAGTTACTTCATGAGCAGGAAAAAAAGATGGCAGAAGCCCAGGCACAAAAGAGCAGTGCAAGAGAAATTCTCTGTCAGATTCTCGGGAAAATGGAGAAAGATGAAAAGAGAAAATCTGACTCTCTGAAAGATAGTGAAGTTCAGGAACTGACTGTATCGGCAATGAAACGGTTAAAATCCTGCACCGGAGAAATCTCAGAAAAAAAATCTGCTGTAGAACAGGAAATCCAAAGACGGGAGGAGCTGAAAAAAGAAGAAGGGCGACTCCGGGCAATCGTGGAGCAGGAGAAAGAAAAGACTGTGCAGCTTCAGGCAGAGAAAAAATCTGTAGAAGAACGGATCAAAGAAGAGCAGGAAAAGAATGGGGCTGAGAGTGAAAGAGAGGAAATCTTAAAGGAGCAGATCCTACAGAAGCAGGAAGAACAGAAAAAGCTGAAAGCTCTACAGCAGAAAAACCAGCAGGAATATGAGCAGATTCTGCAGAAAAAAGCAGAAAATGAGGCCACGATTCAGACAATCCGGGTACAGCTTGAACAACTGGAAGATGTAAATGAAGAAGAAATCCTGAAAGAGAAAAGCCGGATGACAGAAGAAAAAAGCCAGATGGCAGAAGAAAAAAAAGAACTTTATGTCAGGTATTCAGGAAACCGGGAAATCTATGATAAAGTTAATGTACAGAGAGATCTGCTGGAAGAAGTAGAAAAGAAGTATGTATGGATGAAGTCACTTGCCGATACGGCAGGCGGCAATCTGAATGGCAAGCAGAAAGTAGAACTGGAGACCTATATTCAGATGGCATATTTTGACCGGATTTTACGACGTGCAAATCTGCGTTTCATGACAATGAGCAGTGGACAGTATGAGTTAAAAAGACAGAAAGCACCGGAAGATAAAAAAGGAAAATCCGGTCTGGAATTAAATGTGATCGATCACTACAACGGCAGTGAGCGGAGTGTTAAAACCCTGTCCGGTGGAGAGTCATTCCAGGCATCTCTGTCGCTGGCACTGGGGCTGTCAGATGAAATCCAGGCCAATGCGGGAGGAATCTGCCTGGAGGCAATGTTCGTGGATGAAGGTTTCGGTTCTCTGGATGAGGAAGCACTGGAGCAGGCAATCAAGGCATTGGGAAATCTGACGCAGGGAAACCGCAGTGTGGGGATCATTTCTCATGTGGCTGAACTGAAAGAACGGATCGAAAATAAGATAATCGTGACGAAAGAGCGGGGCGGAGAAAAATTAGGCAGCAGGATTGAAATTATATAATTTCATGCTTTAACTCGGAAAAGTATTATGATATACTTAAGAGAAGCGAATGCTTAAAAAGGAGGTACAAAGGAATGATATGGGCAAAGGAAGAAACTCTGCCAAGAGAAGAGATCGAAAAGATCCAGTTAGATAAGCTGAAGACGACGGTCAGCTATATTTACGACAGAGTAAAACCTTATCGTGATAAGATGGATGCAGCCGGAGTGAAACCGGAAGATATTCAGACGCTGGAAGACCTGAAAAAGCTGCCTTTTACATATAAAGCAGATTTTCGAGATCATTATCCGGATGGACTTTTTGCGGTAGATAAAAAGGAAATCGTACGTTATCATGCAAGTTCAGGAACAACCGGCAAGCCAACTGTGGTCGGATATACAAGAAAGGATCTGGATATCTGGCTGAATAATGTGGCAAGACTGGCCTGTATGGGCGGTGCCACTGCGGATGATGTGGCACAGATCTCATTTGGATACGGTACATTTACAGGAGCACTGGGGCTTCATGGTGGACTGGAAAAGATCGGAGCGGCGGTGATCCCGATGTCTTCGGGCAATACAAATAAGCAGATCATGTTCCTTCAGGATATGGGGGTGACCCTTCTTGTGGCAACGCCATCGTATGCACTGCATTTAGGAGAAGAACTGCGTCACCGGGGAATTGACCCTTCTAAGGATCTGAAGATCCATATCGGTTTGTTCGGCGGGGAAGGCATGACAGAGCCGATGCGTGATGAGATGCATAAAGTCTGGGGCGATCAGTTTGTCTGTACCCAGAATTATGGTATGAGTGAGCTTTGCGGACCGGGAGTTGCAGGGGAATGTACGGAGCTTTGTGGTATGCATATTAACGAAGACTGGTTTATCCCGGAAGTCATTGATCCTGAGACTGAGGAGGTTCTTCCACCGGGAGAACTTGGGGAACTGGTAGTGACCTGCCTTGGAAAAGAAGCACTTCCGCTTGTAAGATACCGCACAGGAGATCTGACAAGACTGATGTATGAACCGTGTAAATGTGGAAGAACGACAGTCAGGATGGAGAATCTTTCAGGACGTGCCGATGATATGCTTGTGATCCGCGGTGTGAATGTATTCCCGGGACAGATCGAGGAAGTTCTGTTCAAGATTGATGAGATCGGACCACATTATGAAATTCTGGTAGAGCGTAAGAACCGTCTGGATGTGATGACTATCACGGTAGAACTGATCGATGACCGTCTTCTAGACAGTTACGGACAGTTGAACGAACTGGAGAATCGGATCAAGACAAGATTAAAGTCCCAGCTTGGACTCGCAACGCAGATCCGGCTGGTTGCACCGAACTCTCTGCAGCGGTTTGAGGGAAAAGCAAAACGTGTGACAGATTTACGAAAGGATGGATTGTAAAATGGCAGAAAAAGTAATTATGCTCGGAAATGAGGCGATTGCCCGCGGAGCATACGAGGCGGGAGTGAAGGTTTCTTCCGCATATCCGGGAACTCCGAGTACTGAGATCAGTGAATATCTTGTCCAGTACAGGGATGATGTATATGAAGAATGGGCACCGAACGAGAAGGTGGCTACAGAGGTAGCGGTCGGTGCAAGTATCGCAGGTGTACGTTCTATGGCCTGTATGAAGCACGTAGGTCTGAATGTGGCAGCAGATCCGCTCTATTCAGTATCTTATATGGGAGTAAACGGTGGACTTGTTCTTGTTGTTGCGGATGATCCGGGACTTTACAGCTCTCAGAACGAGCAGGATACAAGAATGGTTGCAAGAGCAGCACAGATCCCGGTCATCGAACCGTCCGACAGTGCCGAGGCAAAAGATTTCTTTAAGGTAGCTTTTGAACTCAGCGAGAAGTTTGACCGCCCGTTTATTTTCAGAACGACAACGAGACTGGCACATTCGCAGGGACTGGTTGAGCTTTGTGAGCGTGAAAATGTAGAAGATAAGGAATATGTAAAGAATGTTCAGAAAAATGTCATGATGCCGGGAAATGCAAAGCAGAGACATATCGAAATCGAACGTCTGAACAAGGAGTTGGCAGAGACAGCCAATACTCTTCCAATCAATAAAGTTGAAATGAACGATACAAAGATCGGAGTTATTACCAGCGGAATCCCGTATCAGTATGTAAAAGAAGCATTGCCGGAGGCTTCTGTACTGAAGCTGGGAATGGTGAATCCGCTCCCAAGAAAGCTGATCGAGGACTTTGCAGAAAAAGTTGATACACTCTATATTGTAGAGGAACTGGATCCGGTGATCGAGACGCAGGTAAAATCCTGGGGGATCCAGGCAATCGGCAAGGAGATCTTTACGGTACAGGGCGAATACAGTGCCAATATGCTCCGTAAAGCGATCCTGAAGCAGGAATTGGAACTGAAAGAGTCTGCAAAAGCACCGGGAAGACCGCCAATCCTCTGTCCGGGATGTCCGCACAGAAGTGTATTTTTTGTCCTGAACCGTCTGAAAATGCATGCAGCAGGTGATATCGGATGTTATACATTGGGTGCAGTTGCTCCGCTGAGTGTCATTGATACAACGATGTGTATGGGATCAAGTATTTCGACACTCCACGGAATGGAAAAGGCAAAGGGAAAAGAGTATATCAAGAACTGGGTTGCCGTGATCGGTGATTCTACTTTCATGCATACAGGTGTTAATTCACTGATGAATATGGTTTACAACAAAGCGACCGGAACCGTGATCATCATGGATAATTCTACGACAGGAATGACCGGACATCAGGATCACTCCGCAACCGGAAAAACATTGCAGGGAGATCCGACTTATGCCATTGATATTCCGGAATTATGTCATGCAGTCGGAGTGAAGCATGTTCATGTGGTAAATGCGTTTGATATCGAACTGCTTCAGAAGACGATCAAAGAAGAAGTGGCAAGAGATGAAGTTTCCGTCATCATCACAAAGACTCCTTGTGTTCTGCTTGACAAGAGAAAGAAGCCATTGTATCTGGCACATGAAGATCAGTGTAAGAAATGCGGTCTCTGTATGAAGCCGGGGTGTCCGGCCATGACAAAGAATGCAGACGGAAGTGTTCATATTGATGATACGATGTGTACCGGATGCGGGCTGTGCGAGAAACTGTGTAAATTCAATGTGATAGAACTTGTGAAGGAGGGCGAATAAGATGGCAGTAAAAAATATTATGATCGTCGGTGTCGGTGGACAGGGAACCCTTCTCACGAGCAGAATCCTCGGAGGTCTGACGATCGCAGGTGGCTATGACGTCAAACTTTCGGAAGTACACGGTATGGCACAGAGAGGCGGAAGTGTTGTAACATTTGTCCGTTATGGCGACAAGGTCGCAGAGCCGATCGTAGAAGAGGGACAGGCAGATGTTCTGATCGCATTTGAGAGACTGGAGGCACTCCGTTATGCACATTTCCTGAAAAAGGATGGTGTGCTGATTGTGAATGACTGGAGGATTGATCCGATGCCGGTGGTGATCGGAAATGCAGAATATCCGGATCATATCATTGAGGATCTGGAAAAGGAATACAAAGTTTATAAAGTAGATGCCACAGAAGAATCCAGAAAGCTGGGTAATCCTCGTGTCTTTAATCTGATCGTCCTTGGAATTGCCGCACAGCATATGGATTTCACAAAAGAACAGTGGTATGAAGTAATTGAAAAGACTGTACCTCCGAAGACGATTGAGATCAATAAAAAAGCATTTGAGGTTGGATTTAATCTTTAAATATATATGCAGGGAAAGGAGAAAAAAAGATGATCAGACAGCTTTCAGTATTTGTGGAAAACCAGCCGGGGAGTATGATGAGAGTGACTTCTGTACTGACAGAAAGCCATATTAATATCCGGGCGATCTCCACATTTGATACACCGGAATTTGGGATCATGCGTCTGGTAGTAGATGAGCCGGAGTGTGCAAAAGAAAGTCTGACAGCAAAAGGGTTTGTTACAAGGATCACGGAAGTAGTCGGGGCTGAGCTTAAGGATGAAAAAGGCAACCTGAACCGGATGCTTACGATCCTTGCAGATGGAGAGATCAATGTAAATTATATTTATTCGTTTGTGATCCGCGAGGGAAAAGCACCGGTGATCGTATTCCATACGGATGATTTTGACAAGGCACAGAAAGTCCTGGAGAAGGCAGATGTGAAACTGGTAGAGGAAGAAGATTTATAGAAAAAGGAGAAGCGAAGATGGCGGCAGTATCATTAGAAAATTGGGAAGAACGGATCCGGGATCCCAAAGTGGAATGTATGAGCAGTGACGAGATGGCAGCACTGCAGAGCAAGCGTCTTGTAGATGTGGTAAAAAGAGTATATGACCATGTGGATTTTTACCATAAAAAAATGAAAGAGACCGGTGTAGAGCCGGGGGATATCCGCTCCATTGAGGATATCGGCAAACTTCCTTTTACCACCAAGGAAGACCTGAGAGCCAATTATCCATTCGGGCTTCTTGCAATCCCGCAATCGGATGTAGTACGTGTGCAGGGAACTTCCGGTACGACCGGAAAGCTGACGATCGCACCATATTCACAGAAAGATGTGGAAGTCTGGGGCGAATGTGTAGCAAGATGTCTGACGATGGCAGGACTTACCAGGGATGACATCCTGCACGTATGTTATGGATATGGACTTTTTACCGGTGGTCTCGGACTGGATTTTGGAGCAAGGGCGTTAGGTGCAATGACGATCCCGATGTCAGCAGGAAATACCAAGCGTCAGATGATGGTCATGGAAGACCTTGGAGCAACTGCATTTGCATGTACTCCGTCTTATGCACTTTATCTTGCTGAGTCCATTCAGGAAGCTGGACTGACAGACCGGTTGAAGATCAGGGCAGGAATCCACGGAGCAGAACCATGGACAGAAGAGATGCGTAAAAAAATTGAAAATATTCTTCATATCAACTGCTTTGATATTTATGGATTATGTGAGATTACCGGACCGGGTGTGGCAATGGATTGTATCCATCATGCAGGACTTCATGTCAATGCGGATCATTTCTATCCTGAAGTATTGAACCCTGTAACGAATGAAGCGTGTGCAGACGGGGAAACCGGAGAGCTTGTCTTTACAACGTTATCCAAAGAAGCAATGCCGCTTCTGCGTTACCGCACGAAAGATCTGACCAGCATTGACCACAGCCGTTGTGCCTGCGGAAGAACAACTCCGAGAATTTCCAAGTTCACTGGAAGAACAGACGATATGAAGGTGATCCGTGGAGTCAATGTATTCCCGACCCAGGTTGAGACAGCACTGCTTAGTATGGGTGGTGCGGTAGCTCCACATTATATGATGATCGTAGACAGAGAGGATAATCTGGATGTACTTACCGTTATGGTGGAAGTAGATGAGAGCATGTTCTCAGATGAGATCCGTAAACTGGATGCACTGAGAGATAAGATCGCAGCAGTTCTGAAGACAGCACTTGGAGTGTCTGTCAGAGTGAAACTGGTTGAGCCGAAATCAATCCAGAGAAGCGAAGGAAAAGCAGTTCGTGTGATCGACAACAGGAATCTGTAGAAAGGGGAAAGGAAGAATGGGAATTACAATTCAGCAGTTATCAGTTTTTCTTGAGAACAGAGAAGGACGTCTTGATGAAGTGCTTTCTGTACTGGCGGGAAATGATATCAATATCGTAGCATTAAGTCTTGCAGATACCTCCGAATACGGAATGCTGCGTATGATCGTATCAGATCCGAATAAAGGAAAAGCCGTATTGAAAGAAAATGGAATTACTTCCATGCTGACCGATGTTGTTGCACTGAGAGTTCCTCATGAGACCGGTTCACTGAGCCGGGCAATGCATCAGATCGTGGAAGGTGATGTGAATATTGAATATATGTATGCTTTTGCTAACGGGGCAGATGCTTCTGCTGTTCTTAAGACCGATGATCCGGCAAGGGTTGTTGATATTTTAAGAGGAAGTGGATTCGATGTCTGGGAAGCGGATCAGGCGTATGTATCGAATATAAGTGGGACGTGATCTGATTACCGGAGCAGAGGCTCTTTATATAATCTGTTAAAAAAGAAAAATGAAATAGAAATCCCCCAGCAGGTCACAGACGATCTGCTGGGGGATTTTTAATCTTATTTCCTGTATTACTTTTAATATTAAATTCGAGCTTATCTATAATAATTAAAAGGTACAATGAATATTTGATTAAAGTTTTACTACATTTGTTGCCTGAGGTCCTTTAGCTCCTTCTGTTACATCGAACTCTACAGCCTGACCTTCTTCAAGTGATCCATCCATCACCAGTCCTGAATAGTGAACGAAGATGTCATTTCCTTCAGAGTCGGAGATGAATCCATAACCCTTCTGGTTGTTAAACCATTTTACTGTACCTGTCATTGTTGTTGCCCTCCATAAAAAAATAAGTTGTTAGACCGGGAATCAAAAACCCGATACCGTTTTAGAATAGCATATTTAACAATAAAAGTCAATGCAAATCTGATTGAGGTTGTAAAATTACACAAAAATAATGTGCTAAAATTATGCGAAATGCCGAAAGTGATTATTCGTGAAAATAAATGACTGAAAATGATTGACTGTGACTGAAAATGATTTTATTATAAGGGCAGAGAAATGAAAGAAGGAGGTGCAGAGATGCTTACGGAAGAGCGGTTTGCCGAGATTCTGAGAATGCTCGGAGAGGAAAAATCGGTCACAGTGCAGGAACTTACGGAGAGACTGGCAACTTCAGAATCGACGATCCGAAGAGACCTGACAGCACTTGCGGAAAAGGGATTACTGGTGAAAGTTCATGGTGGGGCGACGGCTTTGGAGATGGATTATAGAACCAAAGATGTAGAAATCACATCGCGGATGACACAGAATGTAGATGAAAAATCCCTGATCGGAAAGTATGCGGCATCCTTGATCGAGAAAGAAGATTTTGTTTATCTGGATTCGGGAAGCAGTATTGCACAGATGCTAAAATACATGACCGGCAGTGGGGCGGTATTTGTGACGAATGGGATTGCCCATGCACAGAGCCTGACAAAGAAAGGGATTACTGTCTATCTGGTTGGAGGGATGTTTAAAGGAGCAACGGATGCGGTGATCGGAAGTCAGGCTGTGGAGGATCTGAAAAAGTATAATTTTACAAAAGGATTTTTTGGAACGAATGGTGTAGATAAAAAGCATGGGTTTACGACGCCCGATCCTGCGGAAGCGATGATAAAAAAAGCTGCCATGGAACGGTGCAGAACATGCTATATTCTAGCAGATTCAAGTAAAATCGGTCAAATCGCTCCGGTTACGTTTGCAAAATTCGATCAGGCAAAATTAATCACTACAGAACTTACGGATAAGGATCTGAAAAAGGAAAAAAATATTGTAGAGGTGAAAGCATGATTTATACAGTAACATTTAATCCTTCTCTTGATTATGTAATTCAGGTCGATGACCTGACACTTGGGGAAGTGAACAGGACAACATCAGAAAAAATTTATCCGGGTGGAAAGGGCAATAATGTATCCGTAATCCTTTCTAATCTGGGACACAAGAGCAAAGCTCTTGGATTCAAGGCCGGTTTTACCGGAGAGCAGATGGAAACCATGCTGGAAGAATTCGGATGCTATACGGATTTTATCCCGCTGGAAGAAGGGCTGACCAGAATCAATGTGAAAGTGAAATCAAATGAGGAAAGTGAGATCAACGGACAGGGACCGGTTATTACAGATACAGCGATTGAGGCACTCTATCAGAAACTGGATAAGCTGACGGCAGGAGATGTACTTGTACTTGCCGGAAGTATCCCGAATACACTTCCGGGGGATATGTATGAACGGATCATGGAAAGACTTCAGGGAAAAGAGATCAGGATTGCGGTGGATGCGACAAAGGATCTGCTGGTGAATGTTCTGAAATATCACCCGTTCCTGATCAAGCCGAATAATCATGAACTGGGTGAGATCTTCGGCAAGGTACTGGAAAGTGAAGCAGATATCGTGGAGTATGCAAAAAAACTTCAGGAGATGGGAGCAGTCAATGTTCTCATATCGATGGCAGGGGACGGTGCGATCCTGGTAACGGAAGACGGAACTGTAAGCAGTAAAAAACCACCAAAAGGAACGGTGGTCAACTCTGTTGGAGCAGGGGATTCCATGGTAGCAGGATTCCTTGCAGGATGGCTGAATACCGGTGATTATGAAAAGGCACTGGAACTGGGGACAGCAGCAGGAAGTGCGACAGCCTTTGTATCCTGGCTTGCAACCAGAGAAGAAATTACAGAGAAACTGGAACGTACGGAAAAAGAGTATGGTATATAGGAGGAAATGAGTATGCGGATCACAGATTTACTCAAAGCCTGCAGCGTGGAACTGAATGGTACACCGCAGACAAAAGAAGAAACCATCGAACAGATGGTAGCCCTGATGGAAAAGGGTGGCAATGTGACAGATGTTGAAAAGTATAAAGCAGGGGTTTTTGCCCGTGAAGAAGAAGGAACGACAGGAATTGGGGAAGGTATTGCGATTCCTCATGCAATGACCGATGCAGTTAATGCACCGGGGCTTGCAGCAATGGTGATTCCTGCCGGTGTAGATTATGATGCACTGGACGGACAGCCGGTGGATCTGGTATTTCTGATTGCTGCACCGAATACAGAAGACAATGTACATCTTGAAGTACTGAGCAGACTTTCCATGCTTTTAATGGATGAATCCTTTAAGCAGAATCTTCTGAAAGCAAAGACAGTAGAAGAATTCCTTGCAGTTGTGGATCGGGCAGAAAATGCGAAAAATGAAGCAGAGGAAGAGAAGGCAGTGAATGTACCGGACAGTGGATATCGTGTTCTGGCAGTGACTGCATGCCCGACCGGGATCGCCCACACATATATGGCGGCAGAGAGTCTGGAAAATACAGCAAAAGAGCTGGGTTATACGATCAAAGTTGAGACAAATGGTTCGGGTGGCGATAAAAATGTCCTGACAGCGGAAGAAATTGCTGCCTGTGACGGAATCATCGTGGCAGCGGACAAGGAAGTCAGAATGGCACGATTCGACGGAAAGCCGGTCATTGTCACGAAAGTAGCAGACGGAATCCATAAACCACAGGAACTGATCGAAGACATCATCAATGGCAGGGCAAAGGTATATCATAATGATGGCAAAGGAGAAGAGAACGCCGGCATAGGCGATGAGAGCCTTGGAAGAAAGCTTTATAAAGCACTGATGAATGGAGTATCCCATATGCTTCCGTTCGTTATCGGTGGCGGTATCCTGATCGCCCTTTCATTTATCTGTGACGGGGCAAATGCGGGAACAGATGTATTCGGAAATGGAACTGCACTTGCAAAGTTTTTTAATACAGTCGGAAATACAGCGTTTGGAATGATGTTCCCGATCCTTGCAGGATATATTGCAATGGCGATCGGGGAAAGACCGGCACTGATGCCCGGTATTGTAGGCGGTCTGCTTGCAAAAGCAGGAACAAGTATTTTCCTGCCGGAAGATCAGTGGGTTTCTTCAGGATTTTTCGGAGCATTGATCGCGGGTTTTGTAGCAGGTTATCTGATGGTCCTGATCAAGAAACTGTTAGAAAAACTTCCTCATGCACTTGAGGGGACAAAACCGGTTCTGCTGTATCCGTTTTTGGGGATCGTAGCAATGGGAGCAATCATGATCTTTATTGTAAATCCACCGATGGGAGCATTCAATACATGGCTTAATAATGTCCTGACGAACATGGGAGAGGGCAGTAAGATCACACTGGGAGCAGTTCTTGGCGGTATGATGGCAATCGATTTCGGAGGACCATTCAATAAAGCAGCCTATGTATTTGGCACAGCGTCAATTGCCAGCGGACAGTTCGATATGATGGCGGCAGTTATGGCAGGTGGTATGGTTCCTCCGCTCGCGATTGCTCTGGCAACGACTTTCTTTAAGAACCGTTTTACAAAGAGTGAACAGCAGACAACCGTGACAAATTACATTATGGGACTTTCCTTTATCACAGAAGGAGCGATTCCGTTTGCTGCATCGGATCCGCTGAGAATCATCCCACCATGTGTGGTTGGTTCAGCAATTGCAGGAGCCCTTTCCATGGCATTTGGCTGCGGTTCAAGAGCACCTCACGGAGGAATTTTCGTAATCGGTATTATCGATCATGGTCCGATGTTCCTTTTAGCAATCCTGATCGGAGCAGTTGTGGGAATGGCAGGAATCGTTTTGTTGAAAAAACCACTGAAAGCTGATTGAAAAATGATGGGATGTGTTATATAATGAACGCAACGTCTTAATAAAAGGAGGATATAACTATGAAAGAATTTAAATATGTGGTAACAGACCCGGAAGGAATCCATGCAAGACCTGCAGGAATCCTTGTAAAGCAGGCAGCAGGATATAAGTCAGCAGTTACGATCGTAAAAGGTGAGAAGAGTGCTGATGCGAAGAGAATCTTCGGAGTTATGGGGCTTGGTGTTAAGACAGGCGAAGAAGTTACGATTAAGGTAGACGGAGAGGACGAAGAGACAGCAACAGCAGAATTAGAGGCATTCTTCAAGGAGAACTTATAATTATGATAACAATTCAGGGGAAAAGCGTGTTTGGCGGTGTTTCCATTGGAAAACTGATGTTCTATAAGAGAAATGAAAAAGTCATCAAAAGAGAGCATATCAGTGATGCAGATGCAGAATGGAAACGCTTTGAAGCCGCAAAAGGTCAGGCAGTTGACCAGTTAAAAGAGCTTTATGAGAAAGCTCTGGAAGATGTGGGAGAAGCAAATGCCATGATCTTTGAGATCCATCAGATGATGCTTGAAGATCTGGATTATCTTGAATCAATTGAAAATATTATCCGTTCTCAGGAAGTAAATGCGGAGTATGCCGTTGCGACGACAGCGGATAACTTTGCACAGATGTTCGCATCAATGGATGATGCTTATATGCAGGGAAGAGCAGCCGATGTAAAAGATGTATCGGAGCGTGTGCTGGATATTCTCTGTGGAGTCAGTGCAGGAGTAAAAGAGATGACTGAGCCGTGTATCATTGCAGCAGATGATCTTGCTCCAAGTGAGACAGTTCAGCTGGATAAGAGTAAGGTACTTGGATTTGCGACGATGTACGGTTCAGCTAATTCCCATACAGCCATCCTTGCGAGAACCATGAATATCCCTGCAGTGATCGGTCTGGGAGAAACTCTTTCATCTCAGTATGACGGAAAGATGGCAGTGATTGACGGATTTACGGGAATCCTCTATGTAGATCCAGATGAAGAGACACTTGCCAGAATGCAGGAGAAGCGTGCAAAGGATCTGGAGCAGAAAGAGCTTCTGAATCAGTTAAAGGGAAAGGAAAATGTGACCAGGAGCGGTCAGAAGATCAATGTTTATGCGAACATTGGAAATGTTTCCGACCTTGGAGCAGTACTTAAAAATGATGCAGGTGGAATCGGTCTGTTCAGAAGTGAGTTCCTTTATCTTGAGAACAGCACATTTCCTACAGAGGAGCAGCAGTTTGCAGTATACAAGCAGGTTGCGGAAAGCATGGCAGGAAAGAAAGTTATCATCCGTACACTTGATATTGGAGCAGATAAGCAGGTAGATTATTTTAATCTTGACAAAGAAGAGAACCCGGCACTGGGATACAGAGCAATTCGTATCTGTCTGACAAGACCGGAAATCTTCAAGACTCAGTTACGTGCCCTTTATCGTGCAGCAGTATATGGAAATCTGTCTATTATGTTCCCGATGATCATTTCTGTAAGTGAAGTAAAGAAGATCAAAGAGATCATTGCACAAGTGCAGGCAGAACTGAAGGCAGAGGGCATCCCTTATAAAGAGGATGTAGAGCTTGGTGTCATGATCGAGACACCGGCAGCAGTGATGATAAGCCGTGAACTTGCGAAGGAAGTGGATTTCTTCAGTGTGGGAACGAATGACCTGACGCAGTATACACTGGCGATCGACCGTCAGAACCAGAAGCTGGATACATTTTATGATCCGCATCATCCGGCAGTGCTTGCCATGATCAAAATGGCGGCAGACAATGCACATGCAGAAGGAAAATGGATCGGTATCTGTGGAGAGCTTGGTGCAGATCTTGAACTTACGGAAGAATTTCTTAAGATGGGACTGGACGAGCTGTCTGTATCTCCGGCACTTGTATTGCCACTGAGAAAGAGGATCAGAGAGTGCGAATAAGTTATTGATTTTGCAGAAAGAAGATTACCGAACCGGGGGATTGAGATGTCTTTCCGGGGCGGTTTTCTTCTTTTTTTCTTTTCGCGACTTTTTTTAGAAACTTAAAAGAAAAATAAGTTGTATAAAAGAGAAAATACGATTATGATAATAATAACATGACTGCTCATATTATGAATACAAAAGAGAAGCAGGGAAAGGAGTTATATGGAAAAAGAAGTTTTTCTGTGGCTTGGACTGATGATCCTATTTCTTGTTGTAGAACTTGCCACAGTCGGACTGACCAGTATCTGGCTTGCCGGAGGTGCGTTGATCGCATTATTTGTTGCTCTTGCCGGAGCAACAGTTGCATGGCAGTGTATTGCGTTTATCGTGGTATCAGTTCTGCTCCTGATTTTTACGAGGCCTTTTGCAACGAGATATATCAACAGGCATCATGAAAAGACAAATTGTGATGAACTGATCGGCAGGACGGTCAGGGTAATGGATAATTATGAACAGACCGGTGCGGCATTTGCCAACGGGCTGGAATGGACTGCCAGATCAGAAAAAGACGATCAGAAGATCGAAGCAGGCAGTCTTGCAACGGTGACGGCAATCTCCGGTGTAAAATTAATCTTAAGACCGGTTAAGGAGGAAAAGAAATCATGGGATTAGCTATTTTAATTGTCTGGGTGATCATACTTGGAATTGCGATCTTACTGATCGTGAGCAATATCAAGATTGTTCCACAGGCACATGCGTATGTAGTTGAAAGACTTGGAGGATATAAAGAAACCTGGGGGGTAGGACTTCATTTTAAGATGCCGATCCTGGATCGTGTCGCGAGAAGAGTCTCACTGAAAGAACAGGTCGTTGACTTTGAACCGCAGGCAGTAATTACAAAAGATAATGTTACGATGCAGATTGATACCGTCGTATTCTATCAGATCACTGACCCGAAGAAGTATGCATACGGGGTAGAAAGCCCGATTGCGGCGATCGAAAATCTGACAGCAACAACGCTGCGTAATATTATCGGTGATCTGGAACTGGATGAGACACTGACTTCCCGTGAGACGATCAACTCCAAGATGCGTACGATCCTGGATATTGCGACAGATGAATGGGGAATTAAAGTAAACCGTGTAGAGTTGAAAAATATTATGCCTCCGAAAGCAATTCAGGATGCCATGGAGAAGCAGATGAAGGCGGAGCGTGAACGAAGAGAAGCAATCCTCCGTGCGGAAGGTGAAAAGAAATCTACGATCCTTGTAGCAGAAGGTGAGAAAGAGTCGGTGATTCTGGAGGCAGAGGCATCCAAGCAGGCAGCGATCCTGAAAGCGGAAGCTGAAAAGCAGAAGCGGATCAAAGAGGCAGAAGGTCAGGCAGAAGCAATCCTCAAGATCCAGCAAGCCGGTGCAGATGAGGCAGTGCTGACACTGAAGAGTCTGGAGGCATTTGCGAAAGCGGCTGACGGCAAGGCAACAAAGATCATTATTCCTTCTGATCTGCAGGGCATTGCAGGTCTTACGAAGACCATCGCAGAAGTAGCACGCCCGGATGTGACAGAAAAGGTGGATTAATTGGAATCAGGAGAAAAAGTTGTCAGGATTTCGGTCAGAAATCTCGTGGAATTTATTTTAAAAGAAGGAGACATTGACAATCGTATTACGGCAGGGACTGCGGAAAAGGATGCGATGTTAATGGGAAGCCGGCTTCACCGGAAGATCCAGAAAAGTATGGGATTGGGATATCAGGCAGAAGTATCGCTGAAGATTTCTGTTCCCTGTCAGGGATTTACTCTGAGGGTAGAAGGCAGAGCAGATGGGATTATTGTAGATGAAACTTCAGACGGAAAGCTGCAGCAGGTGACGGTGGATGAGATCAAGGGAGTCCTGAGGAATCTGGAACAGATTCAGAAACCGGCAGGAGTACATCTGGCACAGGCAAAATGCTATGCATATATTTACGGAAAAGAAAAAGAACTGGAAAAGATCAGTATCCAGATGACGTATTGTCATCTGGATACTGAAGAAATAAGACGGTTTAAAGAAGAGTATACACTGGAAGATCTGAAAAGCTGGTTTGAAGAACTGGTGCATAGATATGAAAAATGGGCCAGGCTTCAGATTGAATGGGAGCAGATGCGGGATGAGACGATCCGCAATCTGAAATTTCCATTTTCATACAGGGAGGGACAGTTCAATCTTGCCGCATCTGTATATCGTACGATCGCAAGAAAGAAAAAGCTTTTTATCCAGGCACCGACGGGGACAGGAAAGACGATGGCAGTTCTCTATCCTGCTGTCAGGGCGATGGGAGAAGGTCTGGGCGAGAAGATTTTCTATCTGACTGCAAGGACGATCACAAGGACGGTTGCCGAGCAGGCTTTTTTTATTTTAAAGGAAAAGGGGCTGAAGTTCCGTTCGGTGACTCTGACAGCCAAAGAAAAAATCTGCTTTTGTGAAAAAG
>OCAM01001117.1_pt1 | contig 16267 bp, 17 predicted proteins | sample 1538281 | NCBI WGS metagenome assembly OCAM01 (sample SAMEA2580273, study PRJEB22360) | human gut metagenome | biome: human gut; feature: human-associated habitat; material: faeces | place: Denmark | collected 2008/2010 | reverse complement strand
TTGATGTCACTACTCTATTTGAGTAACAACACCAAATATTATAGAGCCTTTTTTTGGTCTCACTGTGACTTTAAAAGTGTGTTACAATAGAAAAAAACAAGGGAGGTACTTGATTGAAAGGACAAATTCGAAAAGCATTGAGTGGCTTCTATTACGTTTATTCGGAAGGAAAACTCTATCAAACGCGTGCTAGAGGGAATTTTCGTAAGTTGAAAATTTCTCCATTAGTCGGTGATGAGGTAGTATTTGAAAGTACGAACCAAACGGATGGCTATATTTTAGAAATGTTGCCAAGAAAAAATGAATTGGTCCGCCCAGCTGTGGCAAATGTTGATCAAGCAGTCATTGTAACCAGTTTGGTAGAGCCTAATTTTTCCTATAATTTATTGGATCGTTTTTTGGTTACACTGGTGCATCAATCAATAGAGCCAATCATCTATCTAACAAAAGTTGATATATTCGATGAAGAAGAAAAGATTGATGAGATTGAGCATATTTATGGATCAATAGGGTACAAAGTCATTGTAGCAAAAGAGACTTCTGAAGCAATTGATGAATTAGAAGCACTCTTTTCTGAGAAACTTACGGTATTCATGGGGCAATCGGGTGCGGGGAAATCAACACTACTGAATCAAATATTACCTGAATTGCAATTAAAGACGGGTGAGATATCGGATGCACTAGGGAGAGGTAGGCATACGACAAGACATGTGGAATTGCTAGAAATCGAGGGTGGCTTGGTCGCAGATACCCCGGGATTTAGTGCTATTGACTTTTTATCGATCGAAGCAGTTGAATTACCGAGAGAGTTCCCTGAATTTGTTGCTCGTTTGGATCAGTGTCGTTTCAGAGAATGTCAGCATTTGAATGAACCGGATTGTGCGATAAAATCAGCAGTTGAAAGCGGAGAGATTGCTCAGTCCAGGTATGACAATTACCAACAATTTATGTCAGAGATTGAACAAAAAAGACCAGTCTATAAAAAGAAAAAATAAAGAGAAGAGGATATGCTAATGAAGATAGCTCCATCGATTCTGAGTGCTGATTTTGCCAATTTGCAAAGAGATATTGAATTCGTCGAAAAACATGGTGCAGATTATATCCATGTTGATGTGATGGATGGCCAATTTGTGCCCAATATTACCTTTGGCCCGGCTGTTGTACAAGCCATTCGACCGATTACAAAATTACCATTAGATGTTCATTTAATGATTGTCAATCCGGAACGTTTTATTCATGAGTTTGCTAAAGCGGGTGCGGATATTATTGGTGTTCATATTGAAGCAACGCCACACCTCCATCGAGCGATTCAAATGATTAAGGCTGAAGATGTAAAAGCAGAAGTGGTGATCAATCCCGGTACACCAGTCGAGGCTATCAAATATGTATTGCCGTTGGTTGACCAAATTTTAGTGATGACGGTGAATCCAGGATTTGGTGGACAAAGCTTTTTACCGGAAATGGCGGACAAAATCCGTGAGTTAGCCAAGCTAAAAGAGCAGTATGGGTATCACTATGACATTGAAGTAGATGGGGGCATTGATGATCAAACCATTAGGGTATGTGCCGAGGCAGGTGCCAATGTTTTTGTTGCGGGAAGCTACATTTATGGTGCACAACATCCGGAAGAACGAATTAACGCGTTAAAAGAGGCGATTGAGTAAATGAATATTTTACTTGTAGGCGGTGCGCCGAAAGAAACTTGGCCGTCATTAGAAAGAGCGTATGATTATACGATAGGTGTCGATCGTGGGGCTTTATTTTTATTAGAAGAGCAATCTCCATTGAACGCAGCCATTGGTGATTTTGATTCATTATCATTGGACGAATTGAAACGAGTGAAAGAAAAAGCCGACAGTATAGAGCAATCAAAGCCTGAAAAAGACGATACCGACACACAGCTAGGTCTTCTTCATGCGATTCAACGATATCCTGAGGCTACTATTGATATGATTGGCTTAACTGGTGGGAGAATTGATCACTTTTTAGCCAATCTTTGGTTAGTACTGGAGCCGAGATTTCAGCCGTATGCCATGAATATTAGTTTACGAGACCGCACGAATACGATTCGCTTCTATCTACCAGGTACGTATACAATTGAAAAAGAAACGGGTATGAAGTATTTAGCCTATTGTTGCTTAACACCGATGGAGCAATTAACGTTAACGGAGAGCAAGTATACATTGGATAAACAAAAAATTGATTATCCAATATCTTATGCGAGCAATGAATTTTTAACGAATCAAGCATCCTTTTCATTTAGTGATGGAGTGATGGCTGTGATTCAAAGCAAAGATTAAGATAAGGTTCCTGTGGGAAATGCTTCAAAAAACATTAAACCACAGGGCCTTATCTTTTGTTTCATAGGGAAAAGTGGTACAATTTAGGGTATGAGTTTGAATAATATTGAGGTGCGCTTGTGAAAAAAATTAATCCAAATAAAAATATTATCATTGCCCTAATCATCGTGCTAATCGTAGTGACTGTCTTGAGTCTGACTATTGCGCAGCGGGCAACAGCAAAAAAATCAAATGTCGTGCAATCCGTGATCAATGATACCATTGCCTTTGTTGACAAGGCAATCCAAGCTCCAGTTAGCTGGGTTGAAAATACGGTTGATGCAGTTCAGGATTTAGCTTCTACTTATAAAGAAAATCAACAATTAAAAGCAAAATTGGACTCCTATGAAGAATTATCACAAGCAAACAAAAACAGCGAGAGAGAAATTGCTAATTTGAAAGAACAATTGGCGCTAAATACCACGTTATCAAGCTATGAAAAAGTCACAGCCAACGTCATTTCGCGTTCGCCTGATTCATGGCAAGATTATTTGGTTATCGATAAAGGATCGAAAGACGGTATTGAAGCGAATATGTCTGTGATGGCTAAAAAAGGGTTGATTGGCCGAGTGATTGAAGTCAATCGTTCTTCATCAAAAGTAGAACTTTTGTCTTCTGAAAATCAAACATCGAATCATTATCCAGTCAGAATTTCGACAGACAGTGGCGAATTGTTTGGGTTATTGAAAGGCTATGATGAGGACAAAAATGCACTAGTGGTCGAACAAGTAACTGGTTCAGCAACCTTTGCCAAAGGTGATGTGGTACAGACTTCTGGTCTGGGTGGGAATTCACCAGCAGATTTGGCGGTCGGTACGGTTCTAGAGGCACAATCAGATGATTTTGGTTTGGATAAAAAATTATACGTCCAGCCTTATGCGGACATGTATGACTTATCCGTCGTGACCGTTATCAAGCGTACGGTAGGTGAGTAAAGTGAATCAAAGTAAAACGAGCCGATTAACATTAGGAATTATTTTGTTTCTGTTGATGCTATTAGATGCGCATATTACGAGATTATTTGATTATTGGGACAAAGGGGCCAATGTCTGGCAATCACAGCTACTCTTATTAGTGGCCTTATTTGCGGCAAAAAGTTACTCCAAGCGTTATATGATTTGGATGGCAGTGGCGATTGGTATACTGTTTGATCTTTATTACTTGGGTATCATTGGTATCTATGCTGTCGGGTTCCCGATGGTTGTGTGGATGATGTATGTATTTCATTCGCTCTTTTATCAAAATATGACGACTATGTTTTTTAGTTGGGTGATCAGCTTGACTCTCTTCCAACTTTTTACACTAGGTATTCAAATCGGGTTTAAGCTCGCTGCTTTTGATGGTCAATTTTTCGTGGTGAAATTTTTAGGCCCAACATTATTGTTAAATATTTGTTATTTTTTTATCCTTGTGTGGCCATTAAAAAAAGTATTCAAACTAAAACTCAGTTATTTTTAAACAAGATGAACAAATACAGGTGGTAAAAGGAATGTTGAGCTGCTAGACTGGAACAAACCGATGAAACAGAAGAAACTATAAGCAAAAAGATCAGAAAGTCTAAAAGTTTGAGCAATCACTTCCAGATTTTCTGGTCTTTTTGCTTATAATTGAAGAATTTAATCTCAGATTTTGTATAAATGAAATATATTTGAAACATTTCATTTATTTTTATGACATATTTATGTGGTAAAATTTACCATGACTTATATAACGTGCGATTTTTAAAAAATAGGAATAAATTCTTGGAGGAACTAACTCGTGAAAAAAAGTATTGGGAAGAGCCTATTATTATGTACCTTATTATTGGCAACGTTAGTACCAATGAGTGCTCATGCCGATGATGTGGATTCAAAAATAAATGAACAGACCGAAAAAATTTCGGCTATTAAAGAGCAAAAAGAAACAACTGAATCACAGATTGCTTCATTAGAAAGTGATATTGCAACGATCTACAATAACGGAATGAAATTGCAAAAAGAGCAAACAGCACTTGAAGAAGCTACTGCGACTTTAACAAAAGAAATTAGTGATTTACAAACAAGAATTGAAAAACGGACAGAAACGATGAAAAACCAAGCACGAGACATTCAAGTGAATGGTCAGGATACAAGTTTTGTTGACGCGGTATTAAGTGCGGACTCGGTATCGGATGCTGTAAGCCGTGTTCAAGCGGTAAATACATTTGTCCAAGCTAATAATGAATTGATTCAAGCACAAAAGGCAGATAAAGTTGACGTTGAGCAAAAGAAAGCTGAAAATGAGAAAAAAGCAAAACGTTTGGCTGCAGCGAAAGAAGAATTGGATGCGCAAAGACAAGAATTGGTCTTGAAGCAAGCTGCTTTATCTGTAAAAAAAATCAGCTTAGCTGCGGAACAAGCGACAGCGGAGTCTACTCGTAATTCTCTCCTTGAGCAAAAAGCACAAGCTGAAGCCGAACAAGCAAGAATCGAAAAAGCACAGGCTGAAGCAGCGGCAAAAGCGAAAGCCGAAGCAGTAGCACAAACGACAAGTAACACTACGACAAAAGCGTCAGAAACGCAAGCAACTGCAAGTCAGGCAACAACAAGCTCAAGTCAAGAAACCAAAGCGGCTGAAACGACAAGTTCAAGCCAAGAAGCAAAAGCGACTGAGTCAACTACGCAAGCGACAGCGAGCAGTGCCACCCAAACAAGTAGTAGTACAGAGCAAGCAACGACTAAAAAAGAAACATCTACAAGTACATCAACTAGCAACACCAGTACCACATCTGCTGATGCAACATTGAATGCTTTAAATGCGTTACGCGTTGCGAATGGGCTAAATCCTGTTTCTTGGGATGCTAGCTTAGCTGCAGCTGCATCAAGTCGAGCAGCTTTGATTAATGGCAATGGTGGAGCAATTCCAAGTGATCATTGGACGAGTGGAAATGAAGTGATTGCTATTTTATTCAGTCCTGGTTCCGATGTAATCAATGCATGGTACAACGAAACCAATATGATTACAGCAACTGGTTCAGGTCATAGAGATTGGGAAATGAATCCATCTATTACACGCGTCGGTTTTGGTTACAGTGGCAGTGTGATCGTTGGTCATTCTGCATAATCATTCACAATTAAGAAGCATTTGTTTAGAAAAAATCTAAATAAATGCTTTTTTTGAAATGTTTTTGTAACATACCTATTACTTAGTTGACATGATGCTATGGTAAACTTCATTTGTCTTTAGAAATAATTAAGAACTAGTAGAAAAGTGATAGTGGAGGAATAATTGTGAAGAAACGCATATTTGCTTCGATTTTTTTAAGCTCAATCATCTTGACAACTGTAGCGGCTCCATCGATTGCTGTAGCTGATACATATGATGATCAAATTTCTCAAAAAAATTCAGAGATTTCCGACTTAGTAGACCAACAAACAAGTACACAAACAAAAATTGATACATTAGAGTCACAAGTTACGACAATTAATGCCAAAAGTGATGAAGTAGTCGCGCAACAAAAAGTATTGGCTGCCGAGTCAAAACAATTAAAACAAGAAATTGCTGATTTGGAAGTACGTATCGAAAAAAGAACGGAAACAATGAAAAATCAAGCGCGAGATGTCCAAGTCAACGGCCAAGATACAAGCTTTGTTGATGCGGTTTTAAATGCAGATTCGCTATCAGATGCTGTTTCAAGAGTTCAAGCTGTTAATACTTTTATTAAAGCGAATAACACGTTGATTGAACAACAAAAAGAGGATCAAGAAGCAGTCAAAGCCAAAGAAGCAGCTAACTCAGAAAAAATTGAATCGTATCAAAAATACCAAGTCCAATTAGATACTCAAAAGAAAGAATTGCAAGCGACTCAAGCAGAACTAGCTGTATTAAAGACTAGCTTAGCAATTCAACAAGCAACAAAAGAAGATGAAAAAGAAGCTTTAGTGAAGCAAAAAGCCGAAGCCGAAGCAGAACAAAAACGAATCTTAGCGGCTCACTTGATCCTCGCGCCAGCAAAAAAAGCAGCAGAACAAGCCGAAGCGAAAGCCAAAGAAGAAGCTGAAGCAAAAGTAGCAGAACAAGCAAAAGCTCAATCTAACGCTACTACAACAGAGAGTGCTGTGACTGAAAGTACTACTGCGACAAGCACTTCAAAAGCAACAACAGAAAGTTCCACAAGTACGAGTACAACAAATAATACAACAAGTACCGTAGCAAGCAGCTCACAAGCGACTACATCAAGCTCAGCTTCTACAAGTAGTGTAAGCACAACAGATACATCGAACACGTATCCTGTTGGCCAATGTACTTGGTTTGTTAAAAACCGCGCGACTTGGGTAGGTAATCGTTGGGGCAATGCGAACCAATGGCCAGCAAGTGCACGAGCAAACGGCTTTAGAGTAGATAATTCTCCAGAAGTTGGTTCGGTCGTTGTATTCTTAAATGGTGCCCAATATTCTGACGCTACTTATGGACATGTCGGTTATGTTATCTCTGTCGCAAATGGTGTCATTACGATTGAAGAAGGAAACTACGCCGGACAAAGTTACAACGTTCGTCAAATTACGACTGAAGGTACTGTCTTCATTCATCAAAACTAATAGACATAGAGGCTGAGACAAAATGGTTCAGCGCTAAGTAAAAACCAGAAAATCCAAAAGCTTTTCTTCAAACTTTTGGCTTTTCTGGCTTTTTTGTCGTTTAGCTTGTCTCTTTTTATAGCAGCTATCACTGTGCTATAAAAAAAGACAAGCACTTAAGCCGATACTTAAAAAGGGAACGAATGGTAGGTGTTTTGGGGGCTGACGCTTAGAAAAGAGAAACAGGAGATAATACAAAATACCGGTGCCACTGGCAAGAAAAAGTAAGAGATGAATTTGTTGCCAACGTAGCCAAGGGAACCAGATGAAAAATAAAAGCAAATCACCGTCTCCAATGAAGTACCAATGACGTTGACCATACCAATAGATACAAAAAAATAAAAGCCAGGTCCACCAAGAAAACGCGGCACGCTGCCATAGTAGAACAGCCCATAAGATGATAGCAAAAGGATATAATAGGTAAGGATCGATAATCTGGTAGAGCCAATCTGTAATACTTAGACTAAAAGCCATTGTAAACCAGACAAGTGCGACTAATTTAGTCTCCAACGTGGCGGTAGAAAATGAAAATAGATAGCAAAAAAACAACCCGTAGATCCATTCAGCGACAAAAATGTGTCGAGGGATGGCTTGATGACAATGACGACAATTCCCCTTAAGTGCAATGAATGAAATTATAGGAATCAAATCATAAAAGGCAAGGGGACGCTGGCAGGTCGAGCAGCGACTACGGTCAGACCAAAAATTCATACGTAACGGCAGACGATCGGCGACGACGCACCAAAAAGAACCCATCACAGCTCCAACTATAAAAGAAATCATTGTGTACTCCTTTCTCCTTTATAATTACATACGAAAACCATAAGAAAACCTGAGAAGAATTCTCAAATAGTTGTTTTTAGTGTACATTTTTATGAAATCTAGTATGCTTAAAGTATAGAAGTTTAAAGGAGGAATCGAATTATGAAATATGGGAAAACGAAAGATCTTTTAAATCAATTGGTCGCAGATTTAAGCCAATTTTCAGTGGTGATTCACCAAACACATTGGTACATGCGTGGACCTGAATTCCTAACATTACATCCTTTAATGGATACATTTATGGATGAAATCAATGCACAATTGGATGTTGTTTCAGAACGTTTGATTACATTGGATGGTGCACCATACTCTACTTTACAAGAATTTGCTGACAATACAGCGATTAAAGATGAAATTGGTACGTATGAACGGACAATTCCTGAACGTATGGCTAAATTAGTAGAAGGCTACCGCTACTTAGCTGACTTGTATCAAGAAGGAATTGAAATTTCTGGAGAAGAAGGCGATGATTGCACGCAAGATATTTTCATCGGATTCAAAACTGAGGTTGAAAAGAAGATTTGGATGCTACAAGCTAAATTAGGTCTAGCACCAGATGTTGCTTCAGATGATTCAGTAAAAAATCTATAAGATTAGCTCATACTATCAAAAACCCCCTAAATCCTCAAATTTAGGGGGTTTTATTTGTTTTACTCAGCGGCAGCTGATTTTAAATGAAATACTTTGTGTTTTAGTTCAAATACTTCGTCACATGCTTTGGCCACGTCGCTTTCATGAGTCACAATGATGATGCATTTTTGTTCTTCATGGGCCATTTCTTGGAACACTTTAACGATATCTGATGATGTTTCTTCGTCAAGGTTACCGGTTGGTTCATCGGCGACAATTAGTTCATGATCACAACAAATCGCACGAACGATTGCGACCCGTTGTTGTTGGCCACCGGAAAGGAGACCGACTTTTTTGTTGGCTAATGTTTCATCGATGCCGACTTTGGCTAGGCATTGAAGAGCATAGGTTTTCTTGTCAGAACGTTTTGATCCAGCAATTTCCATTGCCGTCAAAATATTTTGAAGGGCGGTCATATAAGGAAGGAGATTATAGGCTTGGAAGACAATCGAAATGTCTTTGCGGCGATAATTCCGTAAGCCAATCTTTTGAATATTTTCTCCATTGTAAGTAATGGTTCCTTTTTTCGGTGTATCGAGTCCTGAGATTAAGGAAAGGAAGGTCGTCTTGCCAGATCCACTTGCGCCGAGGATGGCGTAGACTTTTCCTTTTTCAAATGTTAAATTGACATCTTTGTATAGTGCATCTTGCTCGTTGGTATACCAATAAGCTAAGTCTTGGGTTGCTAACATGGATTTCCCTTCTTTCTAACCAATTAAGATTTTCTTCGGATTCAAGCGTAAAATACCAAATGAGGAGAGGAGGATCGAGAAGAAGCTAATCACGAGCCCTAAGCCAGCGAGGATAGCGACTTCTTTTGGTTGAACGGTGATGTTTAAGTCATCAATTTCAGTTGAACCTTGTACGGCTGTATTGAAGCCACCCATTTGGCCACCGCCACCACCGCCAGGGCCACCATTTTGGTTTCCTTGTTGGTTGTTTCCACCTTGTTGAGTTTGGGTATCTGTTTGAGACGTTGTTGTTTCTTGTGAGAGTAGTTGATTTCCTACGACATTACCGACAATATTACCAGTAAAGGTAGCAATTACTAAGGCAATCAGCATGGTTACAAACATTTCAGTAAAGAATTGGAAAATCATCTTGGCACGTGATTCACCCATTGACAATAGAACACCTATTTCATAGCGGCGTTCGCGAATCATGAGCATAACGATGAGTGTTAGGATAATGATCCCAGCAACGGCAACTAAAATCACAATGTTTTTGGCAAAGCTTGAAACATTTTCTAATGGTGTAATCATGGATTGATACAATTGATCATCAGTCGTTAAGTCATACGTATCTGTATCGATTAATTTTTCTGCCGCTTTGGTGAACGCTGTGACTTTTGAAGGTTCAGAAAGTGTGTAGATGGCAGAGTCAACAGTATCTTCATCGGTATTGCCAGATAGTGTATTGGCTAATGTGTAGTAAGAGTAAATCGTATTGACTGGGTTTAGCATGCTGACCTGTGCAGCGATGCCTGATGCAGATTCAGTAGTAGAGTAAATTCCTTTGACGGTAACTGTCACTTCATTTTCACCGTCTGAATCAGTCAGTTTGAAGGTATCACCGACCGACAAACCGTTCGATTCTGCTAAAGTTTCTTCAATCAAGACATTGTTTGTGCCAGCATCATCAGCAGTCAACGCTTCACCGTCTTCTAATGTAGCTGTTCCGTCTGAGAAGCTTGAGTAGTTAGCACTAGATGAAACACCGGTAATGGTGAAGTCACCTGTTTGCCTATTGCCACCCATATCGCCACCGCCCATGCCACCAGGCCCTTGTTGGCTACTATCGGATGTGCTTGAACTACTTGTAATTGGTTCAATACCATCACCTGCTGTTGCGGTACCAGATGTCACTAAGACATATGATTTCACGTTGTCTAGTGCGGCAATTTTCTCAGCATCGCTGACTTTGACAGGTGTTGAAGTGAATTCACGACGTTCACTTGTTGAGTCAGTGGAAGATGAATCGGATGTACTTGTATCGTTTTGGCCACCACCAAACATTGCTTCACGACTCGCAGCGAGTGTGACTGTTGCACCCAAACTATTTTGTGCATTCTCTGTTGCTTTTTCTGCCGCACTTTTGATTGTTAGTCCTGCTAAAACAAAAATTAAAATAGCAGAAAAAACAGCACATAACAATAACGTGCGACCTTTTTTGGCCCATAAACTTAAGAGCCCACGTTTGATAAAATTCATAGCTTCCTCCTGTTCGTGCGAATAAATACCATCCGCTCGTTAATCGATTTGTTACTAATGTAAGATAGCCAACGTACCTTAAAGCAAGGTTAAATGAATTTGAAGAAACTGTGAAAAAGCACTGAATCGATTCGATTCAGTGCTTTTTTTATAAAACGGTATGGGCTTGGTTGATCTGTGCGAGTACTTGATCAAATCCTGTCCCACCAAGCGAGTGGCGATTTTTGACAGCTTGCACGCTATCTAGTTTTTGGTAGATGTCTTCTTCGATGGTCGGTTCGATTTCTTGGTACTGACTAAGCGGGACATCTTGCAAGTAAATCCCATCTTCCATACAAGAAAGGATGAGCTTACCGACAATCTCATGCGCTTTTCGGAAGGGAATGCCCTTAGTCGCCAAATAATCGGCCAACTCCGTAGCATTTGAGAAATCTTGTTGGGTCGCTTGAAGCATGTTTTGTTCTTTAACCTTCATCGTGTCAATCATGCCAGCAAAAATTTCTAGCGAATGCATAACCGTAGAAACCGTGTCAAACATGCCTTCTTTGTCTTCTTGTAAGTCTTTGTTGTAAGCTAAAGGCAAACTCTTCATAATCGTTAATAGACCGAATAAATCCCCATACACACGTCCTGTTTTGCCACGGATTAATTCCGCCATGTCAGGATTTTTCTTTTGCGGCATAATCGAGCTACCTGTCGAGAAGGTGTCCGTCAACTCAATGAATTGGTACTCATAGCTACACCATAAAATCAGCTCTTCGCAAAAACGAGAGAGGTGCATCATAATCAAAGAGGCATTGCTTAAAAACTCTAAAATAAAATCACGATCACTAACTGCATCTAGACTATTGGCATAAATACCGGCAAAGCCAAGCTCTTGTGCAGCGTAGGAACGATCAATTGGGAAAGTCGTCCCCGCTAGTGCAGCCGCTCCTAATGGCGAAAGGTCAATCCGACTCAGACTTTCCGTGAGTCGTTCTTGATCACGCGTGAACATCTGATAGTAAGCCATCAAATGATGCCCAAAGGAAATAGGCTGTGCATGCTGAAGGTGCGTATAGCCAGGCATGACGGTATAGACATGTTGTTCGGCCTTTGTGACCAATACTTGTCGTAAGGTTTTCAGTTGTGCCACAATTTGTTGGACGTGATCTTTTAAGTACAAATGCATATCTGTCGCCACTTGGTCGTTTCGACTGCGAGCAGTATGCAACTTGCCAGCGACAGGACCAATTAATTCATGCAAAAATACTTCCATATTCAGATGAATGTCTTCATTTTCTACTGAATAGTCCAACTCATTATTTTCGAGCTTTGTGACTAAGGTCTGCAAACCAGCAAGAATGGCGTCAGCATCTTCTGCCGGAAGAATCACCGTTTTTTTCAGCATTTTGACATGTGCAATGCTTCCTTGCAGATCATATGCCGCCAATTGTTGATCAAAGGAAATCGATGCACCAAATGCATCAATCCACGCTTCATTTTTTCCGTCGAATCGACCACCCCATAATTTTGCCATACTGTCTGCTCCTTTTATCCGATTGGTGTTACAGGTGATTGTTGATTGGCTTGGACTTCTGCGTGCACTTTTGTTGGTAAGCCCCATAGCTTGATGAAGCCGACTGCAGCATCTTGATCAAATGTATCGGCAGAAGTGTACGTCGCTAAGTTTTCATCGTACAAGCTATTTGCTGACTTCCGACCTTCACAGATGATATTCCCTTTGAATAATTTCACACGAACCGTGCCGTTTACGACTGTTTGTGTGGATTTTAAGAAGGCAATCAGGGCATCTGTCAGTGGATTAAACCATAATCCATCATAGATAACTTGTGCAAGCTGTTGTTCGATGATGGGTTTGAAATGAGCCAACTCACGAACAAAAACCAAATCCTCTAATTCTTTATGGGCCGTCATGAGCGTAATCGCACCAGGACATTCATAGACTTCCCGTGACTTAATCCCTACTAGACGGTTTTCAATATGATCAATCCGACCAATTCCATGTTCACCTGCTAGCGTGTTAAGCTTCAGCACAATCAAAGCAAACGTATCTTCTTGACCATCTAGGGCGACGGGGACACCTTGCTTAAAGGTAATTTCGACAATTGTAGGTGTGTCAGGTGTTTCTTCTAATTCTTTGGTAATAGCGTAAGCACCTTTTGGCGGTGTTGCCCACGGATCTTCTAAGACACCACACTCACACGCCCGACCCCATAAGTTTTGGTCAATCGAGTAAGGATTGTCCAAGTCAGCAGGGATAGGGACATTTTTTTCAGCAGCGTAGGCAATTTCTTCTTCACGCGACCATTTCCATTCACGCACAGGGGCGATGACGTTTAAATTAGGGTCTAAAGCGGCAATGGCCACTTCAAACCGGACTTGGTCATTCCCTTTCCCTGTGCAGCCGTGTGCGATCGCTTGTGTATCGTGAGCCAACTCGACTAATTTCTTAGAAATCAATGGCCGGGAAAGGGCAGACACCAATGGATAAGAATTTTCATAAAATGTATTCCCTTGTAAGGCAATCAAGGCAAAATCGTCCGCAAACTCTTCGCGTGCATCAATCGCATACGATTCAGAAGCACCGACAAGCAACGCCTTCTCTTTAATCGCCGCCGTGTCGCGCCCTTCACCAATGTCTAGACAACAAGCAACGACATCGTAGCCTTCATCTACTAACCATTTAATTGAGACAGATGTATCCAAACCACCGGAATAAGCCAAAATAACCTTTTCTTTCATGAAAAAACTTCCTTTCTATCGAAACCTTCTTGATTGAAGCTATCATAGCAAATAAATATAAGCAAATCAAGCTTAAAAATTATATTTATACATAAAATATTCTTATAAACGGTATTTTATTCAAAATAATGGCTAATCCTGTTTCTTTTATTAATCAAAAAGATCTGCGAGCGGGAAAAATAGTTACAAATTTAAAGGGAAAAACATTGACGTGGTACCTGATTCTGGGGTATCATACTAAATGGTATTGTTTACCCCATAAGAGCCCCCGAAACTCAAATGATTGTAAACATTCGAAATTGAATTGGAGGAAAAAATTGTGCGTACAACATATATGGCCAAACCAGGCGAAGTAGAACGTAAATGGTATGTCGTTGATGCAACAGATGTTCCTTTAGGACGTCTATCAGCAGTCGTAGCTTCTGTTCTACGAGGAAAAAATAAACCAACATTCACTCCTCATGTGGATACTGGTGATTTCGTCATCGTAATTAATGCAGATAAAGTAAAATTAACAGGTAATAAAGCTTCAGGAAAAATTTACTACCGTCACTCAAACTTCCCAGGAGGATTAAAATCAGTAACTGCTGGTGAATTACGTGCAAATAATTCTCGTCGTTTGATCGAAACTTCTGTAAAAGGTATGTTACCTAAGAACACGTTAGGTCGCGCTCAAGGAATGAAACTTCACGTATATGCTGAAGGAACTCATCCACATGCAGCTCAACAACCAGAAGTATTGGACATCACAAACTTAATCTAATAGGAGGGAATTTCATTGGCACAAGCTCAATATATCGGCACTGGCCGTCGTAAAAATGCTGTGGCCCGCGTACGTTTAGTACCAGGTACAGGTAAAATCACTGTTAACAAAAAAGACGTTACTGAATATATCCCACACGCTGACTTGCGTGAAGTAATCAACCAACCATTTGGCGTTACTGAAACAAAAGGCGCTTACGATGTTTTCGTAAACGTAAACGGTGGTGGATATGCTGGACAATCTGGCGCAATCCGTCATGGTATCGCTCGCGCATTACTAGAAGTAGACCCAGACTTCCGTTTAGCTCTTAAACAAGCTGGCTTACTTACTCGTGACGCACGTATGGTTGAACGTAAAAAACCAGGTCTTAAGAAAGCTCGTAAAGCTTCACAGTTCTCAAAACGTTAATCAATTCCTTATTGTATCAACGTTTACAAGAGTTTTTTGGTTCAAGTTGGTTCAAATTATCAATTTGACAAAGAATTTAAGAGGTTTAAAGCATCAGCATCTTGCTGGTGCTTTTTTTCTGGCATCAGTTCAAGATAATAGTTCTGTGTTGTTTGAATATTGATATGACCTAAGCGTTTTGATACATAGGCAATATCAATATCTTGTGAAAATAGAAAAGAAGCATGGGTATCTCTTAGGCCGTGGAAGGTAGTTTTTGGAATATCTAGTTTTTTCAGTAATCTGGCGAGCTTAGCAGATTGTTGAAAGCCGTCAGGATCAAAAAAATATCCATTATCCTTAATCGGGACAGATTTTAGAATATCGTAGACTTCTTGGTTAATGGAAATATCTCGTCTTGAATTTTTGGTTTTTAACGAAGTATCTTCAGAAGTTGGGCTAAGAGAACGTCTGACATGGACACCAATTCAAAGAGGTCTTCGGGACGCATACCTAAAAGTTCTCCGCGTCTCATACCAGTTTCTAAGGCAAGGAGTACAAGAATGTTAAACTCATTTTCTTGATGATTAATGACATAAGTACGTAGTTTCTTTAATTCGGTAATGGAAAGCGCACGGTTTCTCTTATCCAAAACTTTCCCTCGTGTTTTGAATAAATTTGCAAAATCGGTAGCAAGATAGCCACGAGCATAAGCATCACGTAATGCTGTTTTGATTTTCAATAGTACTTCATGAGTGGTTTTACGAGAATGAGTCTCCGCATATTTATCTATTTTTCGTTGTACTACAATATCGTTCAAATCCTTTAACTGTATATCACCAAATAATTTCTTCACCACTTGAGAAGTCCTTTGATAATTTTGAAAAGTCGTTTCTTTTACATCGTTTTTCTTTATGATATGAATCCAGTTTTCAAAGAAGTCAGCAAATGTTGTTGTACGCTCTGCTAATTGTTTTCCATTTCCTTTCTCCAATTCATTTTCCAAAGCCCAACGAGTTGCTTCCTTTTTAGAGCTAAATGATTTTGTCAATTTCTTATGTTGACCATGGTTGTAAAGTGAGATCTGAGCTCTATACGAGTTACCACGTTTAATTATACTAGGCATTTATAACAAATCCTTTCACTGAAAGATGGTTGATAAATGCTAGTTGAATACACCGCCATTCTACATGGCGAAAAGCATCTAATCAACCATCCTACGATATTTTAGCTAGATAGAGTGCGTCTTAATAAAATTGATGAGGGAAGTGACAGTGTATCGCTCTTGTCTTCCTATCATAAAACGCTCTAACTCATCGTTTGTGCGAACGAATTCATCAAAAGATTTTGGATCAATCCCTAAAAACTGAGAGGCTTGTTCTCTAGTAAGTAGATAGGGCAATTCATAAGTAGTTATTGTATTTTTCATAGTTTATTTCCTTTCCAAAAATGTTTTTTCGCTGACACAAGGAAATGTGCTATACTCAACTTGTCTAGGGCGGAGTACGTTTATACATTTTAATGTGTAAGCTGTGCTTTGCTTTTTTTGTGTATTTTTTCTATCTTCATATTTTGAAGACACTGGATATAAAATTCTACTTCTTCCTGATAATAATCAGGCTCAGCAATTAAATTTTCTAAAATTTTTTGCTGCCTTGAACTAAGTTCCCCACAGCTAATAATCTCGTTAATCAAATTTGAATCAAAATGATTATCTATCTCTTGAATAAATGCGAGGGTGGGAGAAACGCTGTGAATTAACCAATTCATACTTTT
>OCAM01001101.1_pt1 | contig 16720 bp, 31 predicted proteins | sample 1538281 | NCBI WGS metagenome assembly OCAM01 (sample SAMEA2580273, study PRJEB22360) | human gut metagenome | biome: human gut; feature: human-associated habitat; material: faeces | place: Denmark | collected 2008/2010 | reverse complement strand
GAATATATAGTGCATTTTCCCACTTATGCCCGAACAGCTTACACATTAGTTTCATTGGTTGTCCCTCCTAAGCTATTTTTTCTAATTTTATAAAGCATTGATCTAAAATGTCCTTTATTAATTGAAGCGGAATCTCACTTCTAACATTGTAACTTCGTGAAATACCTTTATCTCCCAATCCTTGAAAAGTCAACTTACTTTGTTCATCCGTTGTTTTTAGATTAAACATCAGATTTGAATAAAAACAAGTCGGCTTTTTTGAATACCTTTCAGAATCATAAGCACTGTAATGAGCAATGTTTTTAATTCCTTGAAAATCTTGAATCTGTTTATAATATTTCCATATTCTACTAGACTGTGGATTTTCAATTACCCATACTGCTGGCTGATATCGTTCTATTATTCTTATTGTATTAAAGGCACATAGTTCGCCATTTAATCTTGAATAAACTGTCTTCCACCAGTGCTTTTTGAATGGAGTATCATTTTTTGTTTCTAATTGTTGCTTGGTCCTAATTGTAAATTCATTACTCACAAATTCTTGGCCAAACATCGTATCTGTTGATTCTGTATACCAACAAACATTGCCATTAAGCATTGCGCTTGCATTACTCCATGACTCACAAGGTGGACTAGCAAGAATAATGTCTGGATTTGGTAGTTTATCTAATTCTTTAAATAATTTACTTTCACCAAAATATTCGCTTGTATCTGACAAGTCCAAATTTAAGAAGTCAGTATTTTTATTTTCAATATCAATACCAATGGAAATGATTTTCACATCATCTCCATAGTATTTTTTTACAGCTTGTTTGTAGCATCCGTTTCCACTATCAAACAGCGCCCAAACAACTTTTTTCATCCCTCCACCACTTTCACTAAATCAACTCCGAGGGCTTTGCCTGCGAGGTAGGCAACAGCGATATTAACTTGGTTTTCATCTGGTAGTATTTTCACTAACTGCATTCTAAGGTCTTCATCTATTTCCTCTGCTCGCCACAGCAAATGCCAAATACTACGACTATTTTTTATGCTGACAAATTCATTAAAAATATTATCCAACTCATCCGCAATGCTTTTCGGAATCGTGAGCTGGGGTTGTTTGGCGACTTTTTCTGCAATATTATTTAAAATTTCACAAGCTTTTTTTAAATCTTCGTCATATCCACTCATCGCCGCTCCCTTCATTTCTATACTTGTTATATTTGGAATCCACTGTGTACCATTTCAAATGTCTTTCTAACCAGAATGGTAATTTTAGAATCATGATAAGAATAGGTTCAAATGCTTTTTTTATATCTTCTATATCTTTATCAGTCATCATCCCCTCCAATCGCTGCGAGTGCTTTTTGTGCTTTCAAAGCATCTTGTGAAAATTCTTCCCAATGAAAACATCCATTTCTAAAAGGTACTTTCGTTTCAGATATTTCTGTCAGTGCCTTTTTCGCAGTGTTAAGCTGTTCTTGGAGTTCAAGTTCTTGCTTGCTTAGAAATTTAGGTATATCACTCATTCTTCTTCCTCTGCTTCTAATGCTGCATTCTCAGCTAATACAACATCAATATTCTTTCCAGTTACTTTTTCAATATAGTCAACTGCAAGTTTATGAGTTTTAGCTAGGTTCGCAAGCTTTCTGTCTACAAGGTTTCCCACAACAATATCTTGAGTGATAGTTGCTGCAGCACTTGCTTCAATTAAAGTCTGTATGCAGCTCTCTAGTTCTTCTTGTAGTTTTTCAACCGAAAGTTTGTCAGTAGCGGAAGAATCAATAACATGAGCACGAGCAATCATTAATCCTTCTTTAACTCCAGTATTGTATGTTTTTCCGTCATTTCTTCCTCTATGAAGCCGTTTTTCAACTGATTTTATTTCGTTTTCGATGCGCTCTTTTGCTGTTTCTTGTGTCATAAAAATGCCTCATTAATCTTTGCAATCTCATCTTTATCAAAATAGAAATGCTCACCGTCATATCCATTCATATCAACATTTTCAAATTTATCAGTAATCAATTCATGAGCAGCCATGATTTTATCCCACTGTTCAACTGGCATAGTCACTGTAATATTTTTAGGTTCAGGAATATTTTTTAAAGTAAAAGTTTCTTGTGTCATTTAACCACCTCAATTCCGATAATCACATAACCGTCAGGCAATCTGTCAGTAGAAAAATAGTCTTTCAAAACTTCGTTAATTGTCCTTATGTAAGTTTCTTGATAACTATTAGCCCATTTGATTGATTGCGGAATTCCATTTACTGACTCTTGAAAGTTGTTGTATTCATCTGCTGGCACTATATTCAGAATCTTAGCTTTGATTCTGTCAGCAAGCCTGCCATAACTATGCCATTTTTCTTCTTTTTCCTTAAAAGCATACTGCCCTAAAGAACTATCCCATGCTTTCAGCTCCAAAATATCACCCGCTTGAAAATCACGGTCATTCTTGCGAATTTCAAAGTTTTTCTTACCTGATTTCACATCATCAAAATACTTGATGTCTAGTTTTAATTCGTGTGTTTTCATTCTCCGTCCTCCACAGGCACAAGCTCAATCTCATATACTATAGCTTCATGTTCTGTTTGTTTGATTATATTTTTCTTAAATTCTTCAGCTTCAGTTCTTGTACCAAAAGTTTTAAAAAAGAACACTTTTCCTTTTTCAAATACTTTTACAGCGTATCTCATTCCGCCACCTCAATCTGTTCATAGCTCCCAGTTTGCATGCTGTCGATTTCTTGCTTGGTAAAGGATGTTTTATATCCTTGTTTATTCAGCAACTTTGGAATTATCTCTTCTCCCCAATGTTCATAGTAACCAGTGTTGATATCTAGCGCCAAGTAACTCGTCGTCAGCTTATTCTTCAAATAGAACAGCTGCGGTTTTTCGACTTGATATTTGCGAGTGATAAATGCTAGAGCGAAAATGTCTTGATTCTCAATACCTTCACAAAGCCAATTGTAGACTTTTAACCAATCTTTATTTTCTTCAGTAAGTGTTTCAACTTTTGATTTAATTAAGTCGAGTGCTTCGAACGCTGAGTAATCATCCGGTGTACTTTCAATAGCTATCGCCACACACTCAGGCACGACTGTCAGGGCTTGCTGTTGGAGTTGGGATTTTAAATCAATGATTTGCGATTCTATTTTAGAACTTCTGATTACTTCCTTTTCATAGTTATCATTGAGATTACTATATTTATCCAATAACTCCTGAAACTCTTCGTCTGAGTGCCAGTTTTTATAATTATCAAAAATCCAATTCGTTTCGATATAAGTTTTTCTAGTTATAGAACAACCAGATTGAGTAAAATACATTGGAACTTCCTTTAAGTCCATTTTTTTATTTAAATCTTCTTCAAACTTAGTCATTTTTCGTGTCCTCCAAATTTACAATTACCGTGCCACTACAATTTGTTCTGAAAATATTTACTTCTCGGTTAAGAAATGCAGAATCAAACATCTCAGTGTGACCCCTGTAAATAAAATTAATAAGTGTCCTATCATGAGTATCTTTTAAAATTATATTTGTGTCGGGATCTAATTTTTTTAGTAAACTTTCAACTGTCATTTAATTGCTCCTTATCAATACATCGTCTAGCCAAACTTCGCCGATAAAATCTTTTGAGATTGCACTATCAAGAAAATCAGATTGTTTTTTTAGCCATTTTTTATTCCAAGTTGATGCATCTGGCAAAGGACATAGATTTGCGTCATAAGCTTGAAAAGCCAATTTAAGTTCATCAGATTCTTTTTCATCGAATAGAAACTCTACAGTTTCATATCCTAGTCCGTTTGAGAATCCACTTTTATATTTTTCTGTCCACTTCATCTAGCTGCTCCTTTAAATATCGAACGGATCATAGTTTGGGTCATTTGCTAAACTCCAGCACGCCCCAGCTTCCCAACCGTCACTATGGCATAATCCGCACGTTTCACAAGTATATTCTGGATGGCATTCATGGCATCCCATACAATCACAATCTATTTCGTTACCGCATTTTCACATTTCATCTCATCCCTCACTTTTTATATTTTCAATGAATTTATCTATTTTCATTAAATACTTATCAATTTTGAATCTTAATTTTGCTGAACATAGATGCAAAGATACTAGCAAAAATTGTTTTTCGTAATATAATGTATTTCGTATTTTTCTTTTCTGTGTTCTTGATATTTTTTGCATCTATTAGTTCACTTCGTAGCGTTAACAGCATCGTCTGATAAATCTTTTGTCTGTTGTGCATCAGTTACAGCTTGTGATAACTCATCAGTTTTTTGTTGAGCGGCAATTAGCTTTGAGTTCAAGTCATTGACTTGTTGCGCCATGCTCGCTTTATCTTGGTTCGCTTGATTTAATTGTCTAACAACTTCTTCTTTTTGCTGATTAAGTGCATTCAGTTGATTTTGATAGCTAGCAGCTTGATTTTGCAAGTTTGAGTTATCTTGATTGATTTGGTCTTTCAACTGGTTAATTTGGTTGTTCAATTGATTCAATCGGTCTGCATATTGCTGTGAGCTATTATTAGCCTGTTTAAGCTGTTCATTTCGGTCTAGCAAGCGTTGTTTCAAGATAGAGATATTCTGTTGCACAGCGACCATGTTTTGATGTCCTGCCCATGCATTAGCCGCATAAGCTCCGAAAGTTCCTGAACCAAAGATTCCGGCTGCGACTACTGCTGTTGTGATTAATTTTTTATTCATTGTTTTTCCTTTATTTAGTTGTTCTTTGTAATTTGCGTCTCATTCGTTGTTTTTCTCTCATCTCTTTCGATATTTCGAGCGATAAGATAAAATCATCAACTTCTCTAATATCATGCAAACTTGTTGGGAGTACACAGAAAGTTGTAATTAATTCGTATAAGACATCATCACTAAGAATATTTTTGAGCTTAACCATTTTAATGGCTGATGGAATTTTATGCCTATCTTTTCTAACCTTTAAATATCCTGGCCTAAAACATAATTCATTGTTTAATTTAGTCAAGCTCATATTGTTCTCTTTGAGATATTTATCAATTAAATCCCAAAATTCTAATGATTTCATTTATGCCTACAAACTCCTTTCTAAGCGCTTTTATATTGTTCGTGATAAATTATCCATGGAATGGTTTAAGCGCTCAATGTAACCGTAATTTTCATGAATTAAAGCTATTCTACTTCTGTAACTTCAATTTCTATCCGTGGTTGCAAGCTATAACGCTTCTTAGCGTAGATATCACTGATTTGGTTGTCATCTGGCCATGCATGTTTGTTTAGTGCATCAAGAACCGATTTCTGCAAATTATCGATATCTGGCTTTTTAACCACTGGAATTATTTCTGCTTCAAGCGCCGCTTGATTCTTTTTTACTTTTGATAATGCTATCGGTGGCTCAAGATAGAAGCCCAATTTAACAAATAGTGGTTTTCCTGAAACTTCCTGTTTTAATTTCAGCAATTTCCATTTGAATAAGAGTTGAGCTTTCCAAGCCATGTATTCCTTAGGCATATAAGCTTTTACAAATCCGCCTTTACTGCTAAATCTAGGTCTTGGGCTTGCCATTGGCTCCATTGCTATCTCAAACTTCATATTTTCCCTTAAATGATTTTTATTTTTTCGTACTCATCCTCAACACGTTTTCCGTATTCCATGTGCCAAGGTGATATACGTTCTGATACTTCTGCAACACTCAAACCTGTCTTTGATGAAATAAACAACCATGGACTTAATAATATCCCGTTTGCTTTAGCCCATTTAAGCCATTCATCGAGGTGTCCTGGAGTAATTCCGTCACAGACTCTACTAGCTAGTTCAAGATAATATTTTCTGAATTCATTCATTATGCAACCCCATTTCCCCAGCTAGTTTGTACATTTCGTTTTGAGTCATTCCAGTTGTATCGACACCAGCTTTAATTAATCTACCCTCATCAGTCCATTCAGGAGCTTTTTTGACAGGTTTTTGCTGCTGAAAGTTTTTCTGGTTATTAGATGCAAATTTCCATTTTCTCTCTGCTTCAAATGCATGGTAGTTTTCAGGGGTTTTGATATTATTATTTTCCCAATTAACGATAATTGACCGAACATACTTGATAGTACGTGCATTATTATCAACTGCAATTTCTAACGCTAAACGAACCATTTCATAACTACTATCATTTACAAATTCTCTAAGTTGTTCTAGTTCTCTTTGGGAAATTGGATGAAAATTATTTGAGAAAAAATCTGAAAGAGATTGTAATGAATTTTTGCCGACGTCGTCTGACTCTATCTCTATCTCTGACTCTGACTCTATCTCTGACTCTATGTGACCCACCTGTGACAATGTCACGCTTTTTTGCGAATCTGTCACATCCTTAAATTGTAAAAGTTCCCTTTCACGCTCTCGCTGTCTGCGTTTGCGCTCTGCTGATGCTGTTTCAGAACCGACCAATGATTTTGTTTTAGTGATTTCAAATTCATCAAAACCACAATCAATCATTAAACCTTTATTAATTAAAAATGCTACTAAAAAACTGACCGCTTTTTCATCTTCTTCGATTTCTAATGCCCATTCTTGAGAATAATCGTCACCGATATTTTCGTAATATATTTTCCCGTCATTTTCTAAGCTTTTCAAAATGAGTTTTAAATATATAATCGTGTAAGTATCGCCACCAGGAAGTCTTCTAAGATATTTGATTTCTTTCTGTTCAAAAAAGCTTTGTTCCATTTTGAACCAGTAATATCTTTTATCTGCCACATCCTCTCCTTCCTATAGATTTATTCAATATCATTAAACAGCATTACTGCTGTATCGTAATCACAATCATATTTCTCCATGATTCGTTTAATCATGTCTTCGTCATAGATCATCTTGACCTCCTACCGCAAAAGCGGGAGCAGTTGAAAGCTTGCTCAGGCTGACTAAATACGAGCACTACCGCCCAAGGTAGTCTTGCTTATAGTTGAACTATTTGCTTTAGTTCTATCTATCCGCTTAGGATTAGTGAGGACTGCGGAATATTGCTCATAGATTAAATTTTTTTAAATTCTGTTGCTTTAAAATCGCCGAAACCATTATTAATCATGACTTGCTTCCATTGGTTTTTTTCTTCAATACTTGAGAAATAAATTTCAATTACTGCCATATATTTTTCGTTAGGAATTTTTTCAGACTCTTCATTGACTGTAGTTCCAGATATTTCAACTTGGGATTGGGCAGCTTTTTTATCAAATTCTTCTTTAAAATGTTCAACTACTTCTGGTTGGGATAGTGATCTTGCATTTTCTTCACCAACATGAGAAGGTAGAGCATTAAACGATTCTTCAAGCTTTCTTGTTTCAAATTCTTGCTGTTGTTTTTCAAGTTCAGCTCGTCTTTGTCTTTCTGCTTCTTTTCGTTTTTCCTCAGCTTCCTTACGTTGTTTCTCGAAAAGAACATCCTCAGAAATTGCTGACATTACTTCACTGACAGATTTTCCACTATCAAGCATCCGAATGTATGGTGTATCGCTGACATTATTTCCAAAACAAAAGTTTGAAATTGTTTCCTTATTTGCTTTGTATTCATCAATCTTTTGCTTTTCGCCATCGATAACATAATTAATAGAATCAATAAGCTGTTTTTTAGGCTTAATATCATTAAAGTTTGATGCTTTGGCCCAGTCATCAACAAAGTTTTCAAAGATTCGTGAATCTACTTCTGTGTCTGTTGTCAGTTCAACCAATAATTCATGAACAACGTTTTTTCTTGCTTCTTTTTGCTCAGCTTCAATTTTTTTGATTCCTGCATCAATTGTTGATGTAACATCTTGCATTGGTTTAATTGCCTTCTTATACCAAGATTCAAACTCAGTATAAGGAACATTGATTTCTTTTTTTATTTCTTTACGACGAGCTTCAAGATTAGTCATAAGTCCGTTTAGTTTTGCACGAGTTTTTCTATCAACTGTTAGATTGTCTGCTTTTGGAACATGTCCTTTATACTCAGCAACAACTTTATCAATATATTCTTTGAATTTTTCTTCTTCAAGAATATTGATAGCAGCCGGCTTAAACTCAATTTGAATATCTTTTACTTCTTGGTTTTCAATAACTTCACTCATTTTAGAAATCCTCCGCTGTCACTTCTTGAATCACTTCGCCAGTTTCTTCAACAACTTCTTTTTGAGGTTGAGCTTTTTCTTTCAACTCTTCAATCTTCTTTGCTGCGTAGTCTTCCTTATCAAAAGATTCGATTTGTGCACGGTCAGGTTCTTTTACACCATTCACTTCACGAGGTTCTTTTTCTGGCTCAGGAAACTCTTCTTCGCCATAAGTTCCTGAAAACTCGGCAGGAAATGCCATTCTCAGCGCTTGGCTTTCAGCTACTTTTCCAAGCATTGTACATGGTTTATTAGTCCACATCTTATTAGGGTGTCCATCTTTCATTTGAACGTATTCATCATAAGATACCGCAACATATACTGGGATTTCTGTGTTTTTTAAATGAACTCTAGCCCATGCACCAACTAATTCTTGTTCATGAGTTTTGAATGTTCCTTCGTTGTGTTCAAGAACTCCATCTTTGTTAAGTACAATCACTCCAACTTCAATACCCACAAAATTAGGATTTTGAAATGCACGTTTTCGATAAAAGTCACGAGATACAACGATTTGAGCTGGTTGATTACCATATTTGATGAAATAAACTTCTTTCATAAATGGATTCATGTTGTTTTGTTTGCAAAGATTAATAAGTAAAATAAGTTCCTCATCACTTGCTTTGCCACCACCATCTAAATATTTCTTAATTGTGGTCATATTTAAATTATCAACACTAAAGATTCCTAATTCATTTGCCATTTTTAAATTCTCCGTTTCTTATTTTTGTTGAAACGTGATATAATCTAAGTGTAAATTTTGAAGACATCACGTCTTTGCGTTCACTTTGGCGAGTGGACGCTTTTTTGTTGTTTATCCATATCAATAGACCTCTACAAGAACTCCACCGCTTTTAAGTGGTGTAAAATTCATTGTTTTACCTTGATAAAGCAATGTATCACTTTTTCGGGTTATTACCCACTTCACACCGTCAATCAATGAATTTTTAAGTAATTCTTCTGCTTCGGTATCACTCATAATTCTATTTTTCATTTTTTTCTCCTATCTAACGAATAACTGCGTTCAGGCGTTTAGCTTTTATTTTAAAATTCCGTATAGCCTCTTTTTCTACTAAGAACTCCCTATCAAGAATTTCTCCAGTATCAGGGTCAACAATTATAAATATCATGCAATCTCCTTTTTACTTTCTTTGCGACTTAAAGCCGCATCAACTAAAATTTTTAAAGAATCGTTTGGCCAAGGAGTTTTCTTTTTCCAATTGTCAAACTGCTCTTGATTCATGCTGTTTGTCTTACCTTCTGACCAAAAAGTGACTGTTGGGTTCAGGTTTGTTTGTTTTGTAGCCATATTTATCAATCCTTTCTAAGCAACGTCCTGTAAAAATTTATTTACAAAATATATTTGTCCTTTACCAGTTACTTTTGGAGTTTTTGTTACTGCAATAGACCCATCAGCGTGTAACCTCGTTCCTTCTTTAATTTCAAATAACCCCAAATCCATCGATTTCTGAGTTGGCATATTTCTATCACTACCATTTCGTTTAATGAGGTATCCGTTATTTCTCAGCCATTCAAACAACCTATTCGCTCCAATATTAACTCCATTACTTCTTAATATCTTTGCAAGTTCACCGACTAAAATCGAAGTATGGCTAGAAGCAACACTATCAGCAAATAACGCTTTAGGTTTCATCTCCTCATTTTGGAATTCTAATGCAAGAACACGCTTATCAGCAATTTGCAATGCTCGCTTCATAACCATATCTGGGCTATTCCATGCTTTTTCAACTTGAATGAAATAATTGCGGTACTCACGACCTTTTTCGGTTTGGCTTTGCATTGCTAAATGTTTTGCTGTATCAATCGTTAAAGCATAATCTTGAAGTTGTCTCCTTGCTCCATTATTAACAACCGTAGTTGAAACTACACTTGTAAAATCTTCATTTTCAATGAGAAATTTAGAGTTTTGTTCCCACCAAAGTGAAAAACGTGTTTTTACTTCTATACCTTTATGCAATTCTCTTGCGCTTACCACTTGTTCGTCATTTTCATTTGACGAAATTTTAATTAATTCGTTCATTATGAATTTCCTTTCTAACAGTAATCACCTTCTACCAAATAACTGTTAAACAGTAGTTTTCGGTAAAATTTTAATGTCGTCTAACGCGACATTAAATAGTTTTTTTATTTTCTGCAATTCCCATAAGTCAGGGGCAGATTTCCCAATTTCCCAATTTCTCCAAGTAAACTTAGAAATACCAAGCTTTGCTGCAACTTCTTCTTGAGTCATTCTGCTTTTACCTCTCAACTGAGCTAAATATAGTTTTTCTGGTTCTTGTTCAGTCATTTACCTTCGCCTTTCTTAAGTTTATGAATTTATTATATACTGTTTTTCAGTAGTTGTCAAGAAAAATTACTGTTTTTTTTTAATTTTTTTAAAAAATGTTTGACTTTTTTACTGTTTGCTTGTATAATCTACTTATAAACAGTAAGGAGAATTGTATGCCGTCAGATTTAGGAAATTTACTTGTAATGGCTGAAAACATTCAGTACTATATGGATAAAAAAGGAATAAATTCAGCTAGATTAGCAGAAGATTTGAATATTAAATATACAACGGTTCGCAATTGGCTACAAGCTAAAAATTATCCTCGCATTGATAAAATTGAAATGATGGCCAATTATTTTGGAATTGAAAAGTCAGACCTTGTTGAGCGTAGAGATAATAAAACTGATGAAAATCCGGAACCGATAGACCTATCTGAACTTGCCAATACTGACGATGATGCCGTTTGGGATAAATTAGTTTCTTCTGGGGGGCGTCCACTGACAGAAAAAGATAAAGCGATGATTCGCCTTGTGTTTGCTGACCGTTGGGATGAAATTACTCAAAAAGCTAAAGATATAGATAATAATAATAAATAAGAGGTGAGCTATGGATGAACAGGAACTAAATAGCTTACTGATTTGTGAAATTGAAAATCAGCATATTGATTACCGATTGGGGGATTGGAATAATCAAGTCGCTTGGGTTGCACCTTTGCTTGGTCTAGGTGGATACGAAAAAAACGCACGCCCTTTTGATCATGCTCATGAATTATCACATATACTTAACCATGATGATTACAGAGGTGGAGATTGTGATACAACAAGCCCCAGCGAAAGTAGAGCCCATCGAGAAGCAATACTCCTTCTTTGGGATATGTTCGAGAAACAAGGTGGAGATTATTCACACTTTAATTTATTCATTGAAATAACTGGCTGTCCGTATGATTTTGCTTATTCGATTATTTCAAAAGAATTTAATGAAATGTATGAAGCGATAAATGAAATTTTTGTGGATGAACTTAATATAAAAATAAAAAAAGAGCAAATACACAAATTTGCTGTTGATTATATTAGTTATTTTGATATTATTGAGTCAATTAATATTTATAATTTTTTAGAAGCCTATCATCTTAACCACTCTTTTTATGACTTAGCTGAGAGAGAATTTCAAGAACTATTAGGTGTAGCATAAATTAATATACGAGCAAGACCTGAACCTCGTTAAAAGCTAGGCAGGAGGTTTTTTTATGGGATTATTAGATAATCTAAATAAAGTCGCTGATAAAGCTGCAAAAGTTGCATCTGATAAGATTTCAGATACTACTCGTAGAGTTGATAACGCTGTATCTGGCGCTGATTCTGGAAATTTCTTACAGGGAATGTTGGGAAACGCATCAGCACAAAGCACAAAAACTGCCACAGCTAACTGGTCACACATGCTTGTTGAAAATGAGCAAATTATTTCATCTTATAAATTGATTCGTGATGAAATTATTGTAACCAACAATCGACTTCTTTTTATTGATGCTCAAGGAGTTACTGGGCAAAAAAAAGCTATCACACAAATTTTCTTAGATAGTATTGTTGATGTTCGTTATACTGCAGCTGGATTTGGATTTGATGATACTAACATGTATGTCACTTATCTTTCTAACCCATACTACAAATCTCTCACAACAACTCTTTCAACTCATGAATTCTCTTTCCCTAAAAAACTTGATGTCTCAGATTTTTATAGATTTTTAGTTCAATTGTCTATCGAAAATAGACAAAAAATTAATTCATAAAACAAAAAAAGCCCTCCAAGTTTTGGTCGAGGAGGAGGGCTTAATCTAATTTACAGTAAAACTCTCGGAAACGAGCGCTTTTACTGTACCCATTTTAACAAAAAAGAGGTACAAACACAATGAGTAAAAAAGTGGCTATTTACACCAGAGTATCAACAACGAACCAAGCAGAAGAGGGATACTCTATAGATGAACAGATAGATAAATTAAAAATGTACTGTGAGGCAATGGACTGGAAAGTTTCAGAAATATACACAGATGCTGGCTTTTCTGGTTCAAAACTAACACGCCCCGCAATGGAAAAGATGATTACTGACATAGGCTTAAAAAAATTTGATACGGTGATTGTTTATAAATTAGACAGGCTTTCAAGGAGTGTAAGAGATACTCTATATTTAGTTAAAGACGTCTTTACAAAAAATGAAATTGACTTTATTTCCTTAAGTGAAAGTATTGATACTTCCTCTGCAATGGGAAGTTTATTTTTAACAATTCTGTCAGCAATTAATGAGTTTGAACGTGAAAATATTAAAGAACGGATGACTATGGGCAAAATCGGACGAGCCAAGTCTGGTAAATCTATGATGTGGGCAAAGACAGCATTTGGATATTCCCACAATCAGGAAACTGGAATATTGGAAATAAATCCTTTAGAAGCATCAATTGTAGAACAAATATTTAACGAATATCTAAAAGGAACTTCAATTACTAAGTTAAGGGATAAGCTTAATGAAGATGGGCATATCGCAAAAGAACTCCCTTGGTCTTATCGAACAATACGGCAAACTCTTGATAATCCCGTATATTGTGGCTATATAAAATATAAAAATAACACTTTTGAAGGGTTACATAAGCCAATTATTTCGCATGAAACTTATTTAAGTGTCCAAAAGGAATTAGAAGCCCGTCAACAACAAACCTATGAAAAAAATAACAATCCAAGACCTTTTCAGGCAAAGTATCTGCTTTCTGGAATAGCTCGTTGCGGTTATTGTGGCGCTCCTTTGAGGATTGTTTTAGGCCATAGGAGAAAAGACGGAAGCCGTACAATGAAATACCAATGTGTTAATAGATTCCCAAGAAAAACTAAAGGAGTGACTACTTATAACGATAATAAGAAGTGTGATTCAGGAGCTTATGATATGCAATGGATTGAGGATATTGTTTTAAAAACACTAAACGGATTTCAAAAGAGCGATAAGAAATTAAGAAAAATTTTAAATATAAAAGAAGAATCCAAAGTTGATACATCAGGATTTCAAAAGCAGCTCAAATCTATTAATAATAAAATTCAAAAAAACTCAGACCTATATCTAAATGATTTTATTACAATGGATGATTTAAAAAAGCGAACGGAAATGTTGCAAGGAGAGAAAAAATTAATTCAAGCAAGAATAAATGAAGTTGATAAGCCTTCTACTTCTGAGGTATTTGACTTAGTTAAATCTGAACTTGGAGAAATCCCCATTAGTAAAATTTCTTATGAAGATAAAAAGAAAATTGTTAATAATCTTATATCAAAAGTTGATGTTACCGCTGATAATATAGATATCATATTTAAATTCCAACTCGCTTAATTGCGAGTTTTTATTTCGTTTATCTCTATCAAAGTAAAAGCTTTTAGCTCTTTCTGACGGCATTTTTTTTCACAAATTTTAACGAATAAAAATATTTTTTGTATTTTCTTTAAAATAAACTTCTTTGTTCTTTCCATTTTTTCATCCTTTCTATATTCCCGAACCCATATTTGAATAGATGGGGAGTAACATGGCTGCATATAGCAAAATAATCATCAATGCTACAAAAATAAAAACAAGAGGTTGGATTAATTGCATTAAACGATCTATCTTTGTAAAAAATTGTTCCCAACATTCATCCGCATAAAGCGAAAGCTCTAAGCCTAATTTATCTTTAATAGCTCCATATTCAATCATTAATGAGAGCTCGGGTAAAAAAAGCGCAAGTTTACTGACAGCTTGTTCAAAAGACCGACCAGCATTCAATTCTAAATCAAGATTCTTGCCAACTTCTGAAAAAATTCGACTTTTTTGTTTTTTCATCAAGTTAATAATTTGACGTAATTCGACACCTTGAGCAATTAGATTTCCCCATTCTCTTGCAAAGTAAGCTGTTAAATATAAACGGATAAAAGAATGAACCAGAGGTAATTTAACAAGAAATGTAAAATTCATTATTGCTGATTTTCGTTTAAAAAGAGTTACTGACAAAGCTGTCAGTAAAAATATAAAAGCTCCAAACGAAAAAAATACTAAGGGTAAATGATTAATCAATAGAGTAGCAAAGTTACTGCCACTATTGAGTTGTGGTAGTAAATAATTTTTTAAGCCCCACATAATTCCAACCAGAAAAATTAATAACAATATTGGATAAGTAGCAACTTCCACTAATTTATTTTTAACTTTAAGCTGTTTTTTTAGATGAAGTTCAACCAATTGCATCGTCCCTGACAAGTTACCATGCACTTCTACCAAAGCAAGTTGTGTCACCACATTTTTAGAAAATGAAAGACTTTCTAAAAGCTCTGATAAAGCTTGACCAGAAGCGAGACCTTCTTTCATTTTCAATGTAAATTCTTTTTCCACAAGTTTTGATAAAGATAAGAAATTTATCACTTCTCCTAAATTAAATCCACTATTCAAAAGATTTCCCATCAGTTGGATAAGTTTGGCTTGTTTAATCAGTCTTAATTTTTTCCCTCTTGGCTTCAGTAGGTGTGAGATATCCATTTGTAAGTAGCTGATCAATTTTTTTATTCCAATTTTCTGATGACCAAGACTCAAATTCGTTTTTGGCAATGTCTAATACTCCTTTCCCAGCTATTAAACGCTGATAAACAACACTTGATAAAGCATTTTTTATTTCCCAATGACTTAAACCCAGCTCTGATAATCTCTGAATGACACCTCTAACAGAAGCGGCATGAACGGTTGAAAACACTGTATAACCTGTCAAACTAGCCCGTAAAACTGCTTGAGCGGTCAATTTATCACGAATTTCACCAACGATTAACAAATCTGGGCGATGCCTCAGTGATAATTTAATTAATTCATCATAACTATTACCAATGACTTCGTTGACTTGTAACTGAATAAAATCGGAATCAATCAACTCAACGGGTTCTTCAATAGTGATAACTTGTAAATCTGTAAAATGACGACGAGCTAAATCAAACATTAAAGATGTTTTGCCCGAGCCTACTGGACCGGCAAAGAGATGCAATCCTCTTTTACAATCATAATTCTCTAGCTCTTCATCAAACCAAAAATCAAGTTATTTGTTTTGATCATGCAAGAGACGTATTACTAAGGATTCATTACCCTCGAAATCCCCCACTGTTGAAAGACGCAAACGTTTTGCATTACTTTCCTCTATTTCATACCAACAAGCTCCCAATTGAACTCGTCTGCGTTCTCCTGTATTCATCCCAGCTAGAAACTTAAAGTGAGTAAGTAGTGCTAAGCCAACTTCTAACCCAATTTCTTCTACCAGAACACGCGCTGTCATTTGTCGAAAATAAAGTTTATACTTTTCTTTTGAAGCAATCAGATAAATATCTGATGCACCTCTATCAATTGCTCTTTGAATTAATTCTTTTGCCATTTTTGGTATCATACTAGACTATACGCAAATAATCAGTTAATGTAACAAAAAAGCCGAAAATTTTTCGACTTTTATTTCTTAGGATTATCATAATTCAACCTTTAACCTCTTATTAAAATCAAATATTTTATACCTTTTTCCGATACCAAACCGACCTCAACTCCCTCTTTTATCCTTTTTTAAGCGAATAAACATTACGAGACCTATAATCAACAGTATCAGTGTCAAAAGCAATAAGAAAGATGAAACACCTATTATTTTTATTAAATTATTTATCATCCTTATTTATCTTTATTTTTATTATCTAAAATGATTCTACTAATTGCACTAAAAATCACAACTCCGAGAAGCACTTTGATTATGATGCTGGCAATAGGATTTAAGTGAAAAAATATTTGCAAAATAACCGCTACGACTACCATAGAAGTCATTATAATTTTGTAGCCATTTATTTTCATTGCCATTGTACCCCATACTACTGCTCTAGACCCCATAAGTGGTGCAAACTGTGGTGATGAATTAAAGACAACACCACCTGGTATAAATCTACCTACAGTTAGTCCAAGAACTCCTAAAGCTGCTTGTGCAGCTCTAACAGGAACATAAACCCCAGCAATAACCAAGCCTGCTCCCACAGCCAATTGGACATCTGACCTATTCAGCCCTATTCTAAATCCATACCAGTAAACGTGCAGGTAAGTTGAACCATACAAGTAGAATTGCTAGACTTGAAAGGATCAGATTTTTTTAAAATTTGACATAATTTTGCTCTCCTTTTTGAAATGCGATGCAAGTCAGTAGAGAGTTTGCATCGCTGTTATAGCGAAGTTTTTTCTTCCAAGATTTTTAATCCTCCTTATATCATTCTGAGTGAGCGACACTCAAGATTCATGAATCATTTCTTGTTTTCTAAACTGATTATATCAAATCA
>OCAM01001099.1_pt1 | contig 16757 bp, 8 predicted proteins | sample 1538281 | NCBI WGS metagenome assembly OCAM01 (sample SAMEA2580273, study PRJEB22360) | human gut metagenome | biome: human gut; feature: human-associated habitat; material: faeces | place: Denmark | collected 2008/2010 | reverse complement strand
TGCAGATTTTTAGGGGACCCGGACGTAGCTTCGCACCCTGAACCACGCAAGGTGGAGCTACTGACGGGATAAATAAAAACGGGAAAATCGTTATATGGGAAAAAGAGAATTGAAATATGGCAGGATTCGTAGTCTGTTTAAACAAGCATAACTATCGTATTTATCACAGCTCAATATAATTTTTGGAAAATACATTTATTGTCAGAGTAAAACATATTAATAATTCTATGTTATAAGTTTAACAGATATGGCTTTGGTAATAAATTGTTAAATAAAGCCATCGCAATACGCTATAGTATTATTTTTTTAGACTAAATAATGTGTGAACATATACTGTATGAATATTAAAATAATTCATATAAAGGAGATAAATTCTTTTGTATTTTAGTTACTTTTGCGTAAAAACTTTCAAATATGGAGTTTTTGATTGATATGTTAAGCTATGAAAAGTATAGTTGTATTTTGGTGTTTTTGCATCGTTGGCATATGTTATGTTTATGCTATAGACAGTAACCGAGTCGATTCTTTATTGCTGAAATTAGATCAGTCGATAAAGAAACGTCCTATATATATGGAACAAAAAGAGTTGAGACTGGCAAAACTGAGAAGGCAGTTGTTACAGTTAATATCGGAGGAAGAGCATTTTGCCATTCTTGGTGCATTATTGGATGAATATCGTTCATTCAATACGGATTCAGCATTTTATGTGGCTGAGGAGAGGGAACAGATAGCTATGCGTCTTGGAAACCGAGAATATATAGATAATGCCCGTATGAATAAAGCTGATGTCTTGGGAATGACAGGCATGTATAAGGAAGCAATGGATTTGATGCGAAATATTCATGCAGAACGGTTGTCGAAAAACCTCCGTCCCTATTATTATCATATCTATCGCACAATCTATGGACTTATGGCTGACTATGCAGTTACAAAGTATGAAAGGAAACTTTATACGGAACTTACGGACAAATATCGTGATTCATTGCTACTAGTCAATAAGGATAACCTTTTGATACATACCTTGATTCAGTCCGACCAGTATAATGTACGCAATGAATACGATAAAGCCATTTGCTTACTGACAGATTATTTAGCCCAGCAGAAGGAATATGAACATGATGTTGCAATTTGTGCCTATACTTTATCAGAGTCCTATCGTCTGAAAGGGGATAAAGAAAAAGAAAAAGAATTTCTGATTGTTTCTGCCATAGCAGATATGACAACCGCTGTCCGGGAATACATTTCTTTGCGTAAGCTAGCCATATTGCTTTATCAAGAGGGGGATATCGAGCGTGCCTATTCTTATGTAAAGATATGTATGGAAGATGCCGCAGCTTGTAATGCTCGGTTGCGCAAATTGGAGATTTTGGAGATATTTCCCATCATTAACGATGCTTACCAACAAAAGACAGAGAAACAGCAGGAACAAATGAAATGGACATTGGCATCTATCAGCATGCTTTCATTTTTTCTATTGCTTGCCATATTTTATGTATATAAACAGATGAAGAGGTTGGCTGTCGCTCGCAAAGAAGTGATTGACACCAACAAGCGGTTAAAAGAACTGAATGAAGAACTTCACCTTTCGATGCACAAGCTTAAGGAGGCTAACCACAGTATTGCAGAGAATTCTTATCTGAAAGAGGAGTATATTGGTCGATATATGGATCAGTGTTCGGTATATTTGGAGAAGATGGACAATTACCGCCGGTCATTAGGTAAGATTGCTGCTACTGGGAATGTGGAAGAACTCTACAAGAACATCAAGTCTTCCAAATTTATAGAGGGGGAATTGAAGGAATTCTATGCGAATTTTGACAATACTTTCCTGCAAATGTTCCCTACTTTTGTGGAGGATTTCAATGCCTTGCTTACCAATGATGAGCAAATATCCTTGAAAACCGGTGAACGGATGAATACAGAGTTACGCATCTTTGCATTGATACGCTTGGGTATTAGTGATAGCGTGAAGATTGCTCAGTTTCTACGCTATTCTGTAACCACCATTTATAATTACCGCACGAAAGTTCGAAATAAGGCCGCTGGTGACCGTAACCTACTAGAACAAGAGGTAATGAAAATTGGAAAGTCAAAAGACTAATAGAAGTTTACGATTCAGAATATTCTTATTTTACACTTATATTTTTACTACTTTTTTAGTTTTACTACACGTTTTTATATTACTAATATACAGTAGATTATACATTTTCCATTGATATAAATCACTACTTTTTCACTCTTTGATTCATAATTAGTATTTCTTATCTGATATTTTTGCGTTGTCTCTTTTCCCAAGAAAGAGATAGTTTGTAATTTATACTTTTTTATCAACTTTAAAATCTTATATTATGTATGCAAAAGAACAATCTAACTAGAAAACAAAGGGTAATAATTCGAATAGCCAACAAGTATCCAGACCCGCGATATGTCGTTCTGCTTAATAGGCTGTTATATTGTAATCAATGACGTTAATCTTTTAATTTAAAAAACTATGAAAGTAAAAACTACTATTCTGGCGCCACTATTTTTGTGGATAGGATTCTTTCCAGTTTATGCTGACGAGTCTATGGCAGAAAGTATTATTGTCCAACAGCAAGTAAAAGGTATCCGAATTAGTGGAACCGTACTTGATAAAGAGAAATCTCCACTTCCAGGTGTTAATGTGACAGTCAAAAATGAGCCAGGAGGGGCTATAACTGATGTGGATGGTCACTTCTATATTGAGGTACCGAATAAACAGAGTGTATTAAATATAACTTACATAGGTTTCAAGTCTAAAGAAATCGTGGTTGGAAATGAAATCAACTTCAATATTATACTAGAAGAAGATGTAGAAGCTTTGGATGAGGTTGTGGTAGTAGGTTATGGTAATCAAAAGAAACTTTCAGTTATTGGTTCGGTACAGACTATAGAACCTACCAAGTTGCAAGTCGGGTCCTCCCGTTCACTCAGTAACAATTTAGCCGGACAGTTAGCGGGTGTGATTGCAGTACAGCCATCTGGCGAACCCGGATATGATAACCCAAATTTCTGGATTCGAGGCATTGCTTCTTTCAGTGGAAATACTTCTCCATTAGTATTGGTAGATGGTGTAGAACGTAGCTTAAATGATCTTGATCCTGCTGAAATTGAATCTTTTTCTGTTTTGAAAGATGCTTCAGCCAGTGCTATGTATGGCGTACGTGGAGCGAATGGAGTCATTATTATCAATACAAAACGTGGAACGATAGCCGCTCCTTCTGTTAATGTACGTGTAGAGCAGTCCATTCAGGCTCCCACCAAACTTCCTGAGTTTATTGGAGCTGCTGAATATATGAGTTTACTTAATTCTCTGGAAAGTGATCCCAATAAACGTATGTTTACAAAGGAGCAGATACTTAAAACTTATTATGGCTACGACAAAGATTTATATCCGAATGTAGACTGGATAGACGCCATTACCAAAGATTATGCAACTTCCACTCGTGCTAATCTTACAGTAAGTGGTGGAACAGAAATACTCCGTTATTCTCTTACAGCATCTCTTTATCATGAAAATGGAATTATGGCTTCCGATAAGAGTTTGCCTTATGATACCCAAAGCAAGTTGAACCGTTACAACATACGGGCAAATGTAGATCTAGACTTGACAAAAACTACCCTAGTTCGTTTTAATGTAGGTGGTTACTTACAGAATCTACATAAAAGTCGCAGTGGTACGGATGAAGTTTTCAGTGCTGCTTTTGAAACGCCTCCTTTTGTACACCCCGCTGTTTATTCAGATGGGACTATTCCTATTGCCAGTAGCAACCGTCCTAATCCTTGGGCTATCAGTACACAGAACGGTTACTACCGTAGCGGACGAAGCAAACTAGAATCTTTGTTTGCTGTTGAGCAGAACCTTAAAATGATAACTCCGGGACTAAAAGCTAAGCTCACTTTTGCATTTGATACATATAATGAGAACTTTGTGACACGTGGTAAGGAGCCGGACTATTATAGCGTAGCAAAATCACGCAATGATGAAGGTGAACTAGTACATAGCATCTTGAAATACGGAAGTGAGTTTCTTGACCATTCCAGTAATGCAAATTACGGTAACCAGAGCGTTTATTTGGAAGCGGCACTCAGTTATAATCAGACGTTTAATAACAGACATATGGTAGATGCACTTCTTTTGTATAATCAACGCAGCTATGATTGGGGCGATATACAGCCGAACCGGACACAAGGTATTGCAGGACGTTTTTCATATACATTTGACCGCCGCTATATTTCTGAATTCAACTTTGGATATAATGGTTCGGAAAACTTTGCGAAAGGCAAGCGTTTTGGTTTTTTCCCTTCCATCGCCTTGGGGTGGCTCGTTAGTGAGGAGCAATTCATGGAACCTATACGCAATGTGATAAGTAAACTGAAACTCCGTGCCTCTGTGGGAACGGTAGGAAATGACAATATCGGTGGACGCCGTTTCGCCTATATCACAACCATCAATTCAAAAGCTAATGGTTACAATTGGGGATATACAGGAGATACTTATCGTGACGGTGTGCAGGAAGGAGAAGTCGGTGTAGGAAACCTGACCTGGGAGAAAGCGCTTAAAACGAATATAGGTATAGAAATAGGTCTTTGGAATGAACTCGATTTTCAACTCGATCTATTTAAAGAACGCAGGACCAGCATTTTCATGCAACGTGCCACCATTCCTACCCAAACCGGGTTTATCAACAATCCATATGCCAACTATGGCAAGGTGGACAACAAAGGTATCGATCTGTCACTGAATTACAATAAGCGAATCAATAAGGATTGTAATATCAGCGTAAGAGGAACTTTTACTTATGCTAAGAATACAATCATCGAACGAGACGAACCAGAATCAGTCAAAGGAACTTATCGTTCTATTACCGGGCATTCAATCAATACGCTGTGGGGGCTGCAAGCCTTAGGACTTTATACCGATGATGATTTCGTAGATGGAAAGCTGAAAGAAGGAATTCCTGTTCCACAACTGGGCGGTGAAGTGCGTCCGGGCGATATCAAATATCGTGACATGAATAACGATGGCTATATAACTAGTGCTGACGAAGGCTATATTGGTAGTACTACTGACCCGAGAATCGTTTATGGGTTTGGCGGAAATATCAATTTCCGTAATTGGGATATGAGTTTCTTCTTCCAAGGAAGTGGTGACACTTACCGTATTATCGGTGGGTCGGATTATTTCATTCCCGGTAGCGGAGCCGGTGTATTAGGTAATGTCTATACCAACTATACAGACTGCTGGACTGAAGAAAATCCTTCTCAGGACGTTTTTTGGCCACGTCTTTCTCAGAGTACTAATACGAACAATAACCGTGCCTCGACTTTCTGGAAGAAAAATATGAGTTTCCTCCGTTTGAAAACACTTGAAATAGGCTACAGCCTACCTAAGAATGTCGTTAATAAAATTAGCGCGAAGAGTATCCGATTCTTTGCCAGTGGGAATAACTTGTTCTACATTTCCAAGTTCAAATTATGGGACCCGGAACTGGCCACCTCTGATGGTTTAAAATATCCGTCCATGCGTTCTTTGATGTTGGGGGTAGAAGTAAATTTTTAATATAGAATGAACTAAAGAAAAAGAACAATGAAATTTATAAAAAATATTCTTATAGGATTTATAGTCACAGCTTCATTGATGTCTTGTGTTGACTATCTTGACAAAGAAACTGATACAGAATTAACTCTTCCTTTGGTCTTTGAAGACAAAACCCGTATTGAGGGTTGGCTTGCCAATGTCTACTCGGCTATACCCGATCCTTATTGGGGTTATACTAACACATTGGGTTGGGAAGTCCTAGCTGACGATCTGACTCCGTCCGAACGTTGGCGGCAGTGGGGGTGGAAAGTCATTCCTTATATATTGGGTGAATGGACACCTAACAGTGATTGGGAAGGAAATTACTGGAAGCTTCTTCCGCAATGTATTCGGGAGGCTAATATTTTCCTTGAGAACATACACCCACTACCAGCACAGGGTATAAGTGCAAAAGAAGTAGAGTATATGAAAACGGAGTGCAAATTCATGAAAGCCTATTATTATTACTTGCTTGCCAATACTTATGGAGCTGTTCCGTTTGATCCTGATTATATTGCTCCAACAGATTTTGTACTGTCGGACTTGATGAAAGGACAGGCTCCTTATTACACTGTGATAGATTGGGCTGACAAGGAAATGCTTGAGGCTTCTATGATACTACCTCCTAAATATACTGAAGCGCGAAAGTATGGGCGTGTTACCAGTATTATGTGTTTGGCAGTGCGTGCACGTATGTTACTTTTTGCTGCCAGTCCATTGGTAAATGGGAATACGGATTATGCGGATTTCAAAAATGAGAAGGGTGAAAATCTTTTCAGTACCGTTTATGACCCGACACGTTGGAAAAATGCAGTAGAAGCGTGTAAACTATTGATTGATGAGGCTGATAAAGCCGGATATAAGCTTTATGTTGAAGAAAATGCAAATGGAGAGATTGATCCGTTTATGTCTTATCAGAACTTGTTTTTGAAGCGTTTTGATGAAGGGAACACCGAAATTCTGTTTGCGCGTCCAAGCTCTGATTATGGTTCATACGAAAAACATGCAACACCGGCTGCCAGTGGCGGTAGCGGCGGGTTAGGGGTAACTCAATCTTTGGTCGATGCTTTCTTTATGCAAGACGGACTTCCTTATGACGGTTCGAATGAAGAGGGATTTTCCGAATCGGACGTAAAACTTGATAATACAATCTGGGACGAAGAAGTAAATGGAGGAGCTGTTACTTATGCAGGTACATATAATATGTATTGTAATCGTGAACCGCGCTTCTATGTATCCGTAGCTTTTAATAACTCTTATTTCCCTACCGAGAAACGTAAATTTGAGTTTTTTAACGGGCAGAAAGACAATCCGCATACGCACGATGCGCCTCAAAATGGTTATCTTATCCGTAAACGGGTGTCTCCTAAGACGAATGTTAAAGAGAACAATTACCAGTATCGTCCCGGTATTGTTTACCGCTTGGGAGAAGCATTTTTGAATTATGCCGAGGCATTGAATGAGTATAAAGATGAACGTACAGTTCGCGAGGAAGCTTTGAACTATGTGAATAAAATTCGTACACGTGCTGGTATTCGTACTTATACGTTTGGTAATAGTGATGCCCAGAATATCCATGTGGACGATAATCAAGAGACTGTGCGTAAGATTATTCGTGCCGAACGCCGTGTCGAGCTTTGTGGAGAAGGGGTGCGTTATGACGATTTGCGCCGTTGGAAAGAAGCTGAAAAAAAGCTGAATGGAGATATGTACGGAATGAATTATAGCGGAAAAGACGCTGAGGCTTTTTATGTACGTACACCTTATCAGAAACGTGTGTATAATCCTGCTTATTATTGGTTCCCTATCCATCAAAGTGAAATGGATAAAAACGAGAATCTGCGACAACTTCCATTTTGGAGATAATTCCCATAAAATCAAGCAAAATGAAAAATAAAATCTTTTTTTTACTTGCCATGCTTTCTTGTTTGATAGTAGGCTGTAAGGATGAAGATATACGTTATAGTATTGAGCGTCCCGATGATACCATGCACTTGCAAGTATCGAATGAATATGTAGAATTGAATCAGAAATTTGGAAAGGAGGAGGCTGTTACTTTTTCATGGAATGAGGTAACCAATGCCCCTTTGGACTCTAAAGTGACTTACTATTTTAAGTTGGACATTGCTGACAATGATTTCGGCACTTCTATTGACAAAATGAGAATTCCGGCCGGCGAGCACAGTGTAAGCTTTACCCATAAAAAAATGAACGCATTATTGACGAAATGGAAAATAGAACCCGGTGAAAGAGTAACATTGGAAGCTGAAATTATCGCAGAAATAGAAGAGACCGACTGCTATGTGAAACCGGAACTATCAACTGTACGTTTTGACGCAGTGGGGTATGAAATACAGCCATACGACATCTATGTCATGGGAACAGCACTTGAAGGAGCTACTGACCCGGCCAATGCGCTTAAAATGACAGAAGAGATATCGGAAGAGGTATATACCTGGTACGGGGTGATGAAAGAAGGTGACTACAAGTTTATTTTGAATACCACCGGACAGTCACCTTCGTATACACAGGGTAGCGACGGCAGTGTGGTCTTTAATGAGCATGAAACCGGTAATGAAACCCCCTTTACCATTAATAAAGCAGGATTTTATGTGTTGAAATTGAACATTGAAGCCGGAACATTGAATGCAGATTACCCGACTACCGACTATAATGATGTTTGGATGGTAGGAGAAGCAACCCCTGCAGGTTGGAACATCATGAGTTCCACAAAACTGACGAAAGATCCAGTCAACCAAGTGGCTTTCTATTATGAAGGTCTCCTGAAAACCGGAGATATGAAATTTCCATTGGAACTGAAAGAAGACTGGAATGTAGCATGGCTGATGCCAATAGAAAACGGAACGCATGAATTTGGAGATAATCGTATGGAACACATCGAGGCCGGTATACAGGGACATGACTACAAATGGAACATTACCAAAGAAGGCAACTACCGGGTGACACTGAACATGTACACCATGACTATTGACTTCAAGCTGTTACAGAGCATTCCTGATGATCTGCCCTGCAAAGAGATATGGATGTTAGGTGATGCAACTCCTGCCGGTTGGGAGCAAGGGAAGGAAGCTTTCGTTTATGATTTCAATGTTGATAAAGGAACATTCTATTGGGAAGGAGAATTAAAAGCTGGTAGCTTTAAATGTCCGATAAATGTAGATGGAAGTTGGGCGATCACTTGTTATATGCCCAAGCAGGCGGGAGAAGACGGAAAAGCTTCTCTTAACATGACTGATGTGCAGTTGGTTCAACCGAATGGTAATGACTACCAGTGGAAAGTGGAAGAAAGTGAAGCCGGTCAGTATCGTGTAGAACTGAATGTATTGACTAATAAGATTAAATTTGAAAAGAAAAATTAGTAATCCTACGAGTGCGGACAATTTAATTCCGCACTCGCTTAGAAATGAAAAAGTAGTATGGAATATAAGAAAATAACATTGTTTTGCTTGTTGATGATAGGAATATTTACTTCCACAAGCTGTAAGGACGAAGGAACAGGGTGGACTCCGGATATGATTCCCGATGATGAAGTGGAAGTGCCGGATTATGACGAAGAGGTGGATATTAGCAATATCCATAAATTCAAAGCCCCACTCTATTGGAGTGTATATGAGTTTTGTATGGAAATGGCTGATAATGGTATTCCTGAATATCAAATGGATATGAATGCAGAAGAGTGGGACAAAGCTATTGACTGGGTTGCCGAGAATCTGAAACCTTATGGTTATGATATGCTTTGTACGGATGGATTTATTCCTATGCTTTGTGAAAAGAATGAATACGGCTACATGGACAAATATGGTAGCATGTATTTGAAAGATCTTGTAGCTAAATGTAAGGCAAAAGGGTTGAAACTAGGTGTGTATGATAACCCGTTGTGGTTACACGGAAAAGATGAAACTCCCATTCAGAATACCAATAACATTACATTGGGACAATTGAAGTATGATGCCGAGAGTGATGTTGTAGCGCATCCGGACGAGCCGGATAAGTTCTTTACTTATGTGGTTGCTACCCATAAAGGAGCAAAAGAATATATTGACGGCTTTTTCAAACATTATAAGGAATTAGGAGTAGAATATATTCGTATGGATTTTCTCAGTTGGTATGAAGATGGATTTGACCGTGGCATGGAAGCCAATTGGGGAAATGGACTTGTGGGCAGAGGCTATGGAAGAGAATGTTATGAAAAGGCATTGGAGTATATCTGTATTTCGGCCACTCGCTATGGTATTTTTACTTCATTGGTTATGCCACATCTTAAAAATAATGCCGAGTTGGAAAGGAAATATGGTAATATGGTGCGTATTGTAGCAGATACAGGTCAAGGTGGATGGAACCATTTTTCTGACGATAGCCGAGGCAAAGTGTATGAAGGCTGGCCCAACAGCATGAATATGTTTGATGGATTTATATATTGGTCGAAAGTAACAGGACGTAATCAAGTAATTCCTGATGGCGATTTTATCCGTCTTAATACCTTTAATACTGATGCGGAAAAAGAGTCGGTTATTTCTTTGCAGTTGATAGCAGGAGGGCCGGTAACGGTAGCTGACCGACATAATACCGTAGGAGATAACCTGAAATTTTATCAGAATGAGGAAATGTTGGCACTGAATGCCGACAGATTCGTAGGAAAGCCTCTTTCGGGTGACGTGACCGACACTGAAAAGAACCAGATTTGGTACGGACAGATGTCTAACGGTGATTATATAGTAGGACTTTTCAACCGCGACAATGAACAGAAAACATATGAACTACATCTTTCGGAGATTGGTATAGAAGGAGAAGTAAGCGTACGCGACTTGTGGAAACACAAAGACGAAGGCAAAGTATCTAAATTGAGTGTTGAATTAGGGCCGCGGGCTTGCAAGGTTTTGAAACTGACCAAATAATTTAATAACAGTACATTTATATGAATAAAAAAAGAATAATGAAGTGGATAGGATTGGCGGTGATGCTAAGCATGGCACCATTTGTTCGAGCTACAGTTGACAATAATAATCCGATAGCAAATTCCAAGGCAGTGGTTATATGTGGCAATGCACGCTTCACAGTACTGACTCCAGAAATGATTCGTATAGAATATAGTGAAAAAGGCATGTTCGAAGACCGTCCTACATTTACAGTTGTCAACCGTAATCTTGAATTGGTAGATTTCAAGAAAAAAGAAGATGACCGATTCTTGTATATCCAGACTGATAAAGTAAAACTCAAATACCGAAAAGGAACCAATCCGAAAACAAGTCCGGCATCTCCGGAAAACCTCACTATTACCATTGAAAACCATGGCTGTGAAACACTTTGGTATCCAGGGAAAAAAGATCCGCTAAACCTTAAAGGGACTTGTCGGACTCTTGACGGTAGCAATGGAGACAATAAACGGAGTGAATTGGAAAACGGATTAATATCCCGATCCGGTTGGGCTGTAATAGATGATTCATGGGAAGCAACACGTGCTGACGGGAGTCACTCATTTGCACTTGAGCCAAATCCGGAGGTTGGATATGACTGGTGGGCATATCGTAATGACCCTCAGGCTATTGACCTGTATTTTATGGGCTATGGCAATGAATATAAGAAAGCTATCGGAGATTTTACCAAAATAGCCGGTAAAATTCCTTTACCACCGGCATACGTTTTCGGCTATTGGTATAGCCGTTACTATTCATATTCAGCCGATGACTATCGGGAGATTATGCGAGAAATTAAGAAGAACGATATCCCTACCGACGTAATGATTCTTGATATGGATTGGCATTGGAATGGCAAGGCATCAAGTGAGTCGGAGAATATCGGAGGTTGGACCGGCTGGTCTTGGAATACCAACTTAATACCTGAACCGACTAAACTTCTTCAGGAAATCCATGACAACGGTTACAAAATCGCTTTAAATCTCCATCCGGCAGATGGCATTGACAGTATCGAATCTCCATCCTATTACAAAGCAATGAGTAGGGAACTTGGCGGTAAATATGGTAGTAACGGCAAAATTGCCTGGTATCTTGATTATCCGGATTTTACAAAGTCATTCTTTGACAACGTAATCCGTGACCATGAATCTGAAGGTGTGGATTTCTGGTGGCTCGACTGGCAACAACATCTTACGAGTCCATATACTCCCGGTCTTGGACAGACATTCTGGTGCAATCATGTGTTTTACAATGATATGGTTAAAAACAGGCCTGACCGCCGACCTGTAATCTTTCATCGTTGGGGAGGATTAGGGAGCCATCGTTACCAAATTGGTTTTTCGGGAGATGCCCTTATAAATTTCCCGACTCTCGCATTTGAGCCGTACTTTACTTCCACCGCATCAAATGTAGGATACGCTTTCTGGGGACATGACCTTGGAGGCCATGCGTTTACCGATGAAAAAATTGTAAATGACCCGGAACTAATGCTTCGCTGGATTCAGTTTGGAGTGTTTACCCCTATATTCCGCAGTCATGCCACTGATGACAGCCGGATAGAACGGCGTATATGGAAATTTCCCAATTTTCCTAAGTTACGCGATGCCGTAAAACTTCGTTACGCACTCTTCCCTTATATATATACAATGGCTCGTGAGACATTTGATACAGGTATAGGTATGTGCCGTCCACTTTACTATGAATACCCTGAAAGTGAAGAGGCATATAAATATGAAGGTGAATATTTCTTTGGAAACGACATTTTAGTAGCTCCGATAACAGAACCGGCTTTGGAAGATGGTATCAGTTCAAAAGAAATCTGGTTTCCTGAGGGGAAATGGTGGAGTGTGGCTACAGATGAATTGATTGAAGGACCGTGCAGAAAAACAATGTGTTTTACGCAGGAGCAAATTCCGTATTTTTTTAAACAAGGTGCAATTATTCCTTATAATCCTCCTACTGTAATGAATGTGACAGAACGTCCCGGACATCTGATTTTAAACTTCGTGTCAGGTTGCAAGGGTGAGGGGGTATTGTATGAAGATGATGGTGATAATAATGATTATAGTACCGTTTTTGCAACAACAATCTTAAGACAATCATTCAAAAATAATAAAGGAGAATATGTCATTACTCCTCGTCAGGGAATTTATACGAACGGTGTCAATGCTCGTTCATATACTTTTCGCATCTATAATACGACGCAACCTGTAGCGGTAAAAGTGAATGGAGTGGAAACTTCTAATTATTCTTATGACGTAAAAAGAAAATGTACGAACATTGATATACCTTGCACTGACTGTACAACCGAAGTAAAGGTCCGTGTCGTTTATTCCAAATAAATGAATTTATAAAAAGAAAGATAGTTATGAAAATAATAATAGCAGCCTTTCTGCTTTTATCGTGCTTTATGGCAAAAGCAGAAAGCATCTCTTCTCCGTCGGGCAATATTACACTTGAGTTTTCAATAAATGAGAGAGGAATCCCGACTTATCAGGTAACTTATAAGGGCATTCCTGTGATAAAGCCTAGTACACTAGGGATTGAATTGAACGAAGAAAATTCATTAATGGATTCTTTCCGGATAAATAATACATCTACATCGACTTTTGATGAGACTTGGGAACCTGTATGGGGAGAAAACAGTCATATCCGTAACCGCTATAATGAACTTTTTGTGGAATTGGAGAAACCATCGAACGGACGCTTCATGAATCTCCGTTTTCGTGTGTATGATGACGGCGTGGGATTCCGCTATGAGTTCCCTTCGCAACAATATTTGCCCTACTTCGTTGTAAAAAAAGAACATACTCAATTTGCCATGACCGGTGATCATACAGCTTGGTGGATTCCGGGAGATTATGATACACAAGAATATGACTATACCGAGTCGAAACTGTCAGAAATTCGTAGTTTGCTGAGTGGTGCTGTTGACGGGAACCTGTCGCAAAGTATTTTTTCATCCACAGGCGTACAGACTTCCTTGCAGATGAAGACAGCCGAAGGTCTTTACATCAACCTGCATGAGGCTGCTTTGGTGGATTATTCTTGCATGCATTTAGTCCTAGATGACAAGAATTTTGTATTTACTTCGCAACTTACTCCTGATGCACAAGGAAATATGGCTTATATGCAGACTCCTTGCCGTACTCCCTGGCGTACTGTCATGGTGAGTGATGATGCACGCGATATTCTTGCTTCAAACCTTATCTTGAATTTGAATGAACCTTGTAAATACAAAGATACCTCCTGGATTAAACCGGTGAAATATATCGGTGTATGGTGGGAAATGATTGCCGGTGGAAAGCCTTGGGCATATACCTGGGATGTACCTTCTGTGAGATTAGGAGAAACGGATTATAACAAGGTCAAGCCCAACGGACAACACCCGGCTAATAATGAGAACGTAAAAAAATACATAGACTTTGCTGCTAAGCATGGATTCGACCAAGTGTTGGTGGAAGGATGGAATATCGGGTGGGAAGACTGGTTTGGCCATTCCAAAGATTACGTGTTTGACTTTGTGACTCCTTACCCGGATTTTGATATCAAGATGCTGAATGAGTATGCCCAGTCTAAAGGGGTGAAACTAATGATGCATCATGAAACATCGGCTTCTATCCGTAACTATGAACGTCATATGGAAGCTGCTTATCAATTGATGAACGATTATGGATATAATGCTGTAAAGAGTGGATATGTGGGCAATATGATTCCGCGTGGCGAACATCATTATGGACAATGGTTGAATAACCACTATCTATATGCCGTAACCGAGGCTGCCAAACACCATATCATGGTAAACGCACATGAGGCCGTACGTCCTACCGGGTTGTGCCGTACATATCCTAACTTGATTGGCAACGAATCTGCTCGTGGTACGGAATATGAGGCATTCAGCGGAAATAAGCAGCTTTTTCATACTACCGTCTTACCGTTTACCCGCCTGCAAGGTGGTCCTATGGATTACACTCCGGGAATCTTTGAAATGGATATGAGTAAACTCAATCCAAATAGTAAATCACACGTGAACTCCACACTTGCCCGCCAACTCGCGCTTTATGTCACCATGTATAGTCCGCTCCAAATGGCAGCCGATATACCAGAAAACTACGAACGGTTCATGGATGCTTTCCAGTTTATCAAGGATGTGCCCGTGGATTGGGATGAGAGTAAATATCTGGAAGCCGAACCAGGACGCTATATTGTAGCGGCACGTAAAGCAAAAGGTTCAAATAATTGGTTCATAGGTTGTACCAGTGGTGAAGAAGGACATTTATCCACGCTGAAACTTGATTTTCTTGACAATGACAAGAAATACATTGCAACTGTTTATGAAGATGGTAAAGATGCGCATTATCGGAACAATCCGCAGTCTTATGGCATTCGTAAAGGTATTGTTACTGCCAAATCGGCTTTAAAGATGAAAGCTGTGGCAGGTGGTGGCTACGCCATCAGTATTATTGAAATAACTGATAAAACTGTTCTGAGAGACCTGAAGAACTTGAAATAATCTATATTTTTCAAATAATCCTTACATAAGTTGCACTAAAACCTAGGTAGGGATTATTTTTTATATGTATATTATTGGCACGGGCCAATAATTGATTTATAGGTTCGGATGATTCATAATCATGTGGTTAAAGTTAAAAATATTTCTGGGTTATGCCATTTTGGTCCTGCTGTCGGCCTTCATTGTCTATCAGTTCCGTCAGGAGCAGATGTTAAGACATACGTTGCGCAAGGAGGAAAAGGAGCTGGTGGCGATACACCGTCTGACGGAAAATAGCTACATCGGCCTACTGGACCTCTCCACCCATGCGGAGACTGCCGTCACATGGGATGATGACGACCTGAGAGAATACAGCCGCAAATGCCATAGGGTCTGTGACAATCTGCAATTTCTGAAAGAATATGTCCATACTCCGTTACTGAAAAAACATATCGACTCGTTGTGTCTTCTTCTTTGGAATAAGGAACTACTTCTTTCCAAGGCGATGCATACTTTCAAGGAACTGCAGGGTATAGGTGATATTGTGCAGGAAAGTATCCCGTCCATTGTCTCAACAGCTCGGAAACAAACTGTGCAGCAAAAGGAAAATGTGATGATTCCGAGTACTGGAGCGGAAGATTCCCCCAAAAAGAAAGGAAATATTTGGAATATCTTCCGTAGAAAAGAGAACAAATCCGCTTACCTGCAACAGCGGGAAGAGGCAGAACGTAAACGGCAGTCTCTGTCCGCCACTTCTCCAACTGGGATAACAACACGCATGCTCCATTCCCTGAATGAAAGGATCATTCTGGAACAGACTGAAAGACAGGAACGGCTGCTGGTACAGATGGACAGCTTATACATCGGCAGCGTGGAACTAAACGAAAGAATGAACAGCATGGTCTCTGAATTCGAGCGGGAGAACAACGAGCGTTTTACTGAACGCTACCGGGCCTTCATCCTTGAGCGGGACAACTCCTACTATATGGTAGCCGGCCTTGCCTTGTCCGTCTCCCTGCTGGCAATCATGCTGTACACCGTCGTACATCGAGACCTGAACCACCGTATCCGATACGAGAGGAAGCTTGAACAGTCCGACAAGCGGAATAGGGAACTGCTCCGCTCACGCAAGGAGCTGATGGCTTCGGTGGCCCATGACCTGCGTACCCCACTGGCGGCCATTAGGGGCTGTGCGGAATTGATGCCCTCGGAAAACGATGTCAGCCGTAGGACCGACTATCTGGACAACATCCTGCACTCGTCCGATTACATGCTCGGCCTGGTAAACACACTGATGGAATACCACCAGCTGGATGAAAGCGGGGTCCGTTCCAATAACACGGTCTTCAACCTTGAAGCCCTATTCGAGGAAATAGCGGACAGCCACCGTCTTGCCGCCCTGCAGAAGGATCTGGCATTCACCGCGTCCTTCTCCGGTTTAGACGCCATTGTCTGCTGTGACAGCTCGCATATCCGGCAGATAGCCGGCAACCTGCTGTCCAACGCTCTGAAGTTCACGTTCCACGGGGAGGTGCGTCTTGAGGCGGAATACCGGCCGGGAAATCTCCGCATTGTTGTTCGGGATACCGGTGTGGGAATAAACGCAAAAGAAAGAGAACGGATATTCGGAGCGTTCGAAAGGCTGGATAGCGCACGTAACATTCCCGGATTCGGGCTGGGACTGGCGATCACGGTCCGGCTCCGATCTTAAAAGCAGGGCCGAGGCAGTCCG
>OCAM01001098.1_pt1 | contig 16763 bp, 18 predicted proteins | sample 1538281 | NCBI WGS metagenome assembly OCAM01 (sample SAMEA2580273, study PRJEB22360) | human gut metagenome | biome: human gut; feature: human-associated habitat; material: faeces | place: Denmark | collected 2008/2010 | reverse complement strand
CTTTGCGGTTTTACAGGTTTTCACATAATCTATTTGAAGTAGCACAATAGGTTAAGTTATTACATTGATAATGCAGGGAGGGAAGGATATGAGTAGAGAAGAGATGCTGCTGGAAAGCATTAGAAACTACTTCCATGTAAGAAAAGGGCTGTTTAGTCTGGATATTGTCTTAGCGGATGGAAGAAAAATAGAAAGATATATTTAGAATGGATAAGGGTGTCAGAGATGGCATCCTTTTTTGACGATTTTTGTTGGAATGTGGGTGAGTGGGATGTATAATACAGGGTATAAGAGAATGTGAGCAAGGAGAGAAAAATGCGGAATTTAATTGACCTGAAGAGTCCAAATGTGAATTTGGTATTATCGAGCCTTTTAAAAGACAGAACTACGGGAAAAAACATCATATTTGCAACAGAGATATCAGATGATATCCATTTCACAACGAATATTACGAAAGACTTATTGTTGAAGGATAACCGTATAGATATAAGACCGCGTGTATCAAAAAGTTTGGAGGAACAGGTCAAAAGAACGCGAAAAAAAGCAGAAGTATTTACGCCATCATGGATTTGCAATAAAATGAATAATCACTGTGATACGGAATTTTTTGGACGAGAAAATGTGTTTAATATAGAAGACGGGCAAAAGTGGATTCCAAATGATAAAAAGATAGAATTTCCTGCCGGGAAAACATGGAAGGATTATGTGGAATCAAAACGTTTGGAAATCACCTGCGGAGAAGCGCCATATCTTGTGTCACGATATGATACTGTGACAGGTGAGATTATCCCGATTCATCAAAGAATTGGACTATTGGATAGAAAACTGCGAGTCATAAATGAGAACGTGACAACATATAAAACTTGGATTCAGTGGGTGTATCGTGCATTTGAAAGTGTATACGGATATGAGTATCAGGGCGATAATCTTTTGATTGCAAGAATCAATCTTCTTGAAACATTCTGCGAATACACAAGAGACAGATGGCAGGAAGAACCAAATAAAACATCTCTTAATCGTATTGCTGATATCATCAGCTGGAATTTGTGGCAGATGGATGGAATTTATGGGGTAATTCCATATGAAGGTGCTGTATATGTGCAAGAGGAAGAAGAGGAATCGCACCAGATGACTCTTTTTGAAATATATGGAATTGCTGGGGAAGCCGAGCCGGAACCGGAGGAAGAACTGCCTGAAACCATAGATTGTAAGATTTATGATTGGGATGAAAATAAAATTATCACATATAAGAGTATGAAGGAGGAATAAAGAAAGATATGAAGTTTGATTTTGTGATAGGAAATCCACCTTATCAGGAAACACTGGAAAATACGTCAGATAAGCCTGTATATAACGAGTTTATGAATGCTGCATATGAAACGGCGGATGCAGTGGAATTAATTACACCAGCCCGATTTCTTTTTAATGCTGGGAAGACTTCCAAAGCGTGGAATCAGAAAATGTTGTCAGATGAATATTTAAAGGTGTTGTTGTATGAACCAGATAGTAGCAAAATATTTTCGAATACGGATATCAAAGGTGGAGTTGCGGTAACATATCGAGACACTAATAAAAAAGTGGGAGCAATAGGAGATTTTACACCATATCAAGAATTAAATTCTATATTACATAAGGTAAAAAATCGAAAAGATTTTTTGACAATCTGCAATATTATTATTACAAGTTTTGCTTATCATTTTACAGAAAAAATGCACCATGATTATCCAGAGGCTGCGGGCTTATTGAGTAGAGGTCATGCAAATGATTTAAAATCAAATGCTTTTGATAGATTGCCAATGATATTTAAAGATAGAAAACCAGAGGATGGATATGATTATATCCAAATTTTAGGAAGACAAAATAATGAGCGAACATATAAATATATTCGACGAGATTATGTAAATCAAGTCGAAAATCTTGATAAATATAAATTATTTATTCCAAAAGCAAATGGAACAGGAGCATTTGGAGAAACTTTAACGTTGCCAGAAGTATGTAATCCAGGGATTGGAAGTACAGAGTCATTTGTTGGTATCGGATTATTTGACTCTATGGATGAAAGTGAAAATGCATTGAAATACATAAAAACTAAATTTGCAAGGGCTATGCTTGGTGTTATAAAAATAACTCAAGATTTAACGCCGACAAAATGGAAATATGTTCCGCTTCAAGATTTTAAATCATCATCAGACATTGACTGGTCACAGTCTATTGCTAATATTGATAAACAACTTTATAAAAAATACAATCTTTCTGATGAAGAAATTAACTTTATTGAGAACAATGTAAAGGAGATGGAATAAATGCAGAGACCGAATATTAAAACGGCGAAAAACGTAACGCCTATGATTTATGCTTATACCACTCCTGAGATTGCAAGACATGATGGGTGGACTAAAATTGGATATACAGAGCAGGATGTAGAAACACGTATTAAACAGCAGACGCATACAGCAGATATTAGTTACCATCTGGAATGGAAAGGAAATGCACTTTTTGATGATGGTTCTGGCGAGCGCTTCACTGATAAAGATTTTCATGTGTATCTAAGAAAATCAGGTATAGAGCAGGAAAAAGGAAAGAATAATGAGTGGTTCCACGTAACGGGGCAGGAATCCAGAAAAAAATTCTATGATTTCAGGATGAACCATGGAATCTTACAGAAATTGTCAGCGGTAATTCCATATAGACTGCGGAAAGAGCAGGAAGAAGCAGTTGAGAAGACTGTAGAGTATGAGGCAAAACATAAGGACGGGGAGTTTTTATGGAATGCAAAGCCTCGTTTTGGAAAAACTCTGTCAGTGTATGACTTCTGCAAAAAATCAGGGGCGAATACAGTATTGATTGTGACCAATAGACCTGCAATTGCTAATAGTTGGTATGATGATTACATGAAGTTTTTAGGGAAGGAATCTGGATATCTGTTTGTCAGTGAAGTAGATGCTTTAAAAGGAAAGGCTGGTGTACTATCAAGAAACGAATATACAAAAGAACTTTTAAAGCATGATGATGAATCCTTTGGCAAATGCATTGAGTTTGTCAGTCTTCAGGATATGAAAGGTTCAAAATATTTCAGTACTGACGGGATTGATAAATTACAGGAAGTTGCAATGATGGAGTGGGATGTTCTTGTTATTGATGAAGCGCATGAAGGTGTAGATACCCTTAAAACAGATATTGCTTTTGAACGTATTAAGAGAAAATTTACCCTGCATTTATCGGGAACACCCTTTAAAGCATTGGCAAATAATAAATTTGAGGATGATGCAATCTATAATTGGACATATGCGGATGAACAGGCTGCAAAGCGTGACTGGGATGATGCTTCCGAGGAAGAAAACCCGTATGCTGCATTGCCAAAATTGAACCTGTTTACTTATCAGATGTCAGAGATAATCAAGGACGAAATAAAACAGGGTGTGGAAATCAATGGTGAGACAGCGGAATATGCATTTGACCTGAATGAATTTTTCAGCACCAATAATGGGAAATTCAAATATGATTCATCTGTTGATAAGTTCTTGGATGCAATGACGTTACTGGAAAAATACCCGTTCTCTACACCACAATTACGGGATGAATTAAAACATACTTTCTGGCTGCTGGATAGAGTAGAAAGTGCAAAAGCATTGGCATCAAAGTTAAAAGACCACCCGGTATTCAAGGATTACACAGTGATTCTGGCTGCCGGAGATGGAAAACTTGACGATGATGAGGAAACAAAAAAGTCATATGATAAAGTCGTAGAAGCAATCCAAGAGAATGATAAAACTATCACTTTATCAGTAGGGCAGTTGACTACAGGAATCACAATTCCTGAATGGTCAGCGGTATTAATGTTAAGCAATGTGAAAAGCCCGGCTTTATATATGCAGGCTGCATTTCGGGCGCAAAATCCCTGCCTGTATAAGACCAGTTCCGGTTATGCCAGAAAAGAGAATGCATATGTATTTGACTTTGACCCGGCGAGAACATTGACCATATTTGAGGAATTTGCCAATGACCTGTCTGCTGATACATCTGCAGGTCGCGGTGATGTAGAAACGAGAAAAGAGCATATCAAAGAACTGTTAAATTTTTTCCCTGTTATCGGTGAGGATGAGAACGGTGAACTGATAGAACTGGATGCAGAAAAAGTACTGACGATTCCGAGAAAGATTCGTTCTGTAGAGGTTGTACGCAGAGGATTTATGAGTAACTTTCTTTTTCAGAATATTTCTCAGGTATTTGGAGCACCACAGGCAGTTATGGATATCCTTTCCAATTTTGATGCAGTGGGAGAGCCAAATAAGAAAGTGACTTTCTCTGAGGAAGTGAAGGAAGATTTATCGTTGAATGAGGATGGAGAGGTTGAAGTGCCGGACAGCATCATCCTTGGAGTATCGCAGGATATATTTGGCGAGAAGATATTTGCACCTTCACAGGAAGAAGTGGTTGAGACAGTTTCAAAGATTGTAGAAAAACCGGATAGAGCAGAATCAGTGGTCAATAAACTGAAAACAGATACACACAATCAGGTGACTGCCGGGATTATATCAGAAGCGAAAAATGCATATGGTTCTGAGATGAAACCAGCGGATAAGAAAAAACTGGAATCCAAGATTAACAGTAATGCAGATAAACTGATTGATAAAACCTTTACAAATTACAATATTGATAAGAACATAGTTGAACAGGAAAGGTCAGATGCACTGAAATCACGTCATGAATCTGGACGTTCTACAGAAGAAATCAATGCAGAATTTGACAAGAAGGTTGAACAGGTAACAAAGCAGTTCCAAGAGACTTTACAGACAGGATTAAAAGACCTTGTAGAAGAATCTAAAAAAGAAGTCGTAAAAACAGTGGAAACCAATAAGCGCGAACGTGAAAAATCAGTGATTGAAGAGGGCATACGAAACCATCTGAGGGGATTTTCACGTACTATCCCGTCATTCCTGATGGCATATGGAAATGACAAGGTGACGCTTGCGACTTTTGATACGGTCATCCCGGATAAGGTATTTAAGGAAGTAACGAGTATCACACTTGACCAGTTTAGATTCCTGCGTGATGGTGGTTCTTATGAAGACCCGGAAACAGGAGAACAGAAGGAATTTTCCGGTCAGTTGTTTGACCCGGTTGTGTTTGATGATTCTGTGAAGGAATTTCTGGCATTGAAGAAGAAACTGGCAGATTACTTTGATGAAAAGAGTGTGGAAGATATCTTTGACTACATACCGCCGCAGAAAACGAATCAGATATTTACACCAAAGAAGATGGTAAAGAAAATGGTTGATATGTTAGAGGAAGAGAACCCCGGATGTTTTGATTTACCAGATAAAACATTCATTGACCTTTACATGAAATCAGGACTGTATATTGCAGAGATTGTTAAAAGGCTGTATCAGAGTGATGAGATGAAACGCTTATATCCAGATAAATATGACAGATTGAAACATATTTTTGAAAAACAAGTCTATGGATTGGCTCCCACTGAGATAATCTATAAGATTGCGACCAGTTATATCCTTGGATTTGATGAGGATGTTAAAATCACACATCATAATTTTAAACAGGTAGATGCGCTCCCTTATGCAAAAGATGGAAGTTTGCAGAAAAAACTGGACGAAATCTATGGTGACTAAATAATTATGTAAACTAAAAAGGACTGCATCCGGTTAGTATATCTGTGATGCAGTCTTTTTCTGTTAAGATTTTTCATGAGAATTATTATCGGATGCAGAGCATAATTTGTCCTTCAGCATTTCTAAGATGTCATCTTCACTCTGATAGGCTGCATCTTCAGGCAGCAATTTATCTACTATTTTTCCAAGAGTAACTAAATGTTTAGTTTGGTTTCGCTTGGCAAGGGCGCGCTGGCGGTTCTCTTCCAATTGCTTGCGATGCAGTGCCTGTTCAGCTTTCAGTTGTTTGATTTCTTCCATTTGTTCTTGGAAATTATCCATTTACATACACCTCTCTCTGCGTTTTGGCTGTATTGTTTCTGATACTGTTTGCTTGATTGATTGCATTTGTGTCAATGTCTGCTCTGTCTTGGAAATGATATCATTAGAGGTATCACGTATGATTTCCAGACTCTCTTTCAGTTCTTTTGTGTCTTTTCCAGTAGACCATCCTGCAATATATCCGAAAGAATAATCTGAGACATCCATTCCAAAATACTGGCATACGACATAAGCAATAGATTCTGCCTGTACCTCTCTGGTAGGAGAGTCCTTGGGTGCATCTGGAATATTGGTATTGTGAATAGTGGCGTGGGCGATTTCATGTATCAATGTTTTTACGGACTGTTTTTCAGACAGGGTACTGTCAACAGTGATTGCATTTTTGTCCAGACTGTAGAAACCGTTTGCACTACCTTCTATTGGTTGAAATGAAACCGGAACTGGGCTGATTTGCAGGAGTGCGTCTCGCAATTCTTTTTGGTAATCTGTCAGTTCTCCGGTCAGTTGTTGGGAGAGTTCAACCAGTGGTTTTCCCTCAGTCTGGCTTACATCAAAGGTGTGACCGATTTTAAAGTGCGGTATGATTACTTCAACGATTTCACGTTTTACATTTCCATCTGCCAATAACTCCGGCTTCCCTGTCTTTGGGTCTATGACATCTTTGATTTTTTCTTTCTTATACGGTGCAGGGCAGATGATTTTGATTCCGCGTTCCCCGGCTTTTACTTGTCGTCCTTGACTTTTCCATCCACTGTAGGATGCACAGATGGTTGCCTCTGGGCGTTGTATGGCAATCAATATCTGATTGTTCAGAGAGTAAGAGTGAAATTTAGACATTTGGTTAAGAAAATTTTTGTATTTTTCGCCATTCATGAACTCATGGATGGATTTTTCAAGTTGTTCTGTTATTTCTTTTAATGCTGCTTTTTTATCTTTCTTTTCAGAATCACTATATTTTTTTGTCATGATTAAACCTCCATATTTCAGTGATAATTACAGTATGCAGGAAATCAGACGGGATAAAAAAGGTATGGGGGAAATGTCGAAACTGGTAGAATTATTACGTACGATTTTGATTGTACAGTTATAATATATGCTATAGAATAAGAAGGATTGAAAAATCAAAGGAGGAAGGTTTTATGGAGACATGGAAAAATCGGGATATGATTTATGATGTTGTAATTGGGGCGGTTGAAGAAGGGAATGCTAATCCAGAAGTGAAAACGGTGTTTGGGGAAGATTCTTTATGTGAGAAATTATATGAAGAGATATACCAGACAAAAGAGAAGCTGAGTCAGAGACTTGGTAAAGAGGGCGAAGAGGATGCAGACATTGAAAAAATCATAAATAATATGTTTGATATCTGCCGGATAGTAGGAAATAAGATGTATGAATATGGAAAGATGGATACCTCTAAATAAATTGGATGCGTTAGATGAGAAAAGCGTAGAGCAGGGATGATTACCTGTTCTACGCTTTTCCTGTTATGAACAAAGTTGCATACTAACGACTTTACCATTTTTTACTGTAATCCATGCGCCTAAACCATTCAAGCGTTTCATAATATTTATAAAGTTTGACTTGGAATAATTATTTCTATATGGCTTATCTGGATTTTCGGGGTTAAATTCAAGTGAGAAGTATTTTGTCTTGGAAGTTAGTTTAAAGGTATGTTTTCCGTATTTTACAAAATTTTTCTTGCTTGTATTCAATACTCTGTTTTTGGATTTGTTAAATGAGGAATACATTGTCAATGTGTTCCCTTTACATATGACTTTCATTGTTCCGGTATCGTAATAATATCCGTTCGCACCCGGTTTTCTGCCGCCTTTCTGACGTATTAAATGGGTATAATAGTATGTCGTGCCGGATTTCTTAGTTGCTGCCTGTACCTGCGAGACTTCCATGAATCCGGTAACGAGACAGATAGCAAGCAGGATTGCCAAAACTTTTTGAAACTTGTTCTTCCATGTTTTCATAATGAAATCCTCCCTTCGTTTATAAGATTTATTATAGTATCACAGAAAAGTGAAGTCAATGAATTTACACGATAAAAAACGGTTTTGGGGTGACGGCGGCAGACGGCAAAAGGAAGACACCTGCGGTGGTGGTAGAACACCAGCATTGGTGGTGTGTATGTGCGCCCTTAAAATTAAAAAAATGGAAGGTATTACTTCCTATATAATGTGTTTTGTGATTTCAAGAAATGGTATCAGGTAATTATCGTTTGGAGTAGAAATACGTAGACAATCACCAATGCCAATTTCTATCGTTCCTTCTTTAGGTATTTCCAGATTGAATACTGCGCCACGTTCAATATAATTCATCATATCAAAATCACATTTGCCTTTATATATAAACTTATGGATTTCTGCATCTGGACGTATGCTGGAAAGTGGTGTTATTGCATATCTGTTTTCAGGTGGAAGCGGATGGAAGTCTTCTCGTTCTAAAATATAGTCTGCATGTGAAAGGTAAAATGTCTGATTTTTAATACCGATATATGGATATAGTCTTAAAAATGTATTTAAATCACAACGCCATTTCATATATTTATCGTAAAAATCTGCGGCAGATACAGTCAAAGTAAACTCTTCCTTAGTTTTAATTTCAGCAAGAATCTGTGGGTAGGTTGTTCCTTGAATATTTATTTTTGCAGGTTTTAATTCTAAGGTTCTGTATTCTTCAAACCACGTTTCATAATTTCCATGATATTGATAGTCAAAGACATGTTCCTGTCCAAAATTTCCAGATGTTTCCTGATACAATGGAAATTCAATGGGATGAGCATAAGGAGTAAAGGATTTAAGAACATACTGCGATACATCGTAAATGGTGGAAAGCGAAAGTTTACCAATATCTGTATTTTCTATGAAATATTCCTGTATTTCCCTTAATGTCGGCTTATGTGTGGAAATATTTTTTTGGTAGTCGTCAGTTTCGTCAAATAGAGAATAACCAGAACTGAGACTGGATATTGTTTTATCGGGAATCCCGACTGTATATAAATTATATATCGTATCACATATAAAGTTATAATCAAAAGAGGTCTTTTGTCCACGTTCACAAGAAAACTTAGCATTGTTTATTTTTGTATGACGTTTTAAGGCCAAATCATAAATGCCATTATAATCAGGTGGACAAAGTCTTATACCATTTAGAGTTAAGATATGCTCTAAGGTGTGCCCGTCTTTTATGGTTTTACAGCATGAGGCAATAAAATCATTCAATCTTTTTGTATTTCCATTTGTATCCATCCATGGATATGTTTTATCCTTGGAGATTTTTATGATAACCTTTTTTCCAAATATCGGGAGGTCGCAAATATTTTTATTTTCTTTTTCTGAAGAGTCTGTATGTATGATGACTATATCATCAGTTACTTCTATGCTTTCAATAGATGTACAGGGATAATATTTTTCTAAATTCATCTTCAAATCTCTCTTTCCTCTTTTAGTGTTCCGTTTTCCTTGTCTTCTGCGATGATACAGGTTAACTCATAAGTTGAGAGTGTAACAAGATTAGGATGGAGCGATTTTTCACAATTATTATGAATCTTTTGGACAATTTCCGATGCGAGTGATAAAGAAAAATTTTTTTTGTCTGCTGTTGCATTTGGATAATGTTGTCTTACGAAATTTTGAATCCAGAGCTTATCAGAGTCAGAGATACTTATATTTACAGGAGCGTAACGAACCACACCACGATTTAAAGGAAGGTGGGAATATTCGGCAATTTTTAATGTATCAGAAATACCGCCATTTAGGGAATGCTTTAATTCTGAAAGGTATCGTTCGCAGCGTGCAGTGATAGATTTACGTTTTTGTAAAAATCCATCTGGATTTTCTGCAAAGTACGTATAGCACTCAGAACAATAATATTCTTTCAATGTAATATTTAAAACAACTGCCTTATCTAAAATGGGAAGGTCATAAATATTCTTACGGTGTCTTTTCTTATGAGTAGATAGTGATAGACTACGACAATTAGGACAAAGCGCTGATTCGCTTGTAGATTCCAGATGAAAAAGTAAGGTATGCGGGTACTCTTCTATACTCTTAATCTGAAAGGCTTTTGGGAAAAATGATTGGAAATCTATATCTATTGACATCTCTTAATCTCCTTAAAAATATTTCATAGTCAATTATAGCATATATCCTGCAAAAATAAATCAAGCCTGTCTATGTAAATGGTGAAATTTGCAATCAGGATTAATTACCGAACAAAAATGCCATTGAAAAGCAAGGTGCACTTTGACTGATTACCAAACGACACACCATTGATGAAAAAGGAGCAATCGGCATACGGCAGAGTAAGAAAATTAAGTGGAGTTGAAGCTGAAAATATGGGGTGATAGAAAAATCCGCAAAAAATGCAATATTGCTCAGAAGTTTAGACATTATAGGTGTGCCGGATGAGAAAAAGCATCCGACGGGCTACCAGAAGCTTTGTACGTCGACGAATAAAAATCTGGAAGATTAACAAAACCGAGCCAAAGAAAAAGACTCAAATGCACCTTGAAAACTGAATATATTTATTTCAATAAGCTCCCCGAGGGCTTATACAGGAGGTAACAATGATGAATCCAAAAACCATTGACTGATGAAAAACTGAGGGAAATGGGATTTCCAGAAGAATGGATGTAATGCCATATGAAAAATAGTTACGATTGCGGATGTCTTTGTGGAGACATCTGCAAAGATAAAAAATAATAATTTAGAGGAGATAAAAACATGAATAAATCAAAAACATATATTACTACATATTGCGGACAGCCTTTAACTTTATATGAACTTAAAAACGGCAAAATCACTTACCACACATTATATAAAGTGACAGGTGGTGTATGGAACAACAATATCGTTGAGAAAACACGTGAACAGGGCATTGGTGAATGGGAAAAAGTGAACGGTTCTTGGTTCATTTATCATGACAATGATGGTAATTACTATACAGAAGAAGAAGCATCTGAAAAAATCTCAGGGTTAGAAGAACAGATTGAGGATGCGGAAATCCGGGTAGATGACTTGCAGGAAGAAATGGATAAAGACATTCCAGATTGCAATTTGCAGGAGACAGAAGATAAGATAAATGAACTGGAAGGGAAGATTGAGTACTGGAAATGTGCAATTGAGACCTTGCAGGACGGCGAAATTCGTGAAGTTTACCAGTACTATATTGTGTCTGAAAACGCTTTTGAAACTTGGCTGAAGGGAACTGGCGAATTGGTCTTATACAATGATGAATTAGATATGTACGTATGGTGCATTTGTTTCTATGGTGCGGATTGGAGGGATGTTTTGACTGATATTCCGATTCCAGAACAGGCTGCGTAAGCAGCCTAAAGAGTAACAATACATAACCACAAAACACATTTAATAAAAGGAGATAGTTACCATGCGAAATTTTGAAGAAATCTATGAAAAAATGAATAAGGAAACAGCACAGTTTGTGAAAGACAGATATGAATTCTGTTTATCAAAAAGAAAAGCATTTGAGGAAAAGGCAATGCTTGTATCTGGAGATAACCTGAAATCTATGGAAGAGCAGAGATGCATGATTCTGGACAGTTGCAAAGATGAATTAAAGCGCTTAAGTGATTCATATGACGTATTGTTCTGTGGGGTGGATGCATATAGATGTGATGGTTTCATTGAAGGAGAAGATGAAATGGAAATTGTCTGTATGGTAGTTGATGAAGTCAAATCTAGTCAGTTTAGTTCCATAATACTAGATGAATGCAAAATTTTGCGTGGTATGAGTAAGAGTGTATGGGAGATTATGAGTAACAACAAGGAGAAATACTCAAATCTGTTTCCAGATTTTTATACTCAAATGAAGAAAGAATTTCGGTCGCATAATATTAAAGCGTATTATCACGGTGAAGAGGTTAGCAGTTATCTGTGACTATATGAAGATTACCGAGGAGGCAGCACGAATCATATAAATACCATGAAAACAACACATAATGGAAGGTATCTGACGGATACCAAGTTAAAAAACAGGAGGATTAAATATCATGAAGAAAATAATTGAAGGAAAAATGTATAACACTGAAACTGCAACTTATATCGGCAGATACCGTACTGACACCATGAGCAGACGAGATTTCCGTTATCTTGAAGAGGAGTTATACCAGAAGAGAACGAAAGAGTTTTTCCTCTGCGGTGAAGGTGGTGCAATGACCAAATACGCAAAGTATGTTGAGGGATGCGGTTATACAGATGGTGAAAAAATCATTCCGTTGTCTGAGGATGAGGCAAGGGACTGGGTGGAAGAACATATGGATGTGGATGACTACATTGAACTGTTCGGAGAGTGCGAAGAGTAACAACACATAACTACAAAACTTATTTAAATATAGCAGGGAGAATCGGCTTCTCCCTGCCCCACATAAAATATGATGTAAGGAGAAGAACATTATGAGAAAATTAAGAAAAGTCTTTAACCCTGTTTCAGGCATGAAATCTGAAAAAGATATTGAGAAAGGATATCGTAAGATTGTTTCTGCATATGAGGTTTTGCATGCAAAGAGTCAGCAGATGAAGGAAGAAGCGGAAAAAACTATTTTGTATGAACGAATGCTGGATTTTGCAAGAACACCTATATTTCCACCAAAGCCAATAACGGCAGAAGACCTTAGAAATGAGTACTGGAAGATGGTACTAACAAAGTGCAGACAGGAACTGGAAGTGATACAAGCATCTATCGCAGATTTTGATAAATTGCTGACCAGTCTGTCAACGAAATATCCTGATGAATCACAATTGCTTGTAAGGCTGAGGGAATATGTTAAAAATGAAATAGAACAGGAAGTTCTTAAATTGCTGAAAGAAACAAAAGACTGGAGCCATCAGCAAAGCAAATGAGGTGGTAGTCTTTAAATAACCTGTTTTAGTAATGCGGTCACAAGATTTGAATACACGGCAGGGGGGGAAAGTTTATTTCTCCCTGCTCCACATAAAAATGAAAAGGAGATAATGGCCATGAGAAAATTTAATGCAATCTGTAAGGAATTGGATGATGAAAGAGACACCAGAAAGAGCAATGATGAAATATATACAATTATGAAAGCAGATGCTAAGCGCGCCGGATTGATTAAGGAGGACACAGACATGAAAGAAATAAAAGAGATTAAGGAAGAGACAGCCCCGATGCAGGAGAAAGAAGAAATGGATGAGGAGACAAGAGAGACCCTACAGGAATTAAAAGAAAAAATCATCGGAGATATCATAAGATGGTATGACGACGGATTCCCGAGTATCATATATGACAGCTTGAGGGATAATAGCTACAGCGCCCGCGAGATAGCGAAAAGGGCGTTACGACTGACCGGAGGCTCTCACGCCGGATGCGATATGTGGGACGATAATTGCTGCATTATCAGCAAGGCTATTATAGGCTACATTGAAGAGCGCCCGTTAGAGTGGTTTGAAGACATAGATGATGATTATGAGATTGAGGATATTATGGATGATGCATACTATGCCGCGGATTTTGAATTACAGGACATTCCAAGCCACAAAGACGTATTTATAGATGCCGTAAGAGAGGCGCCAGACGAGGTTTTTGAGGGTGATGAGGAACTTACCCCGGAAGAGGTAAGAGAAGAACTTATATATTACTATGAGGGCAAAGATGATTTTATGTTTGAGGCTGACGCTTATGACGCCTCTTACATAGACGTATACAGACTTTATGACACTATGAGAGAGGATGCAATCAGAGAAAGAATATTGACGGAGGCGCGGTGGTAAGGATAAAGAAAGTAGGAACATCATTTATGTACGATGTAGAGGAAGCGCCCGGCGGCGAGCAGTACAATACCGCTGGACAGGTTGACTGCATATACTGTTACCCGCTTGTTGTTTATCATAGTTTCTTTTCTTGACGTATTGCCTCGGTGAAAGCCGAGGCAATTTTTATGTTGACCTGCGGGGGGCTATTTCATTTGGTATTTCGCATACTATCAATGCAGATATTAACGCAGGATACAATTTTTTTATTATTCGGCATACTAAATATAGAGGATAAATTTACATACAGTCCTTTTTAACATAGACGAAGAAAAATAGAAAAAACAGGAGGAAAAAAACTATGATGAAGAACATAGATTATCTAAATAAAATCAGAGAAATATCTGACAAAATAATAAAAATGGCGGAGCTTGGTAAAGATACGACCGCCCTTGAGCAGATGCTGCAGCAGATGATGGCAGCAGCGATGCAGCAGCCGGAGCCGGAGCCAGAAAAGGAGCCGGAAAAGGAGAAACAGTACTACCAGGTAGAAGAGAAAGACGGGTTAAAATTTATAACAGTCCCGAAAACACTCGCCAGTACATTTGAGAGAGGCGATATAAGCCTTGTAACTACGAAGGAAATGTTTTACGAGGATATATTGTATTATGAGGCCTGTATGGTTCCGGGGGAGACAACCAGGAATAAGGTAAAATATCTGCTGGAGCAAAAGGCAAAAGAATTAGGCGGAACGGCACTCTGCAAGATGTTCAATCAGAGTTACGTGGCCAAAAAGAAAGAAATAAAAAAGAAGAGAGAAGAAGAAGAAAAAAGGCTAGCGGAGTTATATCAGGAAAGGAAAGCAGCAGAGGCAGAGGAGAAACGAAGAGCTGGGAACAAAACCAAGTTCACGGACATGCCCGAGTGGTGCACCGGCAATAAATTTGTCGGAGAGGAATGGATTACCAATAACAGCGAAGGCGTTTACAAGTTGGAAGATTGTGGAAAAACAGTAAAGAGAACCGAAGCCTGCGGACGCCCGGTAGCTATAAACAGGCTGCTTGAGCCAATAGATGAATCAGGCTGGGACGGCATAGAGCGAGTTGAGATTGTATTTGAAAGCGAAAGAGGCTGGAAGAGAAAGGTTGTAGAAAGAGAGACCCTATTGAATAAAAATAAAGCAATAGCTCTTACAAATGACGGTGTTGATATTACATCAGACCGGGCCGGCGCTTTTACAGGTTATATGTCCTCTATGTTGAAAGAGAGCTCTATAAGGGGAGCAATCCCGAGTAGAAAATCTTCCCGAAAGATGGCTTTATATAAAGATGGAAAACTGCTCTTACCATACAGAGACCCGGAGTTCTATTTTGAAAAGAAGGCGTCTATGCCGAACCTGGTAAACGCATTACAGGCGCACGGTGAGAGCGAGAAAATGAAAGAAAACCGCGATGCGTGGTTTAAAGAGTTTAAGAAGATACGAGCAGAAAAGAACGAAATGTTTAATTTCCTCACAGCATCCTCATTATGTGCACCGATTATTGGAATGATTGGAAATATTGACGGTTTTGTCTGTAATGTCGTAGGCGTCACAGAATGCGGTAAGTCCGTTGCCGAGTACGTTACAGCGACAATATGGGGCAGCTACAAGCACTCTGACGGTTTTGTCATAGGGGCAAAAAACACATCAACGGCATTTGAGACATATGCAGATGTTCTGAATTGTCTGCCGCTTACAATTGATGATTATAGCAAACTGAAAGAAAAAGAAAAAGAGGCCTTTAAGCAGATTATTTATGAAATTGCGAACGGCATAGGAAAGGGCCGTGCAACGAAGGATATGGGCCTGAGAGCAATGGCTTCATATTCATTAAATCTGATAGTTACATCAGAAGAGCCTTTAAGAGAAAGGGCTGGCGGCGGCGCTACAAACCGTCTGCTGACATACATGGCGGACAGTGAATGCCCGTGGACACCAGACAGAGCCACCGAAATGATGAATTTTTTTGGCACTAACTACGGACATGCCGGAGTGGAATACATACAGATTTTAAACAAGCTTGGGCGTGAAACGGTGCAGGGTATGATAAAGACACACCGAGACAAATTGATTGAGGCAGCAAAAGGCCAGAAAAAAACAATGAAACAGATAAACGCGATGGCGGTTCTGCTTACAGCAGATGAAATTGCAGCGGATATGCTTTTTAAGGATAAAATCAAAATCACCACCGAACAGGCGATGGATATACTGGACGATGAGAGCGTGGTGAGAGCAGAGGCGCAAGCTTATGACTTCATAGTTGATAAAATATACGGGAACCCGAGAAAATTTCAGGGGCTTGGTGCAGATGACCAGATTACCGAGTTATGGGGCAGAGTAGTCGTAGAGGATGACAGCGAGGAAAAGATAACAATAAGAGTGAGCGTTCTTGATAAAGACGGAAAAGAAACTGGAAAGACAGAAGAAAGAATAGTAATGCCAACGACAGTCGGAATCTTTAAGGCGAAATTAAAGGAACTGACAGCAGAGGCAGGCGTTAGTTACGAAATGTTCATTGGACATCTGAGACGGCGCGGATTGATATATGCAGACGCTGGCAGAGATACGAAAAAGGTACAAATCAACAGAGCAGCAGATAAAAATGCAGGGACAGACAGACCGAGGATGGTGAAATTTCAGTTACCGCATCAGGACAATATCCCGTTTTAAATAAAAGGTGAAAGTAACAAGGGGGCGCGAGCCCCCTTGTTTTTATGGGGCAGAATACGGGATGCCCCGTTTTTTGCTGGACAAAAGGCGGCTGCCGGGGGCGGGGCGCGATGCGGTGCGGCGTTTTTGCGGCAAAATTTGGCAATATTTATCAAAAAGACACATATTTACAAAATAAAAATTGTGGAAAATGCCGAGGCTGCCCCAACGCCCCGCCCCGCCCGGAAAAAAGTTATGTATATATAGAAAAAATAAAAAAAGAAAAAAAATATTTTTTTTATTTTTATTTCTCTATATAGGGTAACCAAAATGCCGGGGCAGTGGGGCAGCCATTGGGGATATAGAATAAATATAATAAAATACACTATA